>Ga0209536_100003474_pt1 | contig 25297 bp, 18 predicted proteins | sample DeeMarSeWOR28_12_FD_187461 | JGI IMG/M metagenome (GOLD analysis project Ga0209536, IMG submission 187461) | Marine sediment microbial communities from White Oak River estuary, North Carolina - WOR-2-8_12 (SPAdes) (version 2) | ecosystem: Environmental > Aquatic > Marine > Intertidal zone >...
CAAAAGAGAAAGCATTCTGGTCATAATTAAGGGTTAGATTTTCTGTCTCGCTGATATGTTTTTCCAGAGGTGAATCCTCACCCGGTTGAATTGACTCATTAAAAATGCGGAAATCAGATAACAGTGTGGTTGGTGGTAGAGGACTATTCTCCCCCGGGAAAAATGAGACGAAACCATTATACCCTCCAAAAAACAATTCACCATCCTTAGCAGAATATGCTGAACGAGGAAAGTATTGATTGTATTCAAGTCCATCCTGGACATTATAATTTATAAATGTTAAATAACCCTCGGAGGATTCCTCACCGGGATTTATTTTTGATAGGCCATTATTAGTTGCCAGCCAAATAAATCCGCTGCTATCCTCAATCATGCTTTGAATGACATCACTGGGCAAACCATTCTTCGTTGTGTAGGATTTAAAAGAATTGGTTTTTGAGTCATACCTGTTCAAGCCACCACGGGTTCCAATCCATAAAACACCGTTTCGGTCCTCAAGAAGTGCCTGAATATAATTATTGTTAAGACTCTTTGTATTGTTTGCGTCGTAAGCATAATTTGTAAAATTTCCGGTTTTTCGATCAAATTTACTGAGTCCTCTGTCACTGGTGCCAACCCAGATCATCCCGTATGAATCTTCGAGAATGGCAGTGGTAACATCTGCTGCAATTGAATTGGGCTTGACAACTTTATTCATATTTTGTGTAATGAGGTTTTTTTCATCTTCACTCACTTCAAAAATCTGGATACCCCACCAATCAGGTTGAATAGGAGGTGCTTCATTCCAGCTGTCATAGGAATGGCTATCATCTGATTTATACTTAAGATGATATGATCCGGCATTTAACACCCCACTCCAGATCTGCATTCGGTTTTTGCCTGCACCACCAGCATGTTTACTCTCCTTGGCGCTGAGTTTCCATAGTTCCTTTCCATTATTATCTTCAAGCCAACCATAATCCCACATTTCATTCAGCATTTCACCCAGAGAGATAACTAAAACATTCGATTTTGTATTTAGTTCAAACGATTGAGTAAGCGTGGCATTGTCTTTCACCTGTAGAATGGAAGCAATGGGATTTCGCTTGGCAGCCACCTGATTTATGAGCTGATATACAGAATTCACATAGGATGAATCCTGATATAAGTAACGGATGAATTTTTCATTTTTCCGATCAAAGCGGTTCAAACCTCTACCTGTTGTCAGCCACAACATACCGTCGCGGGTTTCATATATCTGATGTACCAAATTGCTGCTGATCGAATTTGGATCCGAACCGTTGTAATTATATCGTCTAAACTGTTGCTTATTAAAATCAAAGCGATTTAATCCCCCACCCCAGGTTCCAATCCACAGAATATCCCCGTCATCATCCGGATCTTCATAAATATCACGAATATTGTTACTGCCAATAGTTTTATCATCCGTCGAATCATGCAAGAAGTGCGAAACAGAATTTTTTATACGATCGTAGCGGTTTAAGCCACCATCGTTTGTACCGAGCCAGATAATCTCAGGATTCTTTAATGATTTATGGATGCTTAAAATCAGATTACTGTTCAGACCATCAATTTTTTCTTCAGTGCGTTTATACTGCTGGAATGGCACACGGGCCGGATCTATTTTGTTCAAACCGCCGGCAGTTCCAATCCAGATGACACCAGATCTGTCTTTATAAATATCCAAAACCATACCATTACTTAATGCTCTTATGTCATTTAAATCAGATTTGTACACCTTAAACGTATTTGTACTGCTGTTTAAAATATTAAGTCCCGTATTCGTACCTATCCATAAACGATCTTTCTGATCAGGATCAATAAAAATCGCTCTAACCTGATTTGAACTGAGACTATTTGCCATGTTTGGATCATGTCTGTAGGAGGTAAACGCTTCTTTTTCAATATCAAATTTGGTTAATCCATGATTTTCATTTCCAATCCAAATATTTTGATCATTATCCTGGACAATTCTTCGAATTTGACTTTTTCTCAACTCAAGCGAAATCTTGTCATCAGGTTTAATCCTTCTTATTTGTTGTGTTTTGTAGTCAAAATAACACAAACCTGCTGACATTGTTCCAAGATACAGCCCATTCCCTTTAGATTTTTTATCTTCGACGATATCCATGATGACATTGACATTAGCAACCACAGTTGAATCAATGAAAAAATGTTCAAACGTATTATTTTGTGTATCGAATTTGGTCAGACCTTTGAAGACTGTTCCAAACCATATATTTCCCTGACCATCATCCAATATTGAGATAACAACGTTCAAGTACTGATCAACTTCTGTCCCTGTTGAATCATTGTTATAGTTGAAGGAAATAAATGAATCCGAATTTTTATTGTAAAAGTTTAAACCACCCTGCGTACCAATCCATAATTTTCCATTGCTATCTTCACATAAGGTTATGACGGTATTATTGCTAATGCTGGTCGAGTCTTGAGGATCATGGCGGTAAGATGTAAACGTATAGCCGTCGTACTTATTTAATCCGTCATTTGTGCCTATCCATAAATACCCCTTACTATCCTGAAGGATTGATATCACTACATTATTGGAGAGACCGTGAGAGGTGTTGAATCTTTCAAAAATAATATTGTCATCCTGCGCATGAAGATTCACATCACTACCAAACAGAACGATCGATATCATTGATATCGCATACATGCATCCATATTTTAGTAAATTCTTTCGAAATTGATATAAACCTGTCATCAATAATGTCCTTATCTAATTTGCATAACCTGAAAATATTAGTAATTATTTCTCTCAATTGAAATAAAAAATCCCGACATTGCCGGGATTTTTTATATATAATAGACAAATTTTAAAAGACAGGATAACAGGATATTATTTATGTCAGATTTCAGACTTTTAAAATAACGTGTTGTATATCCGCATTCCAAAATCTAAATTCTAAAATTAATTCAATCCTGTTATTCCTGTTATCCTGTCAAAATTTAATTCACACAATATCGAATGAATCTATTTAACCAAAACCATCCGTCTGCTCATAGAGACACCCTGCGAGGTTAATCTGTAGAAATATACACCGCTGGAAAAACGACTGGCATCCCACTCCACCTGATAAGAACCGGCTTGTTGTTTCTCATTCACCAAGGTCGCCACTTTTTGCCCAAGAACATTATAGACGCTTAATTCGACATCATTCGTAATTGGTAATTCGTAATTAATAATTGTTTTTGGATTAAACGGATTCGGATAATTTTGCGAGAGTTCGAATTTCGTCACCGTCTGTGATATTTCATCTACTTCTATAGCAGTGGCAAGATCGCTTCCCAATACATTGTACCCTTTATTATTGTTTGTATGGATTTCATCAGGAATATCATCGTCCGGATCGATAACGGCATAAATACGAGGGAATGATGAGATCGATTCAGGAACACGCCAGGACATTTTTACCAGTTCACTGCTTCTGTACTGGAGAAAATTCTCTGTTGTCACTTCAGTTTCCCCATTTATACCTGTTATTGATATCCCGCCCTGATCCGGATCCCCAATATAGAACCGGACTTTGATCGGTTGATCCGTATCGATCAAGCTGTAATTATGTACCCGGGCAACAATCAGCACCGTATCACCAGCGGCAGCTTTATTGGGAAAAAACTGAAGATCATTGGTTAAATATCGTTTAGCCTCTTCACTCAACGATAATCCCTTTTCAAGATGATATCGAAATGGTAATATAAATGCCGGATCGGGTACTTTTCCGTAGTTTATCTGCCACCAGGTTTCGGGCTGTCCCGGCGGTGCCAGTTGTGGTCGGGCGGCATAGTCGACAACCAGTGCTCCGTTATTGGCCCAATAAGCATAAGGTGTGACATCGTATCGTTTTTCACTGTCCTGTACACTACCCAGATTGACCTGCACATCGATATCTTCAGCAATAGTAGAGCTATGTGTACTGATATCTGTTTGAGTGTATGTTCCCTTTGTTTCTTCTCCATAGGTTCCCCCGACCGCACCAAAAAAATCTATTTTCAGACCATATGAATAACCGGTAGTTGTTTCATTCATAATTGTCTTTGTCGTCGACGCCGAACTCTCCTGCCATGAATTCCAGTTTAATCCCCAGGTAAAACTAGATGATGGGCTGAGGCCAAAACGTATACCACTATCCAATTTGATTGCCTCGCTGAGATAATCATTAGAACTCAGATTATTATATTCAGAATATGACAGGATATTCCCAACTTCATGATTGGGAATATAAGATTGTCCCGGCCAGCTTTCCGTACTAAACCAGGTTTTTGTCGGACCTTTTGGTTCAACCACTACTACATAACCGCGCAGACTGTCATCAACAAAGACCGGATACTCCCAGATCACATAGTCAACAACCGTTCCAAATACCAGATCTTCCGTAATCGCTTCCGCTGAGAAGCTGATTGAAAATTCTTCTGATTTGCCCCGATTGTATGAAAATCCTTCACCAAATGTCTTATGCATAGTGGAATCCAGTGAGTTGCCCCAGCCTTCACCCTCATCGGTGGTTGTCGTATCTGCAGCCCAATCCATATTGACGGATGAAGTAATGCGCACGCTTCCTGATGTCGTTTTAGCATATGTGACGGTGTGCCCGCACTCATTATCATTAAAACAAATATTGACATCATGTACAACATCATCCAGAATATCAAAGTGCACCGGTGGTGAATTTAAAATGACCAGCGGCTGGCTTATTTCATACTCAAAATAGCGATTGGGCTTACCCAACCGGATACGGTCCCCATCAAAATCACCCATCGCCATCGCAAAATGACGTCCAGGGCCTGTGTTTGTGCGCCCGGGAGTAGGCTCCTCCTCCAGTCTTTCGGCGATAAGTTCTATCTTTGAATAATACTTATTGATTTCGAAGACTTTTATTGTAAAAAACTGTGTCTGGTTACCACTGACATCTTTATCGATATTTCGTACAACAATAATTTCTGCATGTCCGTTTCGATCCATATCAGCGACACCCAGAAAACTAGAACTATAAAAGTCATCCTGACCACCTAATCCACCATATTCAGTTTTATAAACTGGATGTAATGCACTATCTGCTTCGTAGATATAAAAACTTGATCCTACCATATAAACCAGTTCTTCCCGGGCATCACCATTGACATCCCCGGTGGCGATACTGATCGGTTCGATCTTACCGCCATTATTCTTACGCCGTGAATCACCTTCTGACAATGGAATATCAATACTATTCAAATCTTCACTGACACTCATGAAAAATAAAAATGTATCATCACTATTTTCATTTTCTTTATAATAACTGAACACCAGAGCAATTTCATCGACCGTATCCAAATTAAAATCACCGGCAGCAATTGCTAAATTGATCGGTCCGACGTCAACATTATCGTAGACAGGCTCTTCTTTGACAATTTTTCTTGCCCTTGAAGATAGTTGATAGCTCACGCCATCGAATAATTGATAAATTTTTGTATAAATAGCCCATTTTCCATCTATCCCACCATCATGATCACGACTAGCCAGGACAAGCTCATCCCGACCATCCAAATCAAAATCTGCAGCGGTGATATCAAAGGCAATCAGATTAGCAGGAAATCCGGGCAAATCCTCATCAGTATAGGAACCAACTCTGGATGGTACAAGTGTACTATCCGTATCAAAAATTTCAATATGGATTTTCTCATCTGTCCCCTGATAAACCAGGACGAATTCATCTTCCCGGTCCCCATCGAAATCGGCCGTTTCTAGACGAAAATGGCCGGTTTGAAATGAAACGTCACTCAAGACTTTATATTCACTTGTGAGTACAGTTACATCTTCCCAGGAGAGTGTAATCCTTTCAATCTGAGGTACCCAAATGGTTATTAATGTATCAGGTCCCTCCCAGGCACCGACAACATCAGAATAGCCATCTTCGTTAAAATCGCCTGTCGCCACATCCATTCGCTTGTTACCAAACACCCCATTTTCCCCTGATTGTTCATGAAGAGGATTTACAACAACCCGTTCATCGATTGGAAAAAGATCTATATCATTTTCCGGTCTTAAATAATCATAGATCTTTTGATAGGAATTCATAGTTGAGTTGCCTTGAACGGGCCTCTGGCTCCAGATCATGACAAACTCACTTGAACCGGTCATGTCCTCTTTACCCGTTAAGGGATCGACCTCATCCTGGCTGAAGAGTTGAAACATAAATCCGCATACAAAAAAATAGAATAGAATAAGTTGAAATCGTAAATTCTTCATAGTTCCCCCTGTGTATTGTTAATTTATTTAAATACAATTTTCGTTTGACTATATATAAACGCAGTTTTTTTGATAAAAAGTGATAATCGAGTGTAAAGCTTTTTAACCGCAAATAACGCAAAGCGAGGGTGGTCAGATTCAAATACAATTGCTGGATGAAATTGGTCAGGAAATTGCTAATGCAAAATCCTTGCTAAATTCCGGCACGGATATGAACGTTGAATTGGATGAGATTAACACCAGTATAACTCATGTTCGGGTGAAATATATTTTGGACAATGCGAAATTATATTCATTCATATTAATATAATATTACCCTATAAGGCACGGTGTACAGTGCCCCTATGATGTTTGAATCATTATCAATTATTACCATTGCAGTGTCAGTCACGAACCTCACCTGACTCGGCGCATCCTTCTGATCACAGGTAATGGTGTGTAAAAAATATGATAAGGAAAAACAGATAAGAAATAAGTAAAATTCAATATGTCTAAAATCCAAAATAAAAAACTCTGCGATCTCTGCGTACTTTGTGTTAAAAAAACAATCACGTTTAGGGTAAAACTCAAAATTATAAGGAGATAATTATGTTAAACTACCTCCCATTCAGAATCGTTTCGCTTTTATTAATTCTTCTCTTATGCTCGTTCGCAGCATCTTATGCAACGGATAATATCTCAGTAGTGGTCTGGGATGAGCGGCAGGAGGAACAGAAAGAGGCTTATGACAATTTTCTAGGTAATTATATTGCCGATCATCTAGGCAAAATTGAGGGGATTTCGGTAAAGTCTGCTGCCCTGGATGATCCTGATCAAGGAATATCTGATGAGATTCTTGATCAATGTGATATATTGATCTGGTGGGGACATGTCCGCCATGATGAAATTACAAGAGAAAATGGTCAAAAAATTGTAAATCGGATTAAAGAGGGAAAACTCTCTTTGATTGCCCTTCATGCCTCTCATTGGGCGACACCCTTTGTGGAGGCGATGAACGAGAGGACACGGATGGATATTGAATCATCATTTGCCGATGTTGAGGATGATAACATGAAATTCAATTATATCTATCCCAAAGAACGCTATAGGCCGCCCAAGCGAAATGATATCATTACCCCCTACACCTATCCCAGAAAATTTCCCGATGGCAGGATTGAGATAAATATTTACTATCCCAACTGCTGTTTTCCTGCCTACCGTCCGGATGCAAAACCCAGTTATATAAACGTAATCCATCCCGATCACCCGATTGTCAAAGGTGTTCCGGAAAAATTTGAAATATCCGAAACTGAAATGTATGATGAACCTTTCCACGTCCCCGATCCCGACATGGTCATTTTTGAAGAACGCTGGCCAACCGGTGAGTGGTTTCGTAGTGGATCCGTATGGAATATTGGCAAAGGTAAGGTGTTTTATTTCCGCCCCGGTCACGAAGTATACCCGGTTTATAAAAATAAAAACGTCCTCAAAATTATTGAAAATGCAGTTTTATGGTTGGGCAAATAATCGATTGGAATTTATATTCTTTTAAAACACGAAGGACACGAAGAGCACGAAGAATATATTAATTAAATTAATCCGCGAGGATCAGCGTAGGCCCGTTCTATGGGGCCATCTGCGTCATCCGCGGTCCATGCGATTTATCAAATGCAATATCAAACGGAATTTTAACGGAAATATTGCCTAAACGAATGTATCGTCTGTTGCGCCGCTTTATCCGAGTCAGGATAGGCAAATGCCTCTGCCGATACAAATCCATCATAACCCACATCGATCAATGCTCTGGCGATATCTTCCATATCTGTATGCCCCAATCCAATTGGACGCCGATTACTATCGGCAAAATGAACATAACCAATATGATCCTTATAATCCCGAATTGCAGCTGGTATTGATGCTTCCTCGATGTTCATATGAAATAGATCAGCGAGTAACACGACGTTATCTAATTCATAATTATTTATAAACGAAACAGCATCACCTAATCGGTTAAAGATATTTGTTTCATACCTGTTTAATGACTCATAAATTAATTTCACCTGATACGTCCTGGCATGCTCTGCACAAGTCCTCAGACCTTCTGCTAACCAGGCATATGATTCTTGAGGATCCTTTTTATTGTACAGTTCACCCTGCATGGAACCAATAATCACCGGCGCGCCAAGAGGAGCGGAAAAATCAATCATTCTCTTGATAAATTCCTGTGCTTTCAGCCGGACATCTGCCTCAGGATGCGTAAGATGCAATTGATGCAACACCCTGCCAGCACCGGAGCCCATGGCTGAAAGTTTCATATCATTCTCGGCTAAAAGATCTGCAAGATATTTACTATCTACGGCATCTGCAGATGCGGTAAAAAGTTCAATACCGTCAAATCCGGTTTCTCTTGCTTTTGGGATACTTATATCCAGTTTATCCCAGTATATCCAGGGTCCACCGGCCAATGAAGGTACAAGACATATTGTCACTGCTGATTTAATCATAATATCAATTTTCCTCTTAAAATCAATGAAAAATGACTCAATTCATTTTTCATAATTCATCTATCATTTTTCATTACGTAGATCCACCATGATCTTTGTGTATTTCCCCGGATATTTATCCCAATCAGCAATCGTCTCCCCGGCCTCATCCATCGTTATTTGTTTACTGATCACATGGTCAACAGGAAAGCGCCCCTGTTCCAGCATCTTAATCACATCCGGGAAATCACCCAGACAATTACGTGAACCTAATACTTCGAGCTCTTTCTGTACAAATAATTTTGTATCATATTCAACCGGTATTTTTGCATATCCAATATATACAACTCTTCCGGTGAATGCTACTTCCTCGACAGCACTGAGAAAAGTTGATGGAAGACCGACCGCTTCAATCACCACATCCGGTCCAAAACCATTCGTGAAATCACTCAATGATTGGTGGAGATCCTGGCGCTCCGTATTAATCGTATATTTCGCTCCCGCTTTAATGGCATCTTCCAGTTTTTTATCGGCAATATCGATGGCAATCACTTCTGCACCGGCAGCAGTTGCGCCGGCGACAACCCCCATTCCCACGATACCACAACCAAAAACGGCAACTTTTTCCCCTTCAGATACCCGTCCGCGAGCTACGGCATGAAATCCGACGGTAAGCGGTTCTACCAGAGCCAGTTCCTTTGTCGTCAGCTTTGCCGACGAATATACATCTTTCCAGGGAACCGTAATGAAGGTTGTCATCGCCCCAGGACGACGGACACCCATCGTCCGGTTATCAATACAGGCGTTTGGTTTGCCGTGTGTACAGGAATAACAGACGCCACAATTTTTGTACGGTGATATGGTGACCTTCATGCCTGGTTTCAGGTGGTCAGGCACATTTTTTCCGACGTCTTCAATAATCGCCCCCACCTCATGACCTAAAACCACCGGATATTCCTGGAGAGCAAAAGTACCCCGATAGCCGTTGAGGTCACCACCACAAATGCCAACCATTTCGACGCGTAATTTAACCTCGTCATCACTCATATTCGGCGGATCAATTTCACGTATTTCCGTTTTTCTGATATCTGTAAGAAAAAATGCTCTCATTATTAATCATTCTCCAACTGTTTTATGTGACTGCTCCGGCGGCGGAACATTACCAAGATTATTTTCTTCACGACCTTCGAACCACATCAAATTCTTAACCGAAGCAACCTTTTCCTCAATTTTTGACAGTAGTTCGGGATTAGATTCCATATTTAAAACCCGCACATTGGCTTCAACATTCCTTTGTTTTGACATACCGACAATTGTTGTCGCCACATGTGGATAATCCAGACAATAACGCATCGCCACATCGGCTATATCCCAACCGTAATCTTTACACAGTCGGATAACTTCCGGCATTTTATTTCGAACCCTTGATGGTGAGCGATGCCAGGCTGGTATGGGTCTTTCTGTAAGTAGCCTTTGCAGGAGAGGTGAAGAATTAATAAGACCGATTCCTTTTTTGTGGCAGATGGGAGTAAGAACCGTATCCATCTCATCTTCAACCAGATTGTAATGTGCCCAGGAGAGGATCGTATCTATATCTGTCTGTTCAGCGAGGTATTTTAAATAGTGGACCGGCAGTCCGGTAATTCCCACAAATCTTGCCTTCCCCGATTCTTTTACTTTAAGGGCTGCCGGTATGGCTTCCTCAAGCACTTGATTTCTGTCTCCAAACTCGACATCATGGATTTGGTAGACATCCACATAATCAGTCTGCAGTCTCTTTAGAGATTCATCAATGCTGGTTTCCACTCTTTTTGCAGAAAAATCAAATGCATCTTCATCATACCGGCAACATTTAGTAGCTAAAAAGATTTTTTCCCTTTTTCCTTTTAATGCTTTTCCCAGTCGGGTTTCTGCAAGGGTCACACCATACATCGGTGCCACATCAAAATAATTTATACCGTGCTCAATCGCAGCATGAACCGCTCTGATTCCTTCTGTTTCGTCAGTTTTATCGAATACATTTCCCAGTGGAGATGCACCATATGAAACGATGGATACATCCATACCGGTTTTGCCAAGTGTACGATATTCCATGTTTATCCTTTCAATTATAAAAATATCGAATGATTTGATAATGGATCCCGGATTCCGGATACCCGATCCCAGATTAGAATCTTGAAAATATGTTTTGGATTGATCATCCCCTTATATCCGGTATCTGGTATCTGGCATCTGGAATCATACGCTTGTGACCAATCAACCAGAATCCAGCATCCAGTATCCAGTATCCAGCATCTAATATCAAGCACCTAATTCGATTGATTCCCATTGTTGATTTTTGGCAGAATCGAGTACTTTTTCACAGACGATTTGCGTTCTCAGCGCATCATTAAAATCGGGGACCATGCGTTCGCCCGTTTCTATTTCTCTGACAAAATTTGCCAACGTATGTATATGGGTATGTTCATAACCGATACCACAGCCGGGCACCCACCAGTGTTTCATATAGGGATGGTCCGAATCCCAGACCTGGATATTTCGCCAACCACGAAAACGTCCATCGTCACCGTGATTATAAAAACCCAGTTCATGAAAATTTTCCAGATCAAAGGCAACGGCACCTTTTTCACCATTTATTTCTAAGGTATGCTGGTTTTTTCTACCACGTGCATATCGGGTTGATTCAAATGTGGCCAGTGTTCCGTTTTCAAAACGGGCTAAAAAAGCACAAGCATCATCAATGGTGACCGGCATAACCTTACCCGGTTCATCCTGCACTTTTCTCTCTTTAATAAATGTTTCCGTCATTGCACATACTGAGGAAATGGGACCATTTAGCCACATCGCCAGGTCAATGGAGTGTGCCAGAAGATCTCCGGTCACACCGCTTCCGGCCGCTTTTGAGTCCAGACGCCAGAGTGTATCTCCACCTTGTGGTACATCAGCACTTATTGTCCAATCCTGCAAATACTTGGCGCGGTAATGAAAGGGACGTCCAATCTTTCCTTCGTCAACAAGTATCTTCGCCAGAGCAACTGCAGGTACGCCGCGATAATTAAACCACACCAGACTGGGAAGACCTGTCTTGCGTGCAGCATCGGTCATTTCACGTGCCTGTTCAACATCCATGGCCAGTGGTTTTTCACAGGCCACTATTTTACCTGAACCCAGGGCAGCCATGACAATATCATAATGCAAATTGTTTGGCACACATACATCGATCAAATCAATATCATTACGGGCGACAAGCTTCTGCCAGTCGGTTTCATAGCTTTTCCATCCCCATTTTTCAGCGAAACTTACAACCTCTGCTTCTTTATTTGAGCAGACCGCCTGCATAACGATCTCATGGTTAAAATCAAAAAAGTTTCCTAGCTTCCGATATGCATTTGAGTGAACGCGTCCCATAAACCCACATCCAATCAAACCGACACGAAGTTGTTTCTTCATTTTATCTCTCCCACTTTTAACAAAATTTTTTAAACCACTGAGGTATTAAAAGTAAAAAGGTAAAAGGCAAAAGTAAAAAGGAAAACTTATTACATTTAAATCCTTAATTTTTTCCTTTTTCCTTTTTACTTTTTACTTTAACACTAGTCTTTCTCAGAGTCCTCTGCGGTTAAATAATTAATGCTAGATTTATAAATAATATAAACTAAGTTTAAAAATTCCTTGACATTTTTCCAATATTCTTTTAAGGTTAACTAACTTTCAAACTGTTAAAAAGTATTTGATCTGAATTCCACATCAGCCGGTAGGCTGATCCGCTTACCGGAGTGATCCAAAATCAATAATAAGAAGTACTGATCTATTGAGAATTGACTTTCAATATGGACTTTACATTCATTTAACAATGTAAGGGAGGGAAATAACCATGGTCAAACTCTGTGTTTTTACGATTATCATGTTTGGAATGATTTTCACTACCTGTGCCGGTGACGGTAGTGGTGTTGGAGAAAAAGCTCACATTGTCTTTGTGGTTGGTGATGACGAATACCGTTCCGAGATCACCATGCCATTGATGGCCAAAATTCTGGAGGAACAGCACGGTTTTAAGTGTTCAATGACCTATGCGGTTGTACCTGAAACCGGCGAAAAAATCCCCCAATATCGCCAGTATATCGAAGGACTTGAGGCCTTAAAAACTGCAGATCTGGCTGTTTTCTATCTAAGATTTCGCCGGCTGCCTGACGACCAGATGGATCTGATTTTGAATTATGTAAAATCCGGCAAACCAATGATCGGATTCAGAACCACTACCCACGCCTTTCGCTTTCCTGAAGATCACAAATATCATCATTTAAATAGTGACTTTGGTATCGACGTGTTTGGTCAAAAATGGATCAGTCACCCCGGAGGAAGTACACGCATTGTCAAAAATCTGGCCGATCATCCGATTATGCGCGGTATACCGGATGAGTTCTGGATGTTAGGAGATCTTTATAGGGTCATACCGCTGCACGGTACATGCGTTCCACTGATGACCGGATTTGCTATAAACGAATACAGCGAGTTTGTCACTGGAGAAGACGGTAAAGAAGAGGTCAGTTACAATCCCAGGCCTGGGGGAATACCACCCAGCCCTGTTGCCTGGACAAAATTAGATAACAATACCCGTGTCTTCTTTACGACAATGGGTCATCCGAAGGATTTTGCCAGATTACCGATACGTCGTTTAATGGTTAATGCCGTTTACTGGGCGCTGGAACGAGAATCGGAAATTCCTGCTGATGGATGCAAAGCAGAGATCGTTGGTGAATTTGAAGCACCAGATCTATCTGATGCCCGTGAATACATTCCGTAGGGCGTTATGCATAGAGCGTTCGGCGTGAGGTGAAAAAAGCCCTACGCGCTGTGCTCCACACTCTACAAAAATAATGAGTATCCTTATTAGTTAAGTCCCAAAACAAAACGAAAGGGAATCAGACCATGACACATCAAAAGCGATTGTTTCTTGCCAGTTTTATTACGTTGATTGTTGCCGGCGTGGGATTCGCAGTACGCGGTGGTATTCTTGGTGACTGGGCAACTCAGTTTGGATTTACCAAAACTGAATTAGGGGCAATAACTGGTGGCGGTCTTGTTGGTTTTGGCGTGGTAATCCTTATGGCTAGCGCCTTAGCAGAAAAAATCGGATATGGTAAACTGCTGATCGCTGCGTTCTGGTTACATTTTATCTCTGCTATTGTTACCCTGGCTGCTACCCCTCTTTATGGAGATGGAAGTGGTGGAAATACCCTCGCTTATTGGTGTCTATATGTAGGTACATTTATTTTCGCTATTGCTAATGGTATCTGTGAAGCAGTCATCAATCCACTGGTTGCAACACTTTATCCAAAGGAGAAAACCCACTATTTAAATATACTACATGCCGGATGGCCGGGAGGTCTGATCCTTGGCGGTGTTATTGCTTATCTGTTTGCCAGCGTTGATGCAAAATTGGTACACATTCCCTGGGAATTTTTAATCGCTCTGTATCTAATTCCCACCTTAATCTACGGTTTTATGATCTTTAAAAAAGAATTTCCGTTATCAGAAGCGCGGGCAGCAGGGGTGTCTTATGTCGAAATGTTAAAAGAATTTGCCGTACCACTCTTATTATTTCTGCTTCTGCTTCATGCCTGTGTTGGTTATGTAGAACTGGGGACAGATAGCTGGATTATGAATATCATGCAAAATGTTATCCAGGGAAATGCATTTCTATTATTCATTTATACATCCTCCCTGATGTTTGTGCTCAGGTTTTTTGCCGGTCCGATTGTACATAAGATTAATCCCCTCGGTTTACTTTTCGCTAGCGCAGTATTTGCCGTGATAGGTCTTTACTTTCTAGGATCTTTTACCACCGGATTTGCAATTCTAATTGCTGCTACGATTTACGGAATTGGGAAAACATTTTTCTGGCCAACGATGCTGGGCGTTGTTTCTGAACAGTTCCCGCGAGGTGGTGCGCTTACCCTGGGAGCAATCGGTGGTATCGGAATGCTTTCAGCCGGATTACTTGGTGGACCGGGGATCGGGTATACGCAGGACTATTTTGCCTCAAAGTACCTGCAGGAAAAAAATCAGGCTGCCTATGAACAGGTTGTCGCTGAAGATGAACACGCCTTTCTTTTCTTTCCAAGTATCGCCGGATTGGATGGGAGCAAGGTTGGCACACTGATGGAAAAAAGTCCTGATGAACTGACACCAGAGGAAAAAGAGTTTAAAAAACCGGTAACCGATGCCGGAATTTACGGCGGTCAAATGGCTCTCAAATGGACAGCTATTGTACCGCTTTTTATGGCCGTTGGATATCTGTTACTCATTATATATTTCAGATCGAAAGGAGGCTACCAGGCAGTGCACATAGGAAAAAAGGAGTAATGCGATGAAAACGGGTATGAATCTGTTATTATGGACGACTAATGTCAATGAGGATTCATTTCAACTTATTTCGGACCTGGGCGAAATTGGATTTGACGGCGTTGAAATACCGATCGGCGAAGGTGATGAAGCGCAGTATACGGCGGTACGAACTGAATTAGATAAATTGGGAATGGGTTGTACAACTGTCACCTCAGTGGATCCGGAGACAAATCCCATCAGCTCTGAAAGTTCAATCCGGGATGCTGCACTGGAGCGTCTTAAATGGGCGATAAACATGACTGCTGCCGCCGGTGGAGATGTGATGTGTGGTCCTTTCCACTCAGCCTTTAAGGCTTTTGCCGGTAGAGGTCCTACGGAAGATGAAAAAAAATGGGGTGCTGCTGTATTAAGGGATGCTGCTGAATACGCAGAATCCATGAATGTAAAACTCTGCTTAGAGTTCATCAATCGGTTCGAGTGTTATTTTCTCAATACAGTTGCCGACACAAAAGCGTTTGTGCAAATGGTGGATCACCCGAACATGAAAATGCTCTACGACACACATCATTCACATATTGAGGAAAAAAATATCAGTGATGCCTTGCATTCATGTAAGGATATTTTAGGTCACTTTCATATCGCTGAGAATGATCGCGGTACGCCGGGTAAAGGTCAGGTAAATTGGGAGGAAACCTTTAAAGTACTTAAAGAAATTAAATATGATGATTGGATGGTTATTGAATCTTTTTCCGCTGATGTTCCTGACTTTGCAGCCAGTATCAATGTTTGGAGAAATTATGCCTCGTCACGCGATGAAATCGCCAGAGATGGCCTGCAGTTTATTAAAAAGATGTGGAGTTCCGTATGAAAATGCCAAAAATCTCTCTGGGCAGTTGGGCTTTTTCCTTTGGCCCCTTTGAATCAAATCCCTGGTCATTTGAGGCCGTATCCGAGTACGCTTCTCAGGCCGGTTATGATGGGATTGAGATCAATGGTTTCAGGCCACATCCCCATCCTGATGATTATGATTCTGATGCCAAGTGTCAGGAATTGCAAACGTTTCTTGCCGACTTAAATCTGGGGATATCTGCATATGCACCTGATTTCAGAGAAGTGCCCCCAGCTGAAGTTTCAAAAGGAGCATATTTAGCCGAATTATCGAAAATGCTCCGATTTTGTAACCGGATGAATATTCAATTATTACGTGTTGATTCCGTAAGCCCACCCGCGGAGCATTCCCCTGTAGATTATGACAAGCGTTTTTCACGACTGGTTGAAAACTGGCAGGCAGCGGCGGAAGAATGCCGTAAAGCAGGACTAACGCTGGTTTGGGAGTTTGAACCGGGATTCTGGCTCAATAAACCAAGTGAAGTAAAAGAACTGGTGGAAAGAGTCGGACACGAAAGTTTTAAATTACTTTATGACACCAGTCATGCCTATATGGGAGCAGTTGTAGGTGCTCGTCAAACAGGCGAAAAGGAAACGCTTTCCGGAGGTGTCTCAGAGTATGCCACCTTTCTTAAGGAAAACATCGGCCATTTTCACCTGATCGATTCCGACGGCTCCCTACACGACGATGAAACCAGTACGCACACCCCTTTTGGTGAAGGCCATATTGATTTCGAAGAGGTACTATCGGTTATGGCCCCTACACTGGAAAAACTATACTGGTGGTGTGTTGATTTTTGTTTTTGCCCGACGACAGAAAAAGACGCCAAACTGGCAATACCGTTTATTAAAAAGATTGTTGAAAAATTGTGATACTGTCGGGGCGGTTCGCGAACCGCCTCAATCATAAATGTCATTCCCGCGATCACGCCAGTGGGCGGATACGCCTACCGGCGCAAAGCAGGAATCCAGATGGATCCCCGCCTGCGCGGGGATGACACTGAAGAGAGTAGGAGAAATTATAGTAACAAAGTAATTATAAATTATTAAATGAAAATTATCACATTTATTTTTAATTAAGGAGATCATCATGAGATTAAAATTTTTACTCCTATCACCCATTCTTGTGTTATTGTTTGTATCTCTGGTTTTTTCCGAAACATATTACGTTTCTGCCTCGCGCGGAAGTGATGAAAATGCCGGAACAGAAGAAAAACCTTTTAAGACGATTCAAAAAGCAGCCGATGTCATGGTTGCCGGAGATATTTGCCTCATCGATGATGGCATATATCGTGAAACAATCACTCTCAAAACGTCCGGAACCAAAGATAAACCCATTACTTTTAAGGCGATGGATGATGCAGAAGTAATTATTAGCGGTACTGAATCTTTAGAAGGTGTCAATTGGGTAGGCTATTTTGATTATGATCGAACCTGGTCAGAGCAGGGTGAAGAAACTTTTCAGAGTCAGGGTGTTAGAGAAGAAGGAAAAAAATACAGTGCTCTGTATATGGATGGAGAGATGATTACCAAGGTGAATAGTCCGAAAGAGCTGGATGGACCCTCAAAATGGTATCTGGATGCCGGCGAAGAGAGAGTTCGCATACTATTATGGCCACCAAACGCTGAAAGCGTCTCTGATGACATGGATGAAGCATATAATACACCCTTAAATTATGAAATTGAGGCAAAATTGCGAGATTTTGCTTTTATTGCCAAAGATATTGATTATATTGTTCTCAGCGGAATTACCTTTTTCGCTGTCAATAATAAACTGGATAATTGCAACAACTGGTCGATGGATAGTAAATAAATCTCAAATGACCAATTAAAAATGACAAATTTAAACGTAGCGTCGTCGCGTGGTATTAAGAGGAACTCACCCCCCGACCCCCTCTCTTTCAAAGAGAGGGGGAATTGAAAGGGAAAATTAGTCTTTTATATGTCGCTGCGCCGCTGCGAGAGTTAAACTAAAAACCAACCAAAAGGGGAGATAGACGATGAGTTTAGACAACCTTTCCAGAAGAGATTTTATCAAAAAGACATCTGCGGCAACTGCCGGTACACTTGTTGCCGCATCTGCTGCTCTGGCAGATGAAAAGAAGAAGGTGGAGAAGCCGGTGGATACCTCCAAAATACTGAATTATAATGAAAATATGGAATACCGGCGTTTCGGTAAAACGGAATTAATGGTATCAGCCGTATCAATGGGCGGTCACTGGAAACGTGTCGATGTTATGGGTCAGGATCTGGATAAAAACAGATACGATGTCGTCAGTAAATTGATTGATTCAGGTATTAACTATATCGATGCCTGCTGGGGTGGTGAAGTGATGGTCTATAGTAAGGCATTAAAAGGTAGGCGAGACAAAATGTATCTGGCACTTTCTAATGGATCAAAGGAGCCACGGAACAAGGATTATCGCACCGCCAAAAAACTACTGCAAAGCCTTGATGAACTTCTGCTTGCTTCCGGCCAGGAATATACAGATTTTTGGAGAATTACGGCTTTGGAGCCAGGGGGAAGACATTCCTTTGATACATGTTGTGAGATCGTAGCTGCTCTGGAAAAAGCAAAACAGCAGGGCAAAGCAAGATTTGGCGGATTTTCTACCCATGATCGTCGCTGGATTAAATTTATGGTTGAATATTTTCCGCAGATCGATGCAGTCTGCTTTCCTTATACAGCGATGAGTAAAAAAGCACCAAAAGGTAGCTTATTTACGGCGCTGAAAAAACATGATGTGGGCGCTTTTGGTATCAAACCGTTTGCCAGCAATTCATTATTTAAAGGTGATAGCTCACCAAATAGCCCACACAGAGAAGAAGATGACCAGCGGGCACGAATGGCCCTGCGTTATATCCTCTACTCGACTGATATTGTTCCGATTCCCGGATTAATCAATGATCAACAGATCGATAATGTTCTTATGGCGATCAAAGAGCGTCGTGAACAGGATCTGATGGGTAATATTGAACTGGAAACCCCGGTCGAAAGTGATGAAGGATGGGCTTGTTTGCCAAAGAACTACGAATGGCTCAAAGAGTGGGAATACGTCTAAACGAGTCCCTCGCCGAATCATGGATGATTTGATCCCGATATGCCGCCTGGAGGGCGGCGTTTTATTCGGGAATGCTCGATCCTTGATTTTGGAGAATAGAATATGAATTGGTAGGCTGTAATTCCCCCTTGATAAAGGTGATTAGGGGGTAGTTTGATATCGGATGCCTGATATCTTTTAATAAAATCCAAAATCCTTATACAGGTTGCATTGAGCTGCCGTAAGGGTGATCCGCAGGGTCGCTCAATTAACATCAGATTTTAACCATGATATTGCAAGGATGGGGAAAATGAAACCTATATTCCTGTTATTTTTAATACCACTATTTTTTTGCTCAGTATATTCACAAGAACAGAATGTGGATTCCGATAACGATTTACTTTCTCAAGAAATAGATAACAGCCGCTGTTATGTCTGTCACATCAATTTTGCCTTCGACGACATGACCTTAAAACACGAAGAAGCCAACATTGGTTGCGAAACCTGCCACGGCCCATCCGATGCCCACTGTAGTGATGAGGATAATATCATTCCTCCAGATATTATGTGGCCCTTATCCACCTTAAATTCGAAGTGTATGGAATGTCATGAACAAGCAACATTGCCCGCTGAAGAGCATGCGGAAATTTTTGCTTCCTCTTCAGAGGAGAAAAAAGTCTGTACAGACTGTCACGGCGATCATAGACTTCCGCATCGTACACGGATATGGAACCGCGAAACTGGAGAACTAATCGAAAGTGATAACGTACGTATGCTCAATGATCAAGAACGTGAATTTATGGAGGAAGATTAACTGATCACTCGAAGTGCCAACTCCCCGTTCGTACTTCGGATGATCTTTAAACGCCAAAGAGAAAAAGAAAAAAGGGTGTATTTAATTAATTACACCCTTTTTCCTGTTAATTTAGAAATTATAGAGAATTGACAGAAGAAGTTGATCTGGTCTCTACAGAAGCGGTTTTTATTTCTGAAAATGCCGGGCAACCATGTGCTCTTGCCAGCCTTTTTGTTTCTTCATCGATCATCATTGACGTCTCGTCATCACTGGGTAACAAAACCGTGTCGATAACATGAATGACGCCATTGCTGGTCATGATATCTGTGGCAGTAATTCCGGACTGATTGACCTTTGCACCTTTGTCACTTATACTGATCATGATGTTCTGACCATTGACTGTCTCTAACTTATCTGTCTTGAGTACCTTCTCTGCTGTATATTTACCGGCAACCACATGATAAGTCAGGATTGCTAACAGTTTATCCTTGTTTTCTGGTTTGAGGAGGCTCTCAACCGTTCCTTCAGGCAACTTGGCAAAAGCCTCATCTGTAGGTGCAAAAACAGTAAAAGGACCCTCACCTTTCAGCGTCTCTACAAGACCGGCAGCCTATGGTATGGCTGTATTAATGCTGGGAGCAATCGTCATGCATTTTAAAGTGAAAGATCCTTTAAAAAAATCTCTACCTGCCTTTACAATGCTCCTTCTTTCTCTTATTGTGACATTCATCTAATAGGCAATTCTTTTTAAGGTATACTTATAATCGCTGAAACGGTAGTAAATCCCATTCAACAACAATATGCATAATGGGATTTATTGGTTCAGAAACGATCTGAGCTATACTTGTCTTTAAAAAGGGTTTACCTGCGGCGAATTCACGCCTATTTTAAACCTCTCTATACTTTTACAGATATTTTACATTTCCGGATAAATATGTTTATTAAATTAACAAAATATTTATTTTTAAAGGAGTTTAACCATTCATACTACAACTGCACAACAGAAGACAGTCAATACTGATGAGATTATTGATAAAAAGATTCTCGCTCAATTTACACGACCCGATTGGCGAAAAGGTGTGATGCAAATTCTAAATTCATTCTTACCCTACTTTGCACTACTGGTTCTGATGTATTTTAGCCTTAGCATTTCCTACTGGTTTACACTTTTACTCGCCATTCCCGCTGCCGGATTTATGGTTCGGATCTTTATTATTTTCCACGATTGTGGCCACGGATCCTTTTTTCCATCACGACGGGCGAACACTATCACCGGCTTTTTGGCCGGCATTTTTACATTTGCACCTTATAATCATTGGAATCATAAACATGCTATGCACCATGCTTCGTCCGGAGACCTGGATAGACGGGGAATGGGAGATGTTTGGACGCTTACCGTTAAAGAATTTCAGGAATTATCCAGAGGGGAACGTATTTGGTATCAGATATTCAGAAATCCACTGATGATGTTGGTGATCGGACCCATATATATGTTCTTGATTTATAACCGATTTGTGACCGGTAAACCTGGCTCTAAAGAACGTAATTATGTCTATGCAACCAATCTGGGTATCTTAGCCCTGGTCCTTATTTCAAGCTACTTCATAGGTCTAAAGGCTTACTTACTGATTCAATTACCAATCATCATGATTGGCGGCATGGCAGGTATCTGGTTATTTTACGTTCAACACCAGTTTGAAGGGGTTTACTGGGCTCGCCATGATGAATGGAATTATGAGAATGCCGCTGTTTTAGGTAGTTCATTTTATAAATTACCGAAAATTCTGCAATTCTTTTCCGGGAATATTGGATTTCATCATATTCATCACTTAAGCTCACGCATACCCAATTATAATCTTGAACAATGTCATACTGAAATACCTGCATTTCAAAAGATCAAGCCTCTGACTCTTTCGGAAAGTATGAAATGCGCCAAATTTCGTTTATGGGATGAAGAGAACAATCGACTTGTTGGATATGAAGTCCTTAAAAATTGAAAAATCATAAATGTATAATCATGATACCAGTGCTCTGTATCCTCTTGGAGGATGAATTACTGTAATGCAGCCAGAATCCGTTCTGGCGTCATGGGTAGTGTATACAACCGCGCACCAACCGCGTCAAAAATTGCATTGGCAATAACCGCGCCTGTGGTCGTGATCGCCGGTTCCCCACAGCCCTGCGGTGCTAAATCGGGATTATCGATATGTACGACCTCGATATCCGGTGCTCCGGAGAAACGGGTAAATTCATAATCAGCGAAATTCTCACTTAAAATTTTACCCCCTTCAAATAGAATCTCCTCACTTAGTGCATAACCAATACCCATTGTCAAGCCACCTTCGATCTGCAGGGTTGCTCCCAATGGATTGATAACCTCACCCATATCATGGGCGCAGATCATTCTCTTCACCTGTACCTGACCACTTTTTTTATTCACATCGACCTGTGCAATCGTCGCAACATACGTATTTAAATAATTGGTACAGGCAATCCCGAATCCTTTCGCACTTGGCCCCTTCTCAAAAGCGTGACTAAATTTTTCCGCTGCTGATTTTAAAACGCGAATCATCCGGTTATCGGAGAGATTCTTGAGCCGGAAGCTGAGCGGATCCATTCCTGCTTTTTCTGCCATGATATCAATCTGGGATTCCATGGCAAAGACATTGGTATTGCTTCCCGGGCCCCGCCAGGCTCCGACGTCAAAGGGGTGAAGCATATCATCCTCATTTTCCGGCTCCCTCGATTGTACCCTTAAATGAGGAATGTCATACATCGGCTCGGAACTCCTCGATCCGGCATAAAAATTATCATAGTCCCAGAAACTGATTTTACCATTCTGATCGATACCTGATTCCAGTCTTATCACGGCCGCTGGCCGAAAAGCATCATAAAAAAACTCTTCTTTTCTGTTTAAAGCAACCTGAACCGGACGTCCGCTTATTTTTGCCAGTCTTACGGCCTCAATAAGATACAACCCGGCTTTTTTCCCACCATATCCGCCTCCAAGAAAAGGGGGAATCACCCGTACATTCTCCAGTGGCACACGAAATTCTTCGGCAATCATATTTTGCACCCGAAACGGTATTTGTGTAGACGCCCAGAGAGTGATACAATCATTTTTCACCTCAGCGACGGCCGTGTGAGGTTCCATGGGGGCATGAGCGACATAGTGGTTATAATACGTTGATCGGATCAATTCCTTTGATTGATTTTTTCCCTTTTCAAGAGTACCCTTCTTTTCTATATCTTCAGCAAAGGATGGTACTTCTTGCAGGTGATCAAAAATGGTTTTATTGTTGATTCTTACATCAGGGACTTCAAATTGAGATTCAACTTTATTAAGACTTCGTTCCGCCACTTCCGGATCTTGATGTAACACAGCAACTAAATCCTTTTCGTCAATGATGATGATTCCACCGCTTTCTTCAACTTTTGAAAGATCATATTTTATTAATTTTGCACCATGGGCTGGTGGCCTTAAGACAGAAGCATAGAGCATCCCCGGTAACTGTGTATCCCCAGAATATTTTGCTTCGCCTGTGACCTTCATCCATGCATCCGTACTTCGTATCGGTTCTCCTGAAATGACATAGTCTGATTGCGGTTTAGTCTGGACGTCAGGGAGAGAACGTTCAATTCTTTTTCCTTTTGCCAGGCTGGCATATGTAATTTTTTGTTTTCCCGATTTGTCCTGAATAAGACCGTTTTGAACAATGAGTTGATCGCTCTCTATCTTTAATTCTTCGGCGGCAAGTTGCAGAAGCACCGCTCTCGCTTGCGCTGCTGCTTTTCTAAGTGGGGGGCCAAAATTTTTTGTACTGCGCGATCCTGTTGTCCCCTGGTCATAGGGACAGAGCATCGTATCTCCCATCACCATATCAACTATATCAATCGATACATCCAGCTCCTCAGCCAGCATTTGTGCCAGAGAGGTAATAATTCCCTGCCCCATCTCAATTTTTCCGGTAAAACAGGAAATCCGGCCATCTTCGCTGATTTTCAGATAGGCATTAAAATCTGAAGGATACGATCTTCCCCGTCGTCCCTGAAACCTGGCTTCAATTTTTCCAATTGTAAAAAAGATAAAGATTCCGGCACCACTAACCCGCAGAAAATCCCGGCGATTAAACTCTGTTTTATCGATCTCTTTTATGTATTCATCCTCAAGTTTTCTTGAATAATGATCTTTCTCCATGATTTATCCCTCCTCCATCTCTGTTGCTGCGCTTTGTATGGCATCAACAATACGGTTGTAAGATCCGCAACGGCAGAGATTCTCATCCATTTCAGAAATGATTTCTGATCGCGTAGGGGCAGGATTTTTTCCCAAAAGACTGACTGCGGTCATAATCATACCCGGTGTGCAATAACCACACTGCAAGGCACTATGTTCTATAAATGATTTTTGTAGAGGATGAAGATTCCCATCATTCGCCAATCCTTCAATGGTAACAATATCTTTTCCCTCTACTTCCTTTAAAGTAATCTGACAGGAGCGCTCCGCTTCCTGGTTTATCAAGACCGTACAACTCCCGCAATACCCTTCCCCACAACCATATTTGGTACCTGTCAGATTAAACCTGGTGCGAAGAACCCATAACAGTTTTAGATCACCATTGATATTCAACTCAACAGGTTTATTATTTAGAGTAAATTTTATATGCATTTCCATAACCCGATCCCCTTAAAATATCACTGAAGAAGTGAATGCCTAACAAAAAGCAAAAGCATCCAATGCTGCGATTAATTACCTAATTTTACTACATTTATGAAATTATAAGTTGTTTTGAACCATCCTCAGGTCTTGAGGAATACTTTGTGTAAGGATTATATTATAATAACTATCAGGATTATAAAAGTAAAGCAGCGAATTTGTAAATTCTGATTATATACTGATGAATATCCCACATTATTTTATATTTATATATGCGAAATTACTTAAAAAATATATACATATTTTGTATTTAGATATTTGAGTAATACAGTTTTATTGATTAGTGTTTTAATTTCGTTTTACTCTTTAAATTCAATCCTGCAATTGATGATACAAATTCAATTGATTCTTCAAAAATGGGACGATCGTTAAGATATTCTTCAGATTTATCTCTTACAATTAGAATCCATTCTTTCATTCTACGCCCCATTGGTTCAAAAGTTACAATACCTTTTCGTTCTAATAAATCCTTTACACGTTTTTCAGGAATCTTAACACAAACACCATCCATATAAAGTGAAGCAAAAAGTTTTCCCCCTACATAATAAGCAGGATGACCATACATTTTACCGGGTTTTACAACAGGTATATCAAGTAAAAAGGAATCAAGAATTGATTTATGTTTTTCATTATATTTTACATTGATCATTTGTATCACCATTTTAATTGACTACTCTTAATATATTTTAAGTTTAAAAAATGTCCTGAGCTTTTAAATTATGTTCAAGGGTTTTTAAGTCATAGGGAATAGTCAATAACAGAGTCATATGACACAAAAGGATAATTCTAGGATTT
>Ga0209536_100003475_pt1 | contig 25295 bp, 24 predicted proteins | sample DeeMarSeWOR28_12_FD_187461 | JGI IMG/M metagenome (GOLD analysis project Ga0209536, IMG submission 187461) | Marine sediment microbial communities from White Oak River estuary, North Carolina - WOR-2-8_12 (SPAdes) (version 2) | ecosystem: Environmental > Aquatic > Marine > Intertidal zone >...
AAATGGCGGAGAGGGTGGGATTCGAACCCACGTGCCGGCTACTAACCGACAACCCGATTTCGAGTCGGGCCCGTTACGACCACTTCGGTACCTCTCCGGATTTAACTCTTTCCTGTCCTGAGGAAGATATCCTCGAATGCCACTCATTAAGACCATAAAAAGATCTCCATGACAACGCCATTTCGCTCGGGCTGGGCACCACTGCTAATGAGGGAGAAACGATCCAGATGTTTCTAGTCTCTGTTTATGAATAGATACAGCAGACATTAAATCGGAACCCTTTTCTTCTTAAAAAAATCGATCAACAATTCCGCGCATTCGCCGGCCAGAAGGCCTCCTTCAATCTCCAGTCGATGGTTAAGCTTTCCGTCTTGTCCAACCTGGTAGCGGGAAACCACAGCCCCGGCCTTTGAATCCAAGGCACCAAAAACCAGGCGCCCTATGCGGGCTTGGACAATGGCACCGGCACACATGATACACGGCTCAATAGTGACATACAGGGTTGTATTGAGCAGCCTGTAATTCCCAAGTTTTTTTCCTGCTGCCCGCAGTACAACAATTTCAGCATGTCCGGCCGGATCATGGTCAACGATGGACCTATTGCCAGCAGATGCAAGTACTGTGCCGGTTTCATTGACTATAACTGCACCAACAGGCACCTCACCGCGCTCCTGGGCTTTGCGTGCTTCCTGCAGGGCAAGCCGCATAAAACGGTGGTCCATTTGGGCAGATTTCTGGTGGATCTCTTGCATATTTTTCTATTTAGTAAGGCTCATTTGGGCAGTTGAGATGCACAGGAGTAATTAGTCCCATGAACTCCTTTTTGCATCTTTTCGTCATCAGAGTAGATTATTTTCTAAGCCTGTACTATTATAAAATTATTTTCCACAATAATATTATGATCAAGGAGGTTCAAAATGGGCAAATATGTATGCACAGTGTGCGGGTATATTTATGATCCGGCTGTAGGAGATCCTGAAAACAACATTGCTGCAGGAACTGCCTTTGAAGATCTGCCTGATGACTGGGTATGCCCAGTTTGCGGAGCAGACAAGGACCAGTTCGAACCTGAAGCGTAAATGAAGAAATATCTCATTTTGGGCAACGGCGTCGCAGGGACAACCGCTGCTGAAAATATCCGTCAAAATGATGGAACCGGGGAGATAACCATTGTTACGGATGAAGATATCCCCTTCTATTACAGGATCAGGCTGCCAGATTATCTTGGCGGCATGGTGGCAGAATCCGAATTGGTAGCAAAAAAAGAAGCGTGGTATGACGAGAAAAAAATCTCCTTACAACTCAGTAGCAGAGTAAGCGCTGCTGATTCTGGCAGAAAACATGTCATAACTGCCGATGGATTGACCTATGCATATGACAGCCTGCTGCTGGCCAATGGCAGCCATCCATTTGTGCCACCCATCAAAGGTTCTAACATAAAAGGAGTCTTTGCCTTACATACTATTCGTGATGTCCGGCAAATCTCACAGGCTGCTGAAAAAATACGCAATGTCGTTCTCATCGGAGGTGGCCTGCTCGGCCTTGAAACGGCAAACGCGCTCCATAAGCTGGAGAAAAACGTAACCGTGGTTGAGTTCTTTCCCCGCCTGCTGCCACGCCAGCTGGATAATGAAGGAGCAGCAAGGCTCCAGCATTTTTTTGAAAGCAAGGGCTTTTCATTCAGATTGGGAACAACCACCAAAGAAATTACCGGCAATGACAGTGTGGAGCAGGTTATTCTCGAACATGGCGAAATTTTACCAGCACAGATGGTAATAATTTCAGCAGGTGTCAGACCCAACCTGGAACTCGCCAAAATGCTTGGCTTAAAAACGGACAAAGGCGTTATTGTTGATCAGTTTATGCGGACGAGTCAGCCGGATATTTATGCAGCTGGTGATGTCATTGAATTTGAGGACAGAACCTATGGCATCTGGCCCGCGGCCATGGAACAGGGAAAAATTGCCGGTATAAATATTTCAGGAGGCAAAACCGCCTATAACGGAACCACGCTGTCAAATATCCTGAAAGTGGCAGGTATTGACCTTGCCTCAGCCGGAGAAATAGACGAAGAAAAGAGGTTCGAGTCAAAAATTGTTGCATCCGATGACACTTACAAAAAAGTCGTCATCAACAATGGCAAGGTTATCGGCTGCATCATGCTTGGTGACAGGAAACATTTCAACCGCATCAGCAAGGCAATCACTTCCGGGGAGAACATCCTCAACGAGCTCGATTCCCTGCTCAATGGTTGATCAGCCTTCCGCTCTCTTCTGCTTTAAAGCGTAGTTTGCTGCTTCCCAGCCTGCAACACACCCCTCTCCTACAGCTTTTGCCATCTGGTATGGATGCCCGGCAATATCCCCAGCTGCATAGACTCCGGTTATATTGGTCTGTTGCTTTTTATTGCACTCAATATGGGTAAATGTTTCTGAATCTAGCTGTACCCCAATTGAAGTTGCCAGTTCAAGGGCTCCCTTTGCCCCCAATTCTATAAAAATTCCTTCAACTTCCAACCGAGAACTGTTTTCCAGCAGCACACCTTCCACACTGTTCTCACCCAATATCTCCGCTACCCAGGTATCCTTGTGAACCGTAACCCCGCTTTCCAAAAGTTTTTTCAGCAATTCTTCCGACACGGCAAGTTCCCTTGTCACCAGGTGTACTTCAGAAGCGTATCCGAGGAGGGTCAAGGCCCCATCCGCCGCCGCACTTTCATTGCCCACCACAACAACCTTGGCGTTCCGGTAAAAATTGGCATCACAATCCACGCAGTAACTCACCCCCTTACCGGACAGTTCCTTCTCCCCTTTTACCTTCAATTTTTTCCTGGAAGTACCGGTGGCAAAAATCACGCTTCGTGACTTGATATCTCTGCCGCTTTCCACGCGCACAGCAAAAGTCTCCGAAGCATGCTCAACATGCAGAACATCTTCGGGAGAATATTCCGCACCGAAACGTTTAATCTGTTCAATGCCAACCGCGAGCAGTTCGGCGCCTTCCCGAACTCCGTCAACGCAGAGATAATTTTCAATATGGGCCTTGAAGAGGCTGCTTCGTTCCGGTCTTCCGAGAACCAGGACCCTTGCCTTTTTACGTACTGCATTTATGGCTGCCTGCAAACCGGCTGGACCAGCGCCAATGATTACTACGTCATATAATTCTTCGGCCATTTCATTACTCCTCAGCAATTTATTATTAAATATGGTGTCTCAAAATGTTCTCAATTCATCCAGCTCAGGAAACCTCCTTTACCAGAAAATACTCATGACCTTTATCAATTTACAAAAATCTTTTTATTTTTTTGCCTGACAATATCGACAGAGAAAAAAATATCGGCTATAGTAGCGAGCTTTTGCATTTTAAGGTTCCAATCACTGCCAATGGCAGCAACTGTTGGTGACGTATCATCATAAATAACACGGAAGTAGACTTTAATCATAAGGTTAGTATTGGACAAGCTTCATTAGTATAAAAATTCGTCAAACAGAATTCTTAAAAACAAAATTCACAGCAACCTGTAACCGGAACATAATCAGCAAATTATATCATCCGGTTCACATTCTTCATAAGCATGGGGCAACTTACAGAAAATAAAAGAATCGTCATAACCGGTGTGGGGCTGGCAGCTCCTAATGCCGATAATCTGCAGGACTTTAGGAAAAACCTTCTGGCAGGCAAGAGCGGTATTGGCGAGATTGAACTGCGTTATGTTGGCAGGGTCCCGGCCGGCATCTGTACTTTCCCTGAAACTAAATATCGCAAGAAGAAAGAAAATAAACGTGGCACCAGGGCAGGATGCCTGGGGGTGTATGCTGCCAATGAAGCCATGCTGGACGCAGGTCTTGATGGATTCACACAGTACAGGCAAAACAGGACCGGGGTATATATAGGATTAACCGAACACGGCACTGTTGAAACAGAAAATGAAATTTACAATTTCAGCCAGTTTGCCTTCAATACGGACTTCTGGAGTCATCACCATAATCCACGCACGGTACTTAACAATCCGGCCGGCGAAATTACCATGAATCTAGGTATTACGGGTCCGCATTACACAATCGGTGGGGCCTGTGCCGCCGGCAATGCTGCATTGATCCAAGGTGTGCAGATGCTTAAACTCGGCGAAGTTGACATGGCTCTTGCCGGTGGCATCTCTGAAAGTACGGGCTCTTTCGGGATTTTTGCAAGTTTTAAGGCAGAAGGCGCCCTTGCCGTCCACCAGGATCCAAGGCGGGCATGCAGACCCTTTGATACTGAACGCAATGGCATCGTGGTCTCAGAAGGCGCATGTGTTTTTGTTTTGGAAAGACTCGACAAAGCCCTTGCCAGGGATGCCCATATCTACGGCGAGCTTGTCGGGTATGCTATGAATTCCGATGCCAGGGATTTTGTGCTGCCCTATGGCCCCAGACAGGCTGAATGCATGCAGTTGGCGATCGAACGTGCCGGACTGACACCGAAGGATATCGACATTATTAACACCCATGCAACAGGAACCAGGCAGGGCGATATTGAAGAATGCAATGCAATTCGTACCCTTTTCAAAGAATGTCCCAATACATATATAAACAATACAAAAAGTATCATTGGACATGCCATGGGTGCAGCAGGAGTCCTGGAACTGGCAGGAAATCTGCCGGCCTTCACAGACAACATGGTACACCCAACTATTAACGTTGATCTGCCTGATCCGGCATGCTCCTTAGAAAATCTGGTGGCCAACGAAGCGAAACAAATAGAATCAGTCAGCACCATCCTGAATAACTCTTTTGGCATGGTTGGTATAAATTCAGTGGTTATTGTCAAAAAAACAACTCTCGCCTGATACGTCAGTCAGGTGAAACGGCTGAAAATACGATCTTACTGAAGATGGTTGGCACCGCAAAAACATGATGCGGGCAGGTAATGTCTACTTAACACATTGATATTATTCGGGTCTGTTGCCAACTGCGGTACTTTTTACGATTTAGTCAAGATTCAATTGAAAGAATATCATTATTCATTTATATTATCTGATTCTTAAGGAGATATTTAATGACAATCGATGAAATAAAAAATGTGATCCTGGAAATTATCCAGGATATAGATGACGAAGCTGATCTTGAAAACCTGAATCCGGCTGATGCATTGCGGGATCAGTTGGACCTCGATTCCATGGATTTTCTTGACATCGTCATGGAACTCCGTAAACGTTACCAAATTCAAATCCCCGAGGCAGACTACCCTCAACTCGCCACTCTGGACAGTTGCGTCAACTATCTTATGCCTCGCCTGAAAGCCGCTTGATAAGGCACGGTGAGAGAATACCCCCTTTTGATCATTGGCGCCGGTTTGTCAGGGTTGGCAGCCGGTATCCGTTTCGCCCGTTTCGGACAAAAAGTACTCATCCTGGAAAAACACGCAAAGGCCGGTGGTCTCAACTCGTACTATTATCGCAAGGGCAGACTGCTTGAAACCGGTCTGCATGCCATTACCAACTATGCTCCGCCGGCAGATAAACACGCACCCTTGAACCGTTTGCTGCGACAGTTAAAAATTCCGCGACACACCTTAAGGATTCAACAACAGCTAACCTCCGAAATAATCTTTCCTGACAGGGCAAGCCTCTGCTTTTCAAATGATATCAGCATGTTGCAGTCGCAGGTTGCCAAACATTTTCCCGCTTCTGCCAAGCAGTTTACAAAAATGCTAACCGAGATTACTTCATACGATGCCTTCACGCCTCGTCCAAATATCTCGGCACGGAAATTTGTTTCAACCTTTCTGCAAGACAGGCTCCTCGTGGAAATGCTCTTTTGTCCTTTGATGTTTTATGGCGGCAGTGAAGAGGATGATATGGATCTCAGCCAATTTGTCATCCTTTTCCGCTCCATATTCAAGGAAGGCTTCTTCAGGCCGCAAGGTACTATCAAGGATCTTCTTGACCTTCTCCTGAAACAATACCTTGATTTTGGCGGTGAAATTGAATTCTCCTCTGGTGTCAGGAATATCCTCACTGAAGGCTCTCGAATATCAGGAGTGCAGACCGAGCAAGGCGAAAAGATCACCTGTAATTATCTAATCTCAACAGCAGGGTTCCCGGAAACAAAAAGGCTCTTTACAACTCCAGGTCCAGCTGCAATATTCTCAAATCTCCCTGAGGACAATATCTCAGGCCGTTTAAGCTTCCTTGAGTCGATCTACCTTTTTGACAAATCCGCCCGCTCGCTTCTTCCCCAGGACCGTACCATCTTATTTTACAATCTGTCTGAACGATTTTCATACCGGCGTCCTGGTGAGGCTGTAGACCTCAACAGCGGTGTCATCTGTTTTCCGGATAACTTTGAGGGGGGCCGCCAAGAAGAAATTATCCAGATGCGCGTCACGCATCTTGCCAATTATGAAAAATGGCGACATGCTTATGATGATGAGGATAAATCATGTTATCCAGCCATGAAAAAAGACTGGACAAAACGTTCAAAGGAAATTGTCGGTAAAATTATTGGGAATTTCACTGAAAAAATTGTATATGAAGATTCCTTTACCCCTGTGACCATTGAACGGTATACATCCCGTACCCAGGGGGCTGTTTACGGCAGCCCCCAAAAAATCAAGGACGGCAGGACAAACTTCGAGAACCTTTATATAGCTGGAACCGATCAGGGATACCTTGGAATAGTGGGATCCTTGCTCAGTGGTGTAACAATGGTCAATCAGCACATCTTCAACAAGATGTAAGCAAACCTTTTTATTAAATTCGTTAAGTTGATATGATGCATAGCACAATCAAAGGGGCAGGTGACCGTTACAATGTAGTGGTAATTGGCTCAGGTCTTGGCGGCCTAACTTCTGCAAACCGTCTTGCCAGAAGCGGTCACTCGGTTCTTTTGCTAGAGCATCACCATCAACTCGGCGGCCTGGCAACCTGGTTTAAACGCAAAGGACATATCTTTGATGTTTCCCTGCACGGTTTCCCCCATGGCATGGTGAAAACCTGCCGTAAATACTGGAATCGTGAAATCATGGAATCCATCGTCCAGCTTAAAAAAATTGTTTTTGACAATCCCCAGTTTTCCCTTACAACTACATTTGACCGGCAGGACTTTACCTCCCTCCTTGTAGAAAAATTCAACATCTCGCAGGCAACAATTAATGAATTTTTCAATACTGTTGCCTCCATGAATTTTTATGATGATCAGAGCATGTCCACCCGTGAGTTGTTCGAAAAATTCTTCCCAGGGCGTGACGATGTGCACCGGCTTCTCATGGAACCAATAACCTATGCCAATGGCTCTACCCTTGAAGACCCTGCCATCACCTATGGTATTGTTTTTTCAAATTTCATGAATAAGGGCGTCTATACCTTTAAGGGAGGAACAGACTACCTTATAGGTTTGATGGCAGAAGAACTGATTAAAAACGGAGTCACTATCTGCAAGAATTCCAAAGTCGACCGGATTGTCACTGAAGGCGGCAAGGTTCGTGGGGTCCTCGTGGGTGACCGTTTTATTGAAGCGGACAGCGTAGTGTCAAATAGTGGCATTCTCAATACAATCTACGATCTGGCAGGGAAAGATGCCTTTCCGGAAGAATTCCTGGATAAGGTAAAAACAGTGCGCGTTAATACCTCAAGCTGTCAGGTATACATTGGCATAAAAAAAGAAGAAAAAATTGAAGACATTGGTGATCTTCTTTTTGTTTCCACTGCAGAGCAGTTCTCCTCCGATGAACTGCTGGATATGCATACCAAGAGCAGAACCTTCTCACTCTATTACCCTAAAACCAGGCCTGGCCATAACCGCTATACTGTAGTCGCCTCAATGAACGGTAAATTTGACGACTGGGCCAGGCTCAATGATAGTGAATATGAAGCTGAAAAACAGGCCATGATAGACAGGACTCTGGTTCACCTGGAACGTTATATCCCGGGTGTCAGGCAAAAGATAGACTGGCTTGAGGCCGCTACCCCGAAAACCATCCAGCGCTATACACTGCACACCAAGGGAACTTCTTTTGGAACAAAATTTGAAGGATTGGACATTTCCCGCTCCATTTTCAAGGCGGTCGAGGGCCTTTTTCATGTCGGTTCTGTGGGAATTATCATGTCCGGATGGCTCGGGGCCATAAATTACGGCGTCATTGTGGCAAATGATGTTGATGGATACATACGTGGCTTGTAGCCTTTTCTATGCTATATTCCCTGTGGCAGATTCACATTCTAATTGTGCAATTTACGTAAATTCAAAAACACAAAGATCCCCAGGAAACCTATATGACTGACTTTCACGGAAGAAAAGCTGTAGTATCAGGTGCAACAAAAGGTATTGGAAAAGCTATTGCCAAAGCCCTTCTTGAAGCAGGCGCCACGGTAATCGGCGTCTATGGTACGGACCGCAATGCAGCCGATGTGTTCATGCGTGAGTGGAAGACAAATGTTCTCTTTCAGGAAGAAAAACTATATTTGTATCCCTGTGATGTGTCTGAAGAATCTGCAGTGCTTGACTTCTTTGCAGAAGTCGAAAAGAAATTCGACACCATAGACATCCTGATAAATAATGCCGGTATCCGGAGAGATGCAGTGCTTGCCATGATGCATTCAGATGACTGGCATCGGGTGATCGAAGTCAACCTGACAGGTACGTTCAACATGTCAAAACAGGCGGTACTGCTCATGATGAAGCAGAAATATGGCAGAATAATTCATATCACCTCGCCCATGGCCCATATGGGCTTCGAAGGACAGGCAAACTATGCTGCTTCCAAGGCCGGCCAGATCGGCATGATGCGGTCTCTGTGCAGAGAAACTGCAAAACGCAAGATTACCGTCAACTGTGTTTCACCCGGCTTTATCGACACCGAGCTCCTTGCAGGGCTTACACCAGAGCAGTTGGATAAATACAAAAAAATGGTGCCCATGAAACGGTTCGGCAGAACCGATGAGGTTGCTGCTGCCGTGCTTTTTCTGGCCGGAGAACAGGCATCATATATAAGCGGCGCGGTCCTGGAGGTGACGGGTGGCCTTTAATAAGGAAATCTACGGGGCAATTCCACACCGGCCCCCTTTCCTCTGGATAGATTCGATTATATCGTTTGATACAAAGAGGATTGTTACGGAAAAGTTCATTGCACCGGACCTTGATTTCTTCAAAGGCCATTATCCCGATCATCCGATAATGCCGGGAGTTCTTCTCTGTGAAGCTGTTTTTCAGACCGGGGCCCTGTTCATGGCCAAAATGCTGCGTGCACCTGAACAGAACGATGCGAGCCGGCGGACAACCCCAGTGCTGACCAGGATAAAAGAGGCAAAGTTCAAAAGAGTGGTAAAACCCGGTGATACGATAAGGATGCATGTCACCTTTGACGAAAACATCGGCAATGCCTGGTTTTTCAAAGGCAAGGTCCTTGTTGACAACAAGACCGCTGTTAAAGTTGCTTTCGGCTGCACCATCACTGATACGGATTGAACGATAGGAAACATATAAACTATGAGACCATCCAGCTATGCTATACTTGGAAATGCTGCAAAAATTCCACTGATGTGGACACTTCCTGATAAATAAAGCTCATCCTTGCCAGCTTGTTGACATGTACCATAAAAACTATATAGTATTGTCCGTCTTGCTATAAGCAAAAGCTCTGCATGTAATTACGAATTCTTCCCATCCTGCATTGAGGGCTAACTTAAATACACTATAAAAGGAAATATATTTGTGCAAAATCTAAGCATTCTCCAAATGATAATAGATGCCGGTCCGATGGTGAAGTTTGTTATGCTTCTCCTCCTTGTTTTTTCGCTGGTTTCATGGACCATAATAATTATGAAACATTTATCGTATAAAAAAGCCAAGGCTGAAAGCGCGTTCTTTGTCGACATCTTTTGGAAAAGCAAGAACCTTGCCGATGCCTATAAAGCTGCCAAGGAAATGCCAAGCTGTCCTGCTGCAGCAATCTTCATCCTTGGTTTTAATGAGTTGCAGAAACTTGGCCGCGGCCGTAGCCGGGGAGCAAAACAGGGAGCTGAAGACACACTTGAAATGCAGCTGGCCAGCATGGATAACCTGAAAAGAGCGTTGCGCAAGGCGGAGAGCAAACAAATGGCCCGCCTGGGCATGTATTTATCATTTCTGGCAACCACCGGTAGCGCCACGCCCTTCATCGGTCTTTTCGGCACGGTCTGGGGTATCATGACATCATTTCAGGATATCGGCATGCGGGGCTCGGCCTCGCTTGCGGTGGTTGCCCCGGGTATTTCCGAGGCGCTCGTTGCCACAGCAGCTGGACTTGCCGTAGCGATTCCATCGGTTATCTTTTATAATTATTATTCCAACAAGCTCGCTGATCTTGAAAATGATATGCAGAGCTTTTCTGCAGATTTTTTGAACCTGGTGGAACGGGATCTGTTATCCAGAGTATAATCTTCTTTGTAAGGATTGAAACCCATGGCATTTGGCAGTACAAACGGCTCGAAAAGACTGGTTTCTGAGATCAACGTAACCCCGCTTGTCGACGTGATGCTCGTTCTTCTCATAATCTTCATGGTAACCGCACCCATGATGACCCAGGGGGTGGATGTCGATTTACCTGAAACGACTGCCAAGCCCTTGCGGCAGAAAGAAAATCCACTCCTTGTCACCATCAAGAAGGATGGCCAGATATATTTCAATGATATCAAACTTGATCAGACCCTGCTCAAACAGCAGTTGAGCACCCTGTCACAAGCCGAGCATGAAAAGCCTATTTTTTTGAAAGCAGACAAGCTGGTACCCTATGGTCTTGTCGTCTCAGTCATGGCGGATATTAAGGATTCCGGCTTTGACAAACTCGGGATGATAACCCAACCGGCTGATGATAAAAAACGATGAAACTTGCTGGTTCCAACGGTGTAACACCTCCGCTCAACATGCTACCCAACGATTGGCGCAAGCCCTTTAATATATCAATAGGTCTGCATATTGTAGTCATGGTCCTTGCCATTTTGGCACCGAACATCTTTGAGCGGGAGCCAAGACTGCCGGAGATCTACACGGTAAATCTCTTTACCGCTACTGAAATGCCAGAAGCAGCAGCTCCTGCTCCTGCTGAAAAGCCTGTGGCCAGGCAGATTGAATCGGCCACATCTAAACCAGCTGTCTCCATTCAACCCGCTGAGTCCCAGATTACGCCAGTTGAAACTGTCAGCAAACCGGTTTCTCTGCAACCTCTGAAGCAGAAGGTCAAGCTCGGCAAGACCAAGGAAGAGCAGGAACTGGAAAAGGCAAAGCTGTCCCGGGTCAAGCAGCAACTCAAAGCTAGTGCCGCCCAGAAAGAGGCCAGGGAAGCAGCAGACAAGGCGGCAAAAGATGCGGTCAACAAGCTGGCCGATGTTCTCAAGGTAAGCTCTTCGACAACAACCGGGACTGCTGCAAAAACAGCTGACCCCAAAAGTTCTGCCACAAAATCAGCTGGAATCTCCGGCCCCCGGGGAACCGGTATTGAACCTGAGTTTTACATGAAACAATATCTATCAACTGTCTTCCAGAAAATTCATGAGCATTGGGTCTTGCCAGACCTGCAAAATTGGGATAATTCTCTTGAGGCTGTATTGGTTATAACGATCAGGCGAGACGGGGTAATTGCAAACAATTTTTTTGAAAGAAAATCTGACAATATCTATTTCAACCAGTTTGTTTTAAAAGCGTTGAAAGATGCTTCCCCCCTGCCACCCTTTCCAGATCAATTAAGCGAAAACACCCTTGAGATAGGTTTACGATTCAAACCTGGAGAGCTGTATTAAATAATTTTCTTCTGAAACGTCATGCATCTTCGAAAAATAGTATATGTGAGCGGACTGGTTTTTTTCATAGCCCTTTTGTTTACTTCCATGGCCCAGGCAAGGGTCTACCTTGATATAACCTCTCCGGATTTTCGCAAGGTTCCCTTTGCTGTTCCCTATTTCACTGATAACAGTGACCCCGGCAGAATTGACCAGGCTGCTCGGGACATGACAGCCCTCCTCAGCAAGGCACTCGAATTCCATGGCTTTATTTCAGTGGTGCCACCGGAGCAATATGGGGGCTACAAGAACATCGACTGGCTTAAGCTGGGTGTGGATTTCACAATTATCACCGATTACAAAACATCAGGAGAAACCACTACGTTTGAATTCAGGCTGATAGATGTAACCGAGGGCAAAATGCTTATCGGTAAGCGCTACAAGGGCTCTGCAGATATTCGAGATAAAATGATACTCCGATTTTGTGATGAAGTCATTTACCAGTTGACCGGAGAACGGGGCATCAGCATGTCGAACATAACTTTTGCTTCAGATGTGCCAGGCGGTTACAAGGAGATTTTTGTCGCAGATGTCTTGGGCAGGGATATAAAACAGATAACCAAACATAAGGGCTTGACAGTCTCGCCCAAATTCTCCCCGGATGGCAAATTGCTTGCGTATACCAGTTATCACCCAGGAAACCCGAATCTCTATATTACTGACTGGCAGGAAGCAAAAACCACCAAGTCCATTTCACGCCGTCCTGGTCTAAACCTTGCCCCAGCCTGGTCGCCTGACGGTAAAACCATGGTCATTACCCTCAGCACAGACGGCAACCCTGATCTCTACCTGATGAGTACCCAGGGTGTCATTCTCGCCAGGCTTACTGAAAACACCGGCATAAATGTATCACCCGCCTGGTCGCCGGATGGCAAATATATCACCTTCGTATCAGACCGCAGCGGCACACCGCAAATTTATATCATGAATGTGAAGACAAAATCTGTCAGACGTATTACCTTTCAGGGGAATGATAATACAGAGCCCAGCTGGTCACCCGATGGCGAATGGATTGCCTACTCTGGCCTGTATGAAGGACAGTACCAGATATTTATAATAAAGCCCGAGGGAGGACAGCCCCTGCAGCTCACATGGTACCGGGATGATCATGAATCACCCTCATGGTCCCCCGATTCAAGGCAGATAGTATTAACCCGCCGGCAAAATAATGACAGGGATCTCTGTACTGTCTTCAAAAACGGCACAGGATTTCGCACCCTGTTCAAACTTGAAGGCAACCAGTCAACGCCTGAATGGTCAACAAGAATGGAATAAAACAATATTTAAAAAAGAGGACACCCATGAAACGAGCAGTTTTATACTCAGTAGTGCTTCTTGGTTTTACAACCCTTCTGGTCCAGTGTGTTGCCACGCAGCAAGACGTGGAATACACCAATGTCAAAGTGCGCAAAATGGACTCAAAAGTTGAAGATATTAATAAGGAAATAGAAGACCTGAAGAAACAGACTGTGCAAAGCGTTCAAGCCCGCCAGGCGGAAACCGGCGACCGTCTGGATTTTCAGCAGTCTGAGATATTGCGCCTGCAGAGCGAAATTGAAGAGACAAATTTTTTAATCCGTCAGGTACAGGAAGAAAATCGAGAACTGAAAAACCTGCTGTTGACACGTATTGACACGTCTGAAGAGAACAGATTGGAAGAAATCAACAGGCTCAAGGAACGACTGGCACTCACAGATGAACAACTGCTTAAGGCCCTGGATCGTGTAATCTTAACAGAGAGCGAAATCAAGACAATCAAGGAGGCCCGCAGCCAGGAAGCGTCGCAGCGGGCGATGGAAGCTGCCCAAAGAGCCAGAGAGGCAGAAAGAAAAGCAAGAAGCACAACGGAGCAGGAAGTTAGAAGGGAGCCGCAGGAAATTGAACCTGGCACCTATAAAATTGATGTCAGAAGCCAAAACATTACAGAATCTTCCATTGATGAAAAAGAAGCTGATATAATTGAGCCGGAGCCCGAAGTGACAACTGTAACTCCCTCCCCGCCTCCGCCAGCGCCTTCGACCGTGGCAAATACCTATGACCAGGGCATGAACCTGTTCAGGGATAAAAAATACAGAGACGCCTACAACAGTTTTGCTGAATACCTTGAGAATAACCCTTCAGGATCCCAGGCTGTCAGTGCCCGCTATTATGCTGCTGAAAGTCTTTATGAAGAAAAGGATTATGAGCTATCCATCCTGGAATACCAAAAGGTGATCGTAGAGCACCCCAAACATGATCTGGCTCCCAAGGCTTTATACAAACAGGGACTTTCTTTTGAAAAAATCGGAGATCCGGAAACAGCCCGCATTGTGTATAACAAGCTTGTAGACACTTACCCCAAGAGTGCAGAAGCGTCATCTGCAAAAAGCAGGCTTGCATCATTGAAGAATTAAAGAAAAATCTTCTTAACTGCCCAGCCTCAGATTCGCATCAATCTCTTCGTTACGGCTGCCCCATGGCGCCACGCGTAAAAGCAGCAGCATGCCTGGCAGAGCTACGAGGGCACACACAGTATAGAATCCTGTCCAGCCGAGAAATTCGACCATGAATCCTGTTAAGGCAGCTGCGGCCGTACCCGGTATAGCCATGAGGCTTGTCATCATGGCATATTGGGTTGCGGTGAACCTCTTGTTGGTCTGGATCGCCATGTAGCTTGCATAGGCAGCCTGCCCCAATCCTGTGGCCAGGAACTCAAATGCTACAATTCCACTGAGCAGAACATGATTCTTTCCCAAAATCACCAGTAAGGCAAAACAGGCTGTTGAAACTGCCTGGAGTATACCGAATATCCACAAAGAATTGGCTATCCCCAGGCGTATCATGACAATGCCACCTAAAAAAGCGCCGCCGAACAGGGCCAGCATCCCGATTCCCTTGACAATGACAAAGTACTCCTGTTTGGTAAAACCCATCTTCAATATAAAAGGAATATTCATGGCTCCTGCCATATTATCCCCTATCTTGTATAATAGGATAAAGGCGAGCACCCACAAGGCGCCGCCGCGGCTGAAAAATTCTCGAAAAGGTTCAACCACCGTCTCCTGAAGATTTTTTGGAGCAGCCACCCCTGTTTCTGGCTCTGGCACCAACAGTGTTGTTATGATGCCTATACCCATCATGATACTTAACACCAGGTGAACAGACGGATAGCCGATACTATCGGCAAGAAAAAATGCGGTCCCTGTTGAGGCAAACATGCCAAACCGCCAGGCATTCATCCATATCCCCGTTCCAAGGCCGAGTTCTTCGTCTGTCAGATATTCACGCCGGAATGCGTCCAGTACAATATCCTGGGAAGCACTGAAAATGGCGATACAGAAAGCAACCACAGCCATTATCTTCAGGGATTTTGTGGGGTCAAGCTGTCCCAAGCCTGCAATGAGGAGAAGCAAGCCAACCTGGGTCATAAGCATCCAGCCTCTCCGTCTGCCAAGAAAAGGAGGAGTGACGCCGTCCATTACAGGCGACCAGACAAACTTCCAGGTGTAAGGCAGGGCCACGGCTGAAAAAAGACCAATAGTGCCAAGGTCGACATTGGCATCGGTAAGCCAGGCCTTGAGAACCTCACGTATCACATAAAAAGGAAACCCCGAAGAAAAGCCCAGGGCGAACATGACAAGCATCTTGGGGGAAAGAATAATTTTTATTGTGCTTCTGGACATGGTAATAAATAAACAGTTGGAATTTTCAAGATTTTAGAATTCTTTAGGTGGCAGTTATTTCCTGCGCTTGCCGAATGATTTATATTTTAAATTCAATTTGGGCCTCTTAATTTAAGATCGTCGCCCAGGAAAAGACCATAAGCAAATCTGCACCGGAAATACCTTACCATAGACTACAAATTTTAAATAATGACATGGTTTACAAATAAACATGCAAAGCCTTAGCAGTTTCATCCCAAAAACGGAAGAAAAGAATTTGCAATTAGTATCAGTCTACCCTGCCCCATGAAAGTTCGTCTTGATAAACTGCTTCTGGGAAAAAACCTGGCTCCAAGCAGGCAGAAGGCCCAGGCCCTGATTGCAGCCGGGCAGGTCCTGGTAAATGACAGGATTATAGATAAGTCCGGCACACTGGTGGAAGATTCAGCAACTATTGAAGTCAGGGGATCATGTCCATATGTAAGCAGAGGGGGCTACAAGCTTGAGGCCGGAATCGAGTTTTTCAAAATTAATCCCAGAGGATTTGTCTGCCTTGATATTGGCGCCTCCACAGGAGGATTCACCGACTGCCTGCTGCAAAACGGAGCCGCAAAAGTCTATGCGGTTGATGTGGGATACGGCCAACTGGCTTGGAAATTGCGCCAGGATCCTCGGGTCGTGGTAATAGAACGTACCAATGCCCGTTATCTTACAACTGCTACTTTTGAAGATTTGATTGATTTTGCCGTGATAGATGCTTCCTTTATTTCACTTAAGTTACTTATCCCGCCATTGCTGCCATTGTTCAGAAATCATATTTCAATTCTTGCCTTGATAAAACCTCAATTTGAGGTGGGCCGCGGCAAGATCGGCAAGGGTGGAGTTGTGCAGGACCCAGCTTTACACCAGGAAGTCATTGCTGAAATAGTCGCTTTTAGCAAAACATTGGGATTGCAAAGCCGTGGAGTTACCCCGTCCCCCATCCTCGGGCCCAAAGGCAACAAAGAATTTCTCATCCATCTGGTTTCAGATGATGAATCAGATGAAAAAACTGAAAACAAAATATAATGCTATGCCCAACATCATAATATTATTTCTATTATTCATTACATTTCCATCAAGCTTGCATGCAGACAATGCTGCAGTATTGTCTGCATGTGAAATTACCATTGATGATTTTGCACATGGCATCAAACCCGACTGGCAAACCAAATCCTTCAGAGGAACTACAGAGTATACCTGGGTCAAGGAGGACAACCGAACCTTTGTCAGGGCAAACAGCAGGGCTTCGGCATCAGGGCTCTATTACAGGATAGAGTTTGATCCGCAGCAGTACCCCTATCTCACATGGCAGTGGAAGGTCAATAATATCATTGCCAGTGGTGATGCCACCCGAAAATCAGGCGATGATTATAGTGCCAGGATCTATGTAGTCTTCCCCTCTTTTTTCTTTTGGAATACCAAGGCAATTAATTATATCTGGGCCAACAAGCTCCCGAAAGAACAGGCTGTACCTAACCCCTATACATCCAATAGTATCATGATCAGCGTCGAATCCGGCCGGTCTGAAACCGGCAAATGGATTACTGAAACAAGAAATATTTATGAAGATTACAAGCGGTTTTTTGGCAAGGAACCGCCAAAGGCCGGTGCCATTGCAATTATGACCGACACAGACAATACCGGAGAAACTGTTTCTTCAGATTACGGGCTGATAGCACTTTGTAGCAGTGATCCAAGAAAATAAAGTTCTTATATGTTTTTTAATCAAGAACTGATTTGACTTGATGACCTGATAATGCTATACATTTGTGCAATCAAAAACCGTTTTTAAAAATCATATAAAAAGCAAAGAGATCACCCTATACTATAACTATCAGGAAGATTCATATTATGAAGACCACGATTTCCCAGAGGCTTTTTCTTGGTACCCTAGTTGCCCTGTTTATCCTGTCACTTGCAGCAGTCCCCCTTGCAGCAGAATATGTCAGTGTAAAAAAAGACGGCGTAAACATGCGTTCAGAACCCAACACCCAAAGCAACGTGATCTGGCAGGTCTTTGAGAGCTTTCCGCTTGAGGTCCTGGAACGGCAGGGCAAGTGGGCTCACGTGGTTGACTTTGAGGGTGATAAAGGCTGGATCTACAGCCCCCTTATCTCCAGTAAAAAAACCGTTATCGTCAATGTTGATATCGCCAATATGCGAGCCGGTTCAAGCACTGAAGATGCAATTATTGCCACGGTCAAAAAAGGGGTGGTTTTTGATGCACTGGAGATGAAAGGCGACTGGATAAAAGTCCGCTATAAAAATGAAATAACCGGCTGGATGCATAATTCTCTGCTGTGGCCGGCCAATCCCCTCTAATTATAAATTTGCCATCCCATATTCTCTCATCTGGAATAGATGCATGCTCCTCTTGGAGCAGACTTAGGTTCTGGCATTTCTTCTTGTATTAGTGAGAAAAGTCTACCGGTAAACGGACCACGGACCCTGCCTTGTTTTTAAAGAGAAGATAACGGTTTTCCAGCCCAAACAGAAAAATATCCCTCGTAATTGTTACATCCTGTCTGCAGTAGCTTACTATTTCTTCAATCTTGCCCTCTTTATACCATTGGAGAGCCTGCAGCCCGTTGGCTGACTTTTTTATACCCAGAGTATGCTCGGCCAGACGGTCAAGGCTCAAACGGTATCCCAGCCTGTTGCTGATCTTTTCCATGATATCCAATGTCGGCAGCGAGGCAAGGTTGAATACCGAGTACGCTGAAAGTACCTTATTGTCGAACCTTTTGTTGTTAAAACCAACCACAAGGTCAAAAGTCTGTAAATCACCAATCAGGTCCGGGATATCCTTTTCAAGGTACGTTTTAAAACAATCTGAAACTGAATCGTAGAGAACCGCTACAGAGATGCCCATCTTGTCAGCCCTGTGCCAACCGCCTACTTCAGCAGCACTACGCTTGGTCTCAACATCAAATACTCCATAACTGGCAGGCGGCTCAGCCTTTGCGATTCTCTTTTCCGGTCCTGCAGCCCTGAACTCCTGGAGAGTAATCCTTGTTGGTTGCATGTGATCATCTGCAGCCCTTTTAGTTTGCAAGAGGGCGGCAAGGATCTCCAGGGCAGACTGCTTGTCTATCGGCCTGTTGCCGGAGCCGCATTTCGGGGAATGGACACAGGATGGACAGCCGAGTTCACAGGGACAGTCATAGATAGTTTTCTGTGTCAGGTGCAACAGCTCCTCAATTTTTTCAAAGGCTTTGCGGGCTAATCCAACACCACCTGGATAACCGTCGTAGATGAAGACCGCAGCTTTGGAAAGCTGTTCATGAAAAGGATGGGCAATGCCCCCGACATCGTTACGATCACAGAGGACCAACAGGGGGAATATTGAGATCGCACCATGTTCCAGGGCATGGATACCACCCATGAAATGATACTGTTCGCGCTCGATGCGCTTCTGCACTGTTTCAGGAATTTCAATCCACAGTCCCTCTGTTTCAAAAACCAGAGGCGGCAGGTCAAGCTGCTCCATGCTGATTAGTTTCTGCCCTGCCACAAGCCGCCGCTGAAAACCGGTCACAGTATCGGTTACCCGGAGATAGCCGAAGGATACACGAAAATTATGTATTGCAGCTGATTGGTAGGTCTTGAGGATTTCCGTGGTTTTGTTGCCCATTGTCCGGGTGAAGTAATTGACATCCTTTCGGACGGCGGCCACCTCATGGGTTTCAAGGTCAAGATCGGTAATGAGCCACGTTCTGCCCCGATGCAGGTAAACTGCCCCTGGATGACATTCCTTGAAGCAGCGCATGAAATCTATTTCACCAAGTGCGCTTCCATCTGTATTGTTGCGGATAAGAAACGTCTGCCCTGTTCCCCGCAGGTCCACCTCCCGGTGCGGATACTTCCTGGATCCCACCCAATAATTCTCGTCGGCTGTTAAAAGGAGGGATGCTTCCTCTACAAGTTCATGCATCACTTCACGCACAGCCGCATCCCTCACAATGGGCTCATCTGTCTTTATCGGTTGTTCGGCTGCAGCACAGATAAGATGCCTCTTGACAATCGTTTTATTTGACGGGTTCAACACTGTAGCTTCAACTTCGCGACTAAAAAAATCCTGCGGGTTGCGCATGAAATGCTGATCAAGGCTGTCTTCAAGGGCAACGAGGATAATGAGTGATTCATTCTGCTTGCGCCCCACCCTTCCCCCGCGCTGCCAGGTTGTCATGACTGTACCCGGGTATCCAACCAGGATGCAGATATCGAGATCGCCGATATCTATACCCAGTTCAAGTGCGCTGGTTGCTATGACGCCAAGCAGCGAGCCATCCGACAGCCGGGCTTCAATCTCACGCCGCTCCTCGGGCAGATACCCGGCCCGATAGGAAGCCAGCTTATTGGATAATTTGCCAAGACGCTGTTGTGTCCATATGGAAACAAGTTCCGTCAGCTTTCTTGACTGTGTGTAGACTATTGTGCGCAACCCTCTTTTCAAGCTGGCCTCGATCAATTGACTGGCTGCCGTTGCTGCGCTGTCCAGTGGATTTATGAATATAAAATGACGTTTTGCCCGTGGTGCCCCGGATTCGCTGATCACCGTTGCCTCTTCACCAAGCAGATCACGGGCCAATTCATCCGGATTTGCCACCGTTGCGGACGAGAGGATGAACTGCGGTCTGGAGCCGTAATACGCGCATATACGTTTCAAGCGCCGCAGAACCCAAGCCATGTGTGAACCAAAAATTCCACGGTAGGTGTGAACCTCATCTAAAATAACATGGGTTAACCTGGCAAAAAAACCGCTCCAGACCGAATGATATCCCAGCATGGAAAGATGCAGCATATCAGGATTGGTTATTAGTATATTGGGGGGATTGTCCCGAATTTTTTTCCGCTGGTAGGCAGTTGTGTCACCGTCATACGTTGACGTAATCGGTACTAACTCTTCCGGCAGCATGGAGGCAAGTTCATTAATCGCGCGCAGCTGGTCCTGGGCCAGGGCTTTCAAGGGAAAGAGATAAAGAGCCGTGGAATCGGGTGCCCGCATGATCTGTTCAAACACCGGCAGGTTATATATCAGGCTCTTGCCGCTGGCAGTAGGGGTCGATACTATGATATTCTCTCCCCGGCGCACAGCATCGGTTGCGTATACCTGATGCTGATACAGCGCATCTATCCCCATCAGCTTGAGGGCTTCCTCCAGAGCTTTAGGCCAGTCGATCCTGTTTTCCCCAAAAGCAGCTGGATATTCAGCCAGCTCTTCATGGTGCACTACCTGTGAACCTAAACGGGGAGAAGATTTAAGGGCTGTTAGATATTCTGCTACCGATCCGTTTTGTTGATAATCATCCATGTGCGACAAGCTGCTCTCTTTGCAAGTTTCTCTGTAAGGACACGTATTTTAAATTGAATCCCGTCCGGGTTATATAGTAAGTATAAATATTTTATTCGGTAATGCGTAGTAAAACTGGCAATCACTTTAGGTAATTATTGCGTTATTTCCTGTAAGTGTCAAAGTGTTTGGAAACAGGTAACTAGTGGGTATTTTAAAAGTTTGTTGACCAAATCTTGACCTGAATAATTTGCATGAGTTTAATTTATGAAGGCTTGGGTAATTGGAATTTTATTTGGGGGATTTTTCGGTTTTACTGTAGCTACGATGGCATTCTTGCTGGGACTAACAAAATATGGGGGAGAATCGAAACAGCCATTACTCCATGCTATTCAACTAATAATAATAATTGGTTTCGGGTGGATTGCCTGGAAAGCTGAGGGAATACAAACCCTAGTTGGTTATGTTCTAGGCTCTTTTTATATTGTGTGGTTAATATTACTCCCTAATAAAGCAAAGATTGAGTAAATCAATTTCAGGTGAATTTCAACACATAAAGGACACACCCATGAAATCCATCGCCACCTTGGGTCCAGAGAGATCATCCTCATGGCAGGCCGCCAAACAGTTCGACCCTGAGGCCGAAATAAAGCTATTTCCGAACACACCGTCAGTCATTAAGGCTTTTACGGAAAAGCGGACAGACCTTGCCTTGATACCAGTTTACAACACACGGGAGGGCGAGAGTATTGAGTATTTCCGTATCATGGAAAAACTCAGCAGTGCAAACTGGATTGGCAATGTGGTTCTACCCATCCATCTTTCGCTGGGTGCCATTGATGATTCACATCCACTATCCATGCTCATTGGCAAAAGCAACAGCTTCAGGCAGTGCGAAGAATATATAACAAACAACTATCCCCTGCTACCACAGTTGACTGTCACCGATCTGCAGCAGGCAATAAATGACGCCAAGAAAAATAATAAGGCTGATCATGGCTTTGTTGCTACAGAAGAATTTCTCGTGGCAAACGGTTTGCTTATCCGGGAAAGAGAATTGGCACCACATAATCAGACGCGTTTTGCCGTCATCAGTGCAACCCCATCCGAACCAAGCGGATATGATGCCACCGCCCTCTTGACCCTGCCCCTGAACGATCGGGTCGGGCTCCTTGTTGATATTCTTGGGGAATTCACCCGGCGCGGTATCAATATTATCGATATGCGGACAGAAAGCGACATCAAGACCCAGAAGTTGCAGATCTATATTGAAGCCGAGGGCCATATCAAGGACAAGAACCTTGAGGAGGCAGTAAAATCAATAAGCGAGCATGTCATACAGGAACCAGGCTCTTTCCAGGTTCTGGGCAGCTTCCCAAGGGTAGACATGCGCACCAAGCACATATCCTCTTTTGGCTTTATCGGCACAGGAGCCATGAGTAAATGGTTTGCCAAACGGCTGGAAAATGAAGGCTACAAATCGCTGCTTACAGGCCGCACAAGTAATCTGAAACCCGAGGATATGCTCCCCCAGGTAGATGTGGTGGTCATCTGTGTGCCAATTAGCGCAACAGCAGATATTATAAAAAGATACGGACCGCTCCTGAAGGACGGGCAGGCCCTGATCATCCTGGCAGGTGTGGCGGAAAACGCCCTGGATACAGCCCTTGAAAAGACCCGGCCCGGCGTTGAAGTCATGCTTGTTCACAACCTATGGGGCCCCCAGGCAAAAACCATGAAAGACAAGAATGCCACCGTGGTGCGGACAAAAAGAAGTGGCCTTTTGTGCAGTGAATTCGAGGCGTTTTTATATAAACACGGTGCACTGATCAACCAGGATACGCCCTCCAAGCATGATCTGCTGATGGGTGTCGGCCAGAAGCTGCCCACAACAGTATCCGTGGCTCTTGCCATGACCCTGAAGGACAACCTCATTCCCCAGGATGAGATCGGCAGCCATTCCACCCTTACTTCCTTGTACGGCATCCTGGCCATGGCCCGGGTGCATACCCAGAATCCAAGAACCTATGCGGAAATAATGGCCACCACGGGTGACGGCCGCAAGATTGTTAAAAGTTTTGCTGAAAACCTGATCAAGCTCATGGACATGGCCAATGAGGGGAAAATTGACGAGCTTTGTGCAATCATCGATGAAAACAGACACTACCTGACAGATGAATTTTTAAAGGCCAGGATGCAGCAATCCCTTGCCGTTGATGAGACCTTGAGCAAGATAATCCGCGCGTAATTCTTCCCTCTTGGTTTGGTTGACTTTTTTACTATTATGCTTACTCTAGAGATATGGAAAAACATCCCGAGGAAAAGAAAAGGGAACATCCTTTAATTGTTTTCATTATTTTTATCCTGCTCTTGATTCCAGTTCTTCTCCTTTTTGCTGGTAAACCATATACCTGAAATGTGAATCAGCCATTGTCCCGGTCCGGAGCAGATCAAAACATTTCTACGCCAAAGTAGTTTTCCATTAACTTCTCTGACGCGCAGCCCCTGGAGGATATTCATGTTAAATACCTGCAAAAAATACCTTGATGAAAAACATTTCTGCCCCCATTGCAAAGAGCAGCTTTCCTGCTGCAGCACACCGCCAATCCACGTTGGCGATGGACTGGGCTGGGGCACCGAGGCCTATTTCATCTGCTTAAATGACGAATGTTCCCTCTTCAAAAATGGCTGGGAACACATTGAGATGCAATTCGGCCATAAAGCCTCATACCGCTATATGCTTCTTCCAGGTAATAGTGAGGGAACGCCAATGATGGTCGGCAGCAAGGATGCCTTCAAGGGCTGTGTCATTGACCCTGAAAGCATAAAGCTGCAGGATGAGCGTTATGCCAAGGAAACAGAAGCTGCGGCCAAGCTTGATACCTGCGTGGCTGAAAAAAACCTGGAACCTGTTCTTTATTTACTCCTCGATGAAGGATCTGACAGAAAAAACCGTGAAAGAGCAGCTGAACTTCTGGCTGACCTGAATGATCTGTCCTGCATAGACCCCATCCGCAACCATACTTTCAGGGACGATACCCTGGGCCACAAGGTCAACCTGGCCATTAAACAATTACTGAATGCAAATTTTAAAAAAGAATGTCCTGACTGCGCAGAAATAATCAAGGCCCAGGCCAAGAAGTGCCAGCACTGCGGCAAGGAATTTTAGATAAAGAATTTTAAAGGACGAACCCTCTTGCATAGACCAGGATTGCAGTAAAAACTTGCCAAAATAATGGTCATCTATTATAAGAGATGCCTTGCAATGTGGTGAGCGTAGCTCAGCTGGTGGTAGCACCGGGTTGTGGCCTCGGCGGTCGTGGGTTCAAGTCCCATCGCTCACCCCAGAATATAACAAAGGGATTCAGGGAATTAAGCTGAATCCCTTTTCTTTTAAGCAATTTATGCCATATATCCCCATACCATTTAGTACAATAAATATTTTTTCCAACCTATCCCCCACCCCAAGAAATAAAAAAAACCTTTGGTTGGAGAGGCTCAACATATCCACTGTACATCTTGATATTTTAAGAATGATTCACGAATTTTGATGTATAGCAGTTATCGTAAGTTCTTATCTACCCTGAATTCAAAGCTTATTAAGTTCTACAAGGTCTTATGACAAATCTATGTTAGGTGTTTTCCTACAGCGCTTTTTCCTTAACCCTATTCTTCTGTTTATCCCTTTCATGGATCAATTTGTAGGCGACATAGTACTTATAGATGTTGCTGACATATTGAACAGTCTCGCGACCAATTATTTGGGCAGCAGCAATCTCAGCATTGTAAAACCAGACATTGGGATCGAGTCCCATCTCAGCAGTTTTTTTGCGTATCTTAATTACATTGCCCGGCCCGGCATTATAGGCGGCAAAAGCGAAGAGCAGTTTGTTGCCATCACTCATCGGTTCATCCTTAAAATACCGATCAACAAGATATCTCAAGTATTTAACACCGGCATGGATATTGTTTTCTAATTTTTGGATTTCAGGTATTGCAACATTAGGGTCTGTAGCTGTTGATGGGAGCACCTGCATAATTCCGATAGCACCTATTTTGCTTTTCTTCGAATGGTCCAGCCCTGACTCCTGGTATGCCTGGGCAGTAATCATCAGATAGTCAAAGTTATATTCCCCTGCATACTTTTTAAAAATTTCTATAGTGTTGTTATATCGTTGCAGTTCTTTTTCGGAAAGCGCATTTCTGACATACTTTACATCTTTAAGATACTTCATAAAGAGAGTGTTGCCTATGAGAGTACCCTTCTTGTTCGCCTCAACAAACTCGTTAATAACAGATTTTAGTTTAGGGCTTTTTTTGCGGAAGGCCCAAGCAATTTCCCCTCCAGATCTCACGGCAATATCGGCATGCACCTGAATTTTGTCGAAGATCTTCTGCCAGAACCGGGCCTTATGATAGTCAACAATGATCATAGGAATAAGTCCGGCATTGAGCATTTCCAGAAGGTCTTCATCCTCGAGATTTTCATCTGCGAAAGTTAATTTTACTGGCTGCTTACCGGCTT
>Ga0209536_100003476_pt1 | contig 25280 bp, 23 predicted proteins | sample DeeMarSeWOR28_12_FD_187461 | JGI IMG/M metagenome (GOLD analysis project Ga0209536, IMG submission 187461) | Marine sediment microbial communities from White Oak River estuary, North Carolina - WOR-2-8_12 (SPAdes) (version 2) | ecosystem: Environmental > Aquatic > Marine > Intertidal zone >...
TGAGCCAGGATCAAACTCTCCGCAAAAAATCACTCTTTCGAGTGGATATTACGAAGTTTCACTGGATTGACGGAAGTTGTTGCTTCCTATCACTTTTCAGTTGTCAAGGTTCTGTTTTTGAAGCGGGCAGGATTTTACTCGCATCGCTCCAACCTGTCAAGCCTTAGACAGACTAAAATACCGATGTTCTTTCAACATCGGCATGTCAGACTGCAAAACCTACCGGCTTGTGTCTCTGACGTGAGACGTTACCTCAGTTGTCAAGGATCTGTCTTGGGGGACGAGATCTGTTTGAAGGTACTGGCAAAGAATGATTATACGCGTTTATCCAACTTTGTCAAGGACAAACTGGTACTTGTCAGACATTTTAACCTTAAAATATTGCGGATTGAGGGGATTCCAGCCATTTGGCAACACACTTCTCAATGATCTTGACCGCCTGCCCTACCCCATTCTCTCCTCGGATCTTCCTCCCCACAGTCTGTGCACCGTTTCGAATGGCTTCTTCATCCACTTCAGTCAATGCCAAAACGAGTTTTTCCACCGTCAATTTCTTGATCGGGATAGGACATGGCCCGGCACCAGCAACATGGACTCGCGCACCCCAAAACGGCTGATCAGCTGCCGATGGAACAATAATGGTTGGCACACCTGCACGCAACCCAGCCGCAGTTGTGCCAGCACCACCGTGATGAATAAGGGCTTTGCATTGGGGGAGCAACCAATCGTGCGGGACGGCCTCTGTGAAAAAAATATTTTCTGGTAAGTGAAAATTCTTTAAGTCACTCCAACCGCTCAAGAGTATGGCGCGATTTCCTGTCTTCTCCAGCGCAGCTAACACAACACGGTAGATGTGCCTGGGATTTTTATGTATCGTAGAACCAAATGTCACGCAAACAGGCGGTTTCCCAGCGGAAAGGAAATCTGCCAACTCACTGGGTGGCTGATAAGAATCAAGTTCGTCAAGGAAGAAATAGCCAGGGATGTGGATGTGGGGTGCGGACCAATCGTCAGGGCGGGGAATGACGGTCGGGCTGCAAGCAAGTATCAGCGGAGTCTTGATGCGAGTTCCGTTCTGAGCAAATGGCCAATATAAATCAAGGTCAAATGTGTCGGGCAGGCGTTTTCGCAATTTTCTAAATCCAAGATTGCCACCATGCCAGAATATTTGGGTATGCAGCCAATGTCCAAAATAGCTTAGGATTCCAGGAGGCAACCCTGGCATAGAAACAGGCGGAAAAACGCGCGTATGTGCAAAGATTGGGAACGTTTGCACTGAGATATCAGGAATATTCAGCTTGCGTGCCAACGAGTGACCACCGGTAGTGAACAAGAAGGAATGAATGATCAAGTCAGCGGCATCACAGGCAACGAAGGCCTGACGGACAACTTGGTCGCCGATAGAAAACACATAGTCGCTGATGGAACGTACCATGCCAATAGGATTTGCCCCCGCAACATTGAGACGCTCGCTGATCACTTCCGGATCACCTGCTAGTGGAACAAAGGAAACTTCTCGCTTTGAAACAAAGTCCGCGAAACGGTGCGGCGCGGCCAGCTTGACGGTATGACCAGCTTTTTGCAAACCAACAGCCAGCGCGAGAAAAGGTTGCACATCGCCGCGTGAGCCGTAGGTGAGAATGGTAATGTTCATAGTAAGTCTTAAAAGTCTACAGACCCAACATGTCAAACTGGTCGGGTGCTGACTTGTTAGACATGTTAGACCTGTATGATAAAACGATGCTTTTGATTAGTCCATTTCCTGCCGGCCAGCCAGCGCCCGCAGCAAGGTGTTTTGGTCGGCGTATTCCAGGTCGCCGCCGACAGGCAACCCGCGCGCCAGGCGCGTAATACGCACTTGATAGGGTTCCAACTGCTGCTGGATGTACATGGCCGTAGTATCCCCTTCCATGCTGGGATTGGTTGCCAGAATAATTTCTTTTATCTCGCCGAGTGAAACTCGTTCAATCAACGGTCTGATCTTGATATCGTCAGGGCCAATGCCTTCAATTGGAGACATGACGCCGTGCAAAACATGGTACTTGCCAAAATAACCACCCGTGCGTTCCAGAGCCAAAACATCCAAGGCTTCTTCTACAACGCAGATAACCCCGTCATCGCGCTGGGGTGACTCACACACTTCGCATAATTCGCGCCCGGCCATGGTAATGTTAAAGCATTCTTCACAAAAAGAGACTTTGTCTTTTAGACCTGTCAGCGATTCGGCCAGATCATCTGAGAAGGAAGCATCAGCACGCAGGAGGAAAAATGCCAGCCGGGAAGCGGATTTAGGCCCAATACCCGGCAAGCGCTCGAAGGCGTTGATGAGTTTCTGGAGGGGTTCGGGAAGAATCATCTTACCGCCTTATGCCACTCTCGATTGGTATTACGTTTCATTTTATTGACATAAGCCTCGTGTAAATCCACTTCAGCATAGTTAGCCAATTTCACAATGTATGCCAGGCAATCTGCTAATTCGTCACCAACATGAACACGGGCATCTGTTTCTTCTGAGATATTTTTTGCCTTGCGAAGGACTCGAATAGCGGATACCAGTTCCCCCACCTCGCCAGAAAGGTAAGCAATGTTCCTAAAAATATCCTGATCAAAATGCTTTTCATTATCTAAAGTTTTATGAAAAGTTTGCAACTCTTGCAATCCCAGGATATTTTTTGAAAGTACTTGTAACAAATCTGATTCTGGCATTCTTAAAATGGAAGTCCACCTGCCAGCGGGCCCAGACGCTCGGTAGCCAATTCGCGTGATTGATCCAGCGCCAGGTTGACAGCTGAAAGCACCAGGTCTTGCAGCATTTCGGCATCAGCATCTTCCAGCAAGGCGGGGTCGATGACCACTTCGCGGCATTTCTGGTCACCAGTCATGGTGACTTTAACCGCGCCGCCGCCAGCTGTGGCTGTGACAGTCTCTTCGGCTAGCGCAGCCTGTGCATCGGCCAGTTGCTGCTGCATGCGCTGCAGTTGGGCCATCATGCCCTGTTGTTTACCTCCGCCAGGAGGGCGATTAAATCCTTTAGCCATAAAATACTCCTATAAACTACTTCGCTCTTCAACTACGTTTGTTCCACGCACTCTGCTCAGTACGAATTTAATCTTGCACATCTACAATCTCACCGCCGTTCTGGATGGCGGTTGCCACCATACCATTGGGATTGACATCCGGCGGGAGTTGCCCCTTTGCACTGGTGACAACACATTTGATTGATAGTTTTACACCAAGCACTTCGTTGATCGCTGCTTGAGCAACTTCAGTTTTTTCTTCCATATCCATCAACGCACGAACGGTTTCAGATTGGAAACCCAAATATAACTCATCCCCGCGCATTTCCAGCAGTTTGCAGGAATTAAGCAGTGCCTCAATAGCCGGATGTTCGGGTTTGATAATAGAACGGATGTCTCGCCAGGCTTCTACCACATCCCCGAGACTGATAACAGGTGCTCCAGTCTTCGCCTTTAGCTTAGCGCTTTTTGCAGGTTCTTTCTTCGTTTCAGTTTTCTGTGTAACAGGCTTGACCGCTTTGGCCTTTTCTGGATCATCTTTCGTTTTGGCTTTTTGCACCGAGGGCTTGACCTTCTCAGCCTTTACCTGCTTTTCGCCTTGTTCCACCATTGGCGCTTCAAGCGACTCGGCCACCGCCAACTCCAAGCTGAGACTGGGCTGCCAGCCGCCACGTGTGTCTACGGCTGCGGCATTGAAGGCTTTCATCATGCGCAGCACATCTTGCGTTGAAAATGCTCTGGCATGTGTGGTCATTATCTTCTTGACATCCTTGGTCACTTCGACCTGGTCATCGTTGCCCATCTGGATGAGCATCAGTCCACGCAGGTAATCGACGATCTGACGGGCCAGCGAACGCGGATCGGCGCCTGCATCGAGGGCCTGATGGATGGCGTCCATAGCGAGTGCAGGCTTCTGATCCTGGATAGATGCGATCAGATCCAAGACTGTTTGTGAAGCGGCTGTGCCCAGCACTGTCTGCGTGAGGGCCAGGTCTATTTTATCTCCCGTCGATGCGAGCTGGTCGAGTAAAGAAATCGCATCGCGCATCCCACCTGCGGATTGCCGCGCAATGAGCGCCAGGGCATCATCATCGACTTTTATCTTTTCTTCTTTGGAAATGCGCTGGAGTTGGCCGATGATTTCATCTACCGGCACACGACGGAACTCATGACGCTGACAACGCGAAAGTACCGTGGCCGGGATTTTGTGAATCTCGGTTGTGGCAAGCACGAAGATGGCATGCGGCGGCGGCTCTTCGAGGGTCTTGAGCAGGGCATTGAAGGCCGCGGTAGAAAGCATGTGGACTTCGTCAATGATGTAAATTTTGAACTTACCCTGTGTGGGCGAGAAATTAATTTTGTCGCGCAGATCGCGGACATCGTCCACGCTGGTGTTTGAGGCAGCGTCGATTTCAATCAGATCAAGGAAGCGGTTCTCATTGACAGCTGTGCAGTGCTCGCACTCGTTGCAGGGACGTTTGGCAAGGTCTTCGTTGAGACAATTGACAGCCTTGGCAATGATGCGCGCGATGGTGGTCTTGCCTGTGCCGCGCGGGCCAGCGAACAGATAGGCATGACCAACGCGGTCTGCGCGGACAGCATTGGTCAGCGTCTGGAGGATGTGCTGTTGTCCGACGACTTCGTCCCATTGAAGAGGGCGCCATTTCCGATAAAGAGCTTGGGTCATTTTAGTAATCAGTTGATAGTTATCAATAACAAGGAAAATGTGAGAAGCAGGAAATTATACTTTTTACGTATTACTTCTCACGTATCACGGTACACGATAGATCGCGCGTAAAGTATTCTGTGGATCATACAACTTAGCTGACTCGCCTGATTCCCAAATAGGATCACGCAGGCCCATGTACAGGTCAACAACCGTATCAGTGCCGGAGGCCGTATGCACCTGCACAGCACCGTCAGTATACAGCGTTAACTGAGGGAAGGTATATGTATTGCCACTGTCGTCTTTAAGCTGCCAGTTCGACAGTCCCAACTCGCCTTTACCATTGTAGCGCACAACGACAACTTCTGTCTCCAGCGTCCCTGCACCGACTACACTGACGATCTCAATCGGGACCTGCGCATCTGGTTGAAGCGTAACAGCGGGAACTGCGGACTCACCCTGGGCTGGAACTGCTGCCTGTGGAACCGGCGCTAGAGAAGCGCGGTAGGTGCGATCATACCAGAACAAAATTGAGCCTGTCACACAGGCTGAAATGAAGACGTTTAGCAACAAATAAAGGATGAGTCGGCGGCGATCCATGCTGGCTTATGATAGCACAAAGTATAAATTGCGGGAAATTTTTTAATCAACTCTGTGATTTAAAATAGGAAAAAGGTATCATGGGAAAATCGATTGGCTCCGGGTTTTCCGTGCGTGGAACATGTTAGAATAATTAAAATAAATCTTTGACCACAAGAAAAAACAATGAACAATATTGACTCAGGAATCTTTTGTCCGGCGTGCAAAATGCGAAATGAGACGGGGGCGATTTTATGTACTTATTGCAACACACCATTACAATCAAATGCCGATCGGCAAAAAACCAGAATTCTTCATCATCCTCGGGAAGTAACTGGCACCCTTCCAGATTCCTTTGACGAATATCTAGGTGCTCCGCCCATTAACAGAGAGCGCTTCATGAATTTTGAAATCCCAGCCAAAGGGATTGTCCTTATCAACCTCGAAGATGGACAACCAGTCGCTATGCTTGATGAACAAGCGTTTATCCTGGGGCGCGTTTCTGCTGAAATCCAAACACAAGAGCCCCTGGCAGATCTAACTTCACTTGGCATAGATTATGGGGTTTCAAGAACACATGCCTTGATCCGCAAAACGGAAAACGGCTACCAAATCACAGATCTCAATAGCAGCAATGGCACCTGGCTTGAAAATGATCGACTGGTACCTCAAAAGCCATACGATGTAAATAGCGGCGACCGTATCCGTATGGGGCGATTGCATGTATTGGTTTTCTACCCCAAAGTGACGTAAACTTTTTTATTTATCAAACGATAACGCGACCCAATCCCCCATTTGTTTCCTTTCGTTCAAGATCAGACCTTGAGCCTGCGCGGCCTCAAGGATCTTACCTTCCTGCTCCTGCAGGATTCCGCTCAAGATTACCCTTCCACCTGGTTCCGCTAAAGCAGCCAGACCATCCCCAAACAGACGAAGAATGATCGGCGCGAGGATATTTGCCACCACCAACGGCGCTTGTTTATAGGGAAATTGTGCTGAGAGCACTTCCGTTACTGATCCCTGCCCGATGATGAATTCATCCCCGATCTCATTTTTATCAGCATTCTCACGCGAGTTGTTCACCGATTCGATATCGATATCCACACCCAGAGCAGTCGTTGCGCCGAGTTTGAGCGCAGCAATAGATAAGATGCCAGAGCCGCAGCCAATATCAATTACGATTTTTGATTTCTGATTTTCGACATCGTGCCCGAAGGGTATTTTCGATTGTTCGAACCAATTTTCGATTAATTCCAAACCCAACTGCGTGGTCGGGTGCGTCCCCGTCCCAAATGCCATTCCGGGATCAATCTTGATCGGGATGCGATCCCGCTCCGGTGAATCCAACCAGACCGGCATGATAATGAGCCGCTCACCGACAGGAATCGGTTTGTAGTGCTGCTTCCAGGCTTCCATCCAGTTCTGATCCGCAATCTGCTTGTAAACGGGAGTCGGAATGGGCTGGATCATCCCCAAATAGAAAAGCGACTCTTCAATCTTCTGGCGCGTCTCCTCGATGTGCTCATCTATCTCCAAATACGCGCGGACAACGATCGGGCCAGCCGGTGTACCTGGATCGTCATTATCAACGAATGCGATGCCCCGCTCGGTTGCCACACCATTGGGCGCAAACCGCGCCAGCACATCGGCAACGGCTTCTGCCAGTTCGCCATCTACGGTCAGGGAGACTTCAAGCCAGTTGGTTTTTTTCTTGTCATTCATTTTTATTGTGAACGTGATTATAAAGCACGTTTATTTCCCAACTATTGTAAAATATCAACATGACTTACGAACAACGCAAAGCCGATCTGGTAACTGTGTACAATCAACAAGCTGAAGAGCGGGACAAAAGGGAAATAGATGATTGGAAAGCCGAAGAACGTGCACATTTCCTGTCGTTGCTGCAGGGTGAAAACAAACAATCATTACTCGAAATTGGGGCTGGACCCGGGAGAGACAGCTTGTTCTTTAAGGAGCAGGGCTTACAGGTAACCTCTATCGACCTGTCTCCCAAAATGGTTGAACTCTGTCGACAAAAAGGATTGGATGCCCAGATAATGGACATGATCCACCTGGATTTTGAGCACAATTCATTTGATGCAGTTTACGGTCTCAACAGCTTTTTGCATCTTACAAAGGAGGAGTTCCCAGTGGCATTGGAAAATGTTCGCAATGTTATGCGGCCTTCCGGTTTATTCTTTTTGGGCATCTACGGCGGAATAGAATTTGAAGGCACCAATGAGAAAGACGCGTACAGGCCAAAGCGCTTCTTCTCTTTTCATTCTGACGAAAACCTGAAAAGAATTCTTGCCGACACGTTTGAGATCCTGTACTTCAAACGTATCGATTTTGAAAAAGACAGATTGAGTTTCCAATCCACAATTCTCAGAAACCGCGTGGGGGGATAAAAAATGAGCGGAATTTTCATCCGCTCACTGTTCATTTTCTCGGTCCATCATCCGTCGTCCACGGTCAATGGTATTAACCACCCAGCGCCTCATTCAACCAATCTAAGAAACCCTTTTCCTGCGGTTGGACCGTTGTCCCCAGCGACTCGGCCAGTTGCTCGAACAACTCACGCTGTTCTTTGCTCAACTTCTTAGGCACGGCTACATTGACGATCACCTTCTGGTCACCGCGTCCGTTGCGACGCACGTAGGGCACGCCTTTGTCACGCAGGGTGAACACCTTGCCGGGCTGTGTCCCTGCCGGAATCTTCAACTTCTCGTCTCCCTCCAGGGTTGGAACTTCAACTTCCGCACCCAATGCGGCTTGTGCTACATTGATATCGAGATTGAGAAAAATATCGTTCTCACGACGCTGGAAGAATTTATGCGGTTTGACATCCAGCATCAAGTACAGGCTGCCATGCGGCCCACCGTACACACCCGGCTGGCCTTCACCAGCCAGGCGAATCTGGGTTCCCTTGTCCACACCGGCAGGGATTTGCACCTTCTTTTTGACAGTCTTGCGTTCCAGTCCACCGCCTCGACAGGTTTTGCATGGCGATGAAATCGTCTCACCGCGGCCGTTACAGGTCGGGCAGGTAGCAGTTTGCACCATCTGGCCTAAAAATGTTTGGCGCACCTGGCGCACTTCGCCTTGTCCGTTACAGGTACCGCAGCGTGTGGGCGAAGTGCCTGGTTCCGCGCCGGAGCCGTCACAGGCTGAGCAAGTCTCGTCGCGCTGGAACTCGACTTCCTTCTCTACACCAAAGACCGCCTCTTCAAAGGTCAGGGAAACGGCCATTTGCAGGTCACGCCCGCGACGGGGGGAACGGCGCGAACCGCGTCCGGTCGAGAAGCCGAACCCGCCCAGGATTTCTTCGAAAATGTCTCCGAAATCCATCGTAGCGAAGTCCGGCATGCCGCCCATGTCGCCCAAGCCAGAGTGACCGAAGCGGTCATAACGGGCGCGTTTATCCGCGTCCGATAACACGCCGTAGGCTTCGTTGATCTCTTTAAATTTTTCCTCGGCATCTGCTTCCTGGTTCACGTCGGGATGATACTGCCGCGCCAGTTTGCGGAAGGCAGCTTTAATCTCATCATTCGACGCGCCCTTAGAAACACCGAGAACTTCGTAATAATCTCTTTTCGCCATAAAGTCCAAAATGTCGAATCAGTCCGATAAGTCCAACAGGTCTAACACGTCGACATGTCAGACTTGTAAGACCCATAGACCAATCAGACTTATTCCGTCACTTCTCCATCAATGACATCTTCTTCCCCGCTTTGCGGGGCCTCGCCGCTTTCCTCAGACGATGGGTCTGCACCGTCTTCTGATGTGCCATTGGTTACTTCCTGACCTTCATACACGCTGGCGCCGATCTTTTGGATCATCTGCCCTAACTCTTGAGTAAGAGACTTCATAGCTTCCACATCTTCGCCGCCCACCGCCTCGCGCACTTCAGCTACTTTGGCTTCGATCTCTGCCCTGGTATCTTCAGGCACTTTGTCGCCAAATTCCTTCAAGGCTTTCTCCGCCGCATAGGCCGTGTTATCGCCATGATTCTGGGCTTCGATCAATTCCTTGCGCTTGAGATCCTCGTCAGCGTGGGCTTCCGCATCCTTTTTCATCTGCTCGACTTCTTCTTCCGATAAACCTGAAGAAGCTGTGATCGTGATGTGCTGGCTGCGACCGGTCGCTTTATCCGCTGCAGTGACTTTCAGGATACCATTGGCATCGATATCGAAGGTCACTTCGATCTGCGGGACACCGCGCGGGGCAGGTGGGATACCATCCAAAATGAACTGCCCCAGCGACTTGTTATCCGCGGCCATAGGGCGCTCGCCTTGCAGCACATGGATTTCCACCTGCGTCTGGTTGTCAGATGCGGTCGAGAAAACCTGGCTGCGGCGGGTCGGGATGGTGGTGTTGCGGTCGATCTGCGGCGTGGCTACCCCACCCAGGGTCTCGATTGCAAGTGTCAGCGGGGTGACATCGAGCAGCAGGATGTCTTTGACATCGCCACCCAGCACACCGCCTTGAATAGCCGCGCCAATCGCCACCACCTCATCAGGGTTGACGCCTTTATGTGGGTCTTTCCCGAAGAAAGCTTTTACGCGATCCTGCACAGCGGGCATACGAGTCATGCCACCGACCATGACGATCTCGTTGATCTCGCCCGCGGTCAGCCCGGCATCGGACAAGGCCTGTTTAACGGGAGCAATTGTCCGGTCGACCAGATCGGCTGTCAACTGCTCGAGCTTGGCGCGTGTCAGGGTTACCACCAGATGCTTGGGGCCGCTGGCGTCTGCTGTCAAATATGGCAGGTTGATTTCTGTCTGCATGACCGTTGAGAGTTCAATCTTGGCCTTTTCAGCGGCTTCCTTCAAACGCTGCAAAGCCTGGCGATCGTTGGACAGGTCAATGCTGTTATCCTTCTTGAATTCCTCGATCAAGTGGTCCATGATGCGCTGATCAAAATCGTCGCCGCCCAGGAAGGTATCGCCGCTGGTAGAACGCACCTGGAAAACGCCGTCGCCGACATCCAGAATGGAAATGTCGAAGGTGCCGCCGCCCAGGTCGTAAACTGCGATGATCTCGTTGTCCTTTTTATCGAGGCCGTAAGCCAGCGATGACGCGGTTGGCTCGTTGATAATGCGCAGCACCTCGAGACCGGCAATCTTGCCCGCGTCTTTGGTGGCGTTGCGCTGAGCATCGTTAAAGTACGCCGGAACGGTGATAACCGCCTGTGTGACTGGCTCACCCAGGTAGGCTTCGGCATCTGCTTTGATCTTGCCCAGAATCATGGCTGAGACTTCCGGCGCGCTGTATTCCTTGCCATCCATCTCAACACGCACATCGCCATTTTCAGCTTCAGTAATAGCGTAGGGCACGCGTTTTTTGGTACGCTCAACTTCTTTATCTTTGGCTTTACCGCCCATCAGGCGCTTGATCGAGAAAATTGTGTTCTCCGGATTGGTGATGGCCTGGTTGCGGGCTACTCGCCCCACCAGCCGCTCGTGATTCTTGTTGACCGCAACAACCGACGGAACCAAACGCTCGCCTTCCGCCGATGGAATTACAACCGGCTCGCCGCCGCTCATGACGGCTGCTGCCGAGTTAGTTGTGCCTAAGTCGATCCCGATGATTTTTCCCATGTTATAAGTGCTCCTTGATGTTCATCGTAGAGGCGCAGCATACCCTTTCGGGTACACGTGCTGCGCCTCTACGATTGCTTTTGCTACTGCGCCACCCTCACCATCGCTGGCCGAATGACTCTCTCTCCCAACATATACCCGTTCTGCACCACTTCGATGATGTGACCGCTCTCTACCTCATCGCTAGGTTCGCTCGAAATTGCCTCGTGGAAGTTGGGGTCAAATTCTTGTCCTGCCGCCTCGATGCGTTTTACGCCTTCGGCTTCCAGCACGCCCTGGAACTTGCGCGCGATCAATTCCATGCCATCCGCCCAGGAATTGCCTTCCGGATGATGTGCCAGCGAACGTTCCAGGTCATCGAGCACGGGTAACATCTTCTTGATGATGTCACCCTTCATGGACGCATAATCCATCTCGCGGTCGCGCTGGACACGATTCTTATAATTGATGAACTCCGCCTGGGCACGCTGCCAGCCATCCAGGTTTTCGGCGGCCTTGGCTTTTACCTCTTCGAGCTGCCTTTGCAGCGCTTCAATTTCAGCCGAAACCTGCTCGCCGTTTTCGGGCATTTCGGTCTCTTCAACCGAATCCTCAATCACCTCTTCAATTTGTTCTTCTTTAATCTTCTCTTTCTTGGGCATTCCCTTACTCTCCAGCAATGGTATCGTTTACTAAATCACTCAACAACCCGGCCACAAAGCGGACCGTTGGAATGGTTTTTGCATAAGACATGCGCATCGGGCCAAGCACACCCAGCATGCCGGTCGCCAATCCTGGCACGCCGTAACGCGCCAGCACCATCGAACATTGGCGCAGCTCTTCCCAGCCGCCCTCGCCGCCGATCAGCACCTGCAATCCACCAACCATGCTGCTGGTGGATGTGCGCGCCAGCAAATCCTGCAAAGTGGAGCGCTCTTCAAATATCTTCAAGGCACGGCGCGCATCGTCAGATTCGGCGAATTCGGGTTCGGCCAACACATTGGTCAGACCGTCGGTGTAGATGTTGCCAGAAACGCTTTCAGTCGCACGGCGCATATCTTGTACGATCAGGATCAGGATATCCTGATCGAGTGCGTCGGAACGGGCCGGGAGCGCGGAGATTTTATCCACGGCCAGGCCAGCCAGAGTTCCGTTAAGACGCGCGGCCGTCTGGCTGAGTTTTTCTTGTGATACTGGCTCAGCCAGGGTCAAAATCTGCTGCGAAACCTCGCCGCCCGCCATGACCATCACCATCAACACCTGACGGCCTTGCGTTGAAATCAACTCGACATGCTTGAATAAAGCCTGTTCGGCATGCGGCGCTGTGACAACCGACACACCCTGCGATTGGTGCGCCAGGATCGAAGCTGCCAGTGTCATCCATTGATCTACGTCAGGACGAGCCTGGTAGAACTGGTGCGTGATGGTGTGTTGAACCGTTTCGGGAAGTTCGGCCTGGTGCATCATCTGGCCGACAAAGAAACGGTAGCCTTCCTCGGTTGGGACGCGGCCAGCCGATGTGTGCGGCTGGCGCAGGTAACCTATCTCATCGAGGGCAGATAATTCATTTCGGACGGTGGCAGAACTCAGGTCCAGATGGTAGCGATTAACAAGGGCATTCGAGCCAACGGGCTGCGCCGTCTCGATATAGTCGCGTATAACGAGCATCAGGATGGTTTTCTGGCGTTCGGTCAGGTCAGACATGTCTATTCCACAATTTAGCACTCTCGACTTGAGAGTGCTAAAAGATTAACAACAATGATAACACGCCTAAAATTGAGCGTCAATAAGAGGAGTGTAAGAAAATCTCCCGCTGAGTTCAACGGGAGATTGAAATGCTTAGGGGGTTGTTATCGGCCTCCAGGCCGGGTCAAAATCGTCATCCGGATCGGTCGTTAGGCGCGTACGCGTTGCGCCGCTGACTGTCATGTAATAAATATCTTTGTTTAGGAGTTCATCTACCCCTTCATAAACCGTCCAAAACCCATCTGGTGAATACTGGAGGTTTTCGATGCCAACTATACCTAACTTCAGGCGAGAAGCTGCCTGTGTATCGCGGTCTTCATAGCGTATTTGCATCATCCAGGGCAAAGCGCCTGTGTTGATCTGGCGTTGATTGAACAGAATGTACTGTCCATCCGGGGACCAAACCGGGTAAAAGTCCCATAACGTTTGCCCGCTGCGTACCACCTGCGCATGGTTCTGGCCAGTATCCGTCATCGTCCAGATTTGCAACGCTTCAACACGCTTTTTCACGAATACGATCTGGTTACCGAACGGTGACCAGGCAGGTTGGCTGCTTTCCTCATCCGTATCCGAAAACGTCAGGCGGGTAGTCATAGCAGTGTTTATATCCAGGATGTAAATCTCTTTGCGGCCATCGCGCAGCGATGTATATGCGATTCGATTGCCATCCGGCGACCAAGCCGGGTCGAAGTCGCCCCCCGGAGTTGTGGTCAACGGGGTCATCTCGGTTCCGTCTGCATTGATGATATATAGACTTGATTCGCTATAGGAATCTGTGTTGAGTTGGCACGGTGATGTGAAAACCAACCTGGCTCCATCCGGCGACCAGGAAGGTTGACATGCGCCCTCCGGAAGGTTTGTAATGGGGTGCAAATCACCACCATCCACGGCGTTAATTAGATAAATCTGTGGAACGCCGGTGCGCTCAGATGCAAAAGCGATCTGACCATAACCGCCGCCGATTGGTGTTGGAGAAGGTGTCGGTGAAATAGACGGCGTAGGAGACGGTCCCGCGGGCGGCAAAACGGTGGGGGTGAATGTGTAAGTGGGCACCACAGTAGGAGGTTCCACCGTCAAGGTAGGTAATGGTTCTGGAGTAGGAGTCTCCGTAGGCAGTTGCTGCGTTGGTGTTGGTTCTATTGTTGACGGCACCTCAATCCAAGGAATGTACCCGGCAACATAGGCAGCAACAGAGGCAGGTACCAGTTCCGGATAATAATACGAAACACCACCTGCCCCGCCAATCAGCAATAGCAAAATCAACATCAACGGCAAGAAACACCCGCCCTTGCGTTTTTTCTTGCGTTTCGGGGGTTTGAATTCATTTTCTGGCTCAATTGCCATCAGGCCCGGTTTCTTTTCAACCGGTTTTTTGGGCGTGCTTTCATCATCCTCTTCAAGCGGCACTGTTCCGGAACTAACTGGTGGAGGGGCAATGGTGTATTTGCCAGTCAAGTGCTGCGTTTTGGATTTCGAGCCCAACAACGCCTGTTTAAACTCCTCGGCTGTTTGGAAACGATCAGCCGGATCAATAGCCATCGACTGCTCGATCGCTGCCGCCAAGCGACGCGACACTTTGTTATTACGTTTGCGCAATGGAGTCAACTGGGCATTGTCCATGGCACGCGCCAGGCCATCCTCAGGAATGATACCGGTCAATGCCGCATATAAAGTAGAGCCAAGTGAGTAAACATCAGTACGCGGATCGGTACGAGCAGTACCGTACTGCTCTGGCGGTGAATAGCCAGGCGTCATAGCCCGCGCGCCGGTAGTTGTTGCCTGGGTGCCCTGCACCACTTTTGCCAGGCCAAAGTCCACCAAAAAGATATGCCCATCTGGGGTGATTTTGACATTACCAGGTTTGATATCACGATGCAAAATTGGGGGTTTGCGTGTGTGCAAATAAGCGAGCGCATCACACATGGCCGCACCAATCATGATGGCTTCTTCTTCAGAAATCGAACCTGCGCGTTCCATGCGCTGGCGCAAATCTTCGCCATCAATAAAGTCCATGACCAGGTATTGCCCCTGATCGCCGACTACAAAATGATCTGAAACACGCGGCAGGTTGGGGTGCCGCAAATTAGCCAAGATTACCGCTTCAAGGCGAAACTGGCGAGCATATTCATCTGTAGTAAACAGATTCTCTTTTAGCGCAATATCCACGCCCAGATTTTCATCCACAGCGCGATATACAGATCCCATGCCACCCTGGCCCAGAATCTCGACAACACGATAGCGTTTATGTAGAAGCGTACCACGTTCTAAAGTCATGAAATGAAAAATTCTCCACTTAAATGGCTTAGTGCCCCAGACCTGCTGATTATAACACCTTGCCCCCCACAGATAGTGGTTAATATTATTTCAATTTCGTGAAAATTTACAGCGCGCTTCAAAACCGGACCCGATATCTGCCGGCCACTAAATAAACACCCCACCAGCAATGAACAAAAATCCTGCTAGAGACAAGAATGTGTTTCTTTGAAAGAAGCAGACTCCTCGTCCCGGCACGAGCCACGTTGATCTCTCAGGTCTTGCGCAGATAAATCCACCTACATTGACGTCAGTGTACTGTTATTGTACACTCATTGCATGAAAATATCGCAGCCCCGTCATTGGGATTGGCCGTCAACCGCTCTGCTGGTTTTCATGTTGCAGGTAGCTACTGCACGGTTGGTTGTCACAAGCTGGACAGATTTTCTTTTCTTTTCACAAACCCTGGCAGCACTTGGGCTCTTTTTAGGGCTGGCACTCGGTTACAGTTATTTCAAAAGAAAAACTGTAATATTGCTGACACTGGGCTACTCTGTAATTCTCATCCCCTGGCAATTTACCCTAGCTATTGAAGATGCCTTGCTTTCTGAACGACTTGCCAGCGTAGGTGGGCGTTTATTTTTCGCACTAACACAGTTCTTCCAACGCGAACCCGTGGAAGACGGTCTGCTATTTGTAGCTTTCATTGCCACCCTGGCCTGGTTACTTAGTCTGGCTTCCGGGTACTGGTGGACACGACATGAAAATTATTTGGCAGCCACTTTACCAGGAGGGGTATTCATCTTAGTTATTCATCTCTACGATCAATTTTTTAGCAGTCGTATCTGGATATTGGCTATTTACATCTTTCTAGCCCTGTTGCTATTAGGGCGCCTATACTATTTAAAGAATCGCGAAGCCTGGCATGAGCGGCGAGTCTTTCAAATGCAAGAGAGTTCGTTTGACCTGACACGTGGTATGGTGATTACTGCAACTATCTTTGTTTTCATTGCATGGACCGTACCCGCATCACAAGCGGGCTTGCAATCCGCTATCAAAACCTGGAAACGGCTCACAGAACCCTGGCGAGATGTTCAGGAATGGTTCTCAAATGCAGTAGAAGCGCTCGAAGCACCGGTTGTCCGTAGATCGGGCGAGCTGTTTGGCAGTCAACTTGGCTTGGGAACTGGCAACCCGCTCTCTTCGGAAACTATGTTCAGTGTGGAAGCCCCTGAACTTGAAGAAAAACAACCGCGTTACTACTGGCGGGGTTACGTGTACGACTTCTACCAAAGCAATAGATGGTACGCCACAGATACAATTCTCAATGAATTTTCTCCAGATGACACCGAACTGGTTATTCCGGAAGCAGGTGAACAAACGGTGACCAGTTTTATTATCAAAACGCAAATTCAACATTCCCTTTTATATACAGCCACCCAGCCCTTGTGGGTAAGCCGCCCCGGGTGGACCAGGTATGCAAATACAGATGCTGGCGAACAAGACCTGCTTGCATGGATGGCAGACCCAACGCTGAATCCGGGTGAGCAATATCAAGTCACAGCATTGCTATACAATCCGTCAATACAACAATTACAAAATGCAGGTACAGATTATCCACAATCGGTAACAGACAGATACTTACAACTCCCGGAGGATTTTTCGCCGCGTATCAGAGATCTGGCAAATCAAATCACGGGAGAACTGGAAACACCTTACGACAAAACTGCTGCTATCACAGACTATCTACGGCGTGAAATTGTTTACACTAACCCTCTTCCTGAGCCGCCACCCGAGGGAGAAGACCCGCTTGAGTGGATACTTTTTGACCTGAAACAGGGCTTTTGTAACTACTACGCTTCTGCCGAAGTACTCATGCTGCGCTCAGTTGGTATCCCTGCGCGCATAGCCGTCGGATTTGCAGAAGGTGTATTCGATCGAGAAACGAACACCTACACCGTGCGAGGTCTCGACTCTCACGCTTGGCCAGAAGTGTACTTCCCAGGCATCGGTTGGATAGAATTCGAGCCTACCGGGAATCAAGATGAACTTGTGCGCCCTAATATACCGGAAGATGAAGAAGGGGCAGAATCTGGCAGAGAATTGGATGGACTGCAAAATCCCTTAGGCTTAGGCTCGCCGGATGAGTTACCCGAACGGAAACTTGAGTTTGAAGAGGGATTGGGCGAGGAAGAGAACTTACCACTTGTTGAGGATCAGCCAACAACCACTTCATATTTATATCTCATCGTAGCAGCGTTGTTGGTTGGTTCAGTGTGGCTGCTCAATCGGCAATATGCCGTGTTTGACCAGATTCCAATTCGCTTGCAAACTGCGTATGAACGGAATGGGGACAGCCCTCCCGCCTGGCTTTCTAACTGGGCACACTGGGCAATGCTCACTCCCATCGAACGCTCCTTCGAAACGGTCAATCGCAGCCTGCGCCTGCTCGGCGAGAACCCACCCATACACAGCACCCCAGCCGAACGCGCCAAACTTCTGGAAAAGAAACTACCGAAGGCGATCAACGCCATCGAAACCCTGGCCGAACAACTTCAGGCAACCTTGTTCACACCAAACCCGGGTCATGCCGGCCGTGCACGACGTGCAAGCCTCGAAGTTTGGTTGTATACTATACAAAGCTTGATTGAAAAAATTCTGTATGGCCGCCCAATTGAATAACCTTATTTCGGACCAATCCAATGATCAGTGATAAAACTAAACCCACCACATTGCACCAGCAACTGTTAATCCTCAGCAAGCAGGCTGGGGCAGTGCGTGATGCACTAGAGCCCACAAAGGTCAATCTCCCAAAAGAGACTTCAGATGACATTAATAATCTTGAAACCTTGCTCGGCCAATTGAGCAAAAAAATGGAAGCCTTTGAGAACGAGCATAGTAACTTGCTCGAACTCGCCGGGATTGGTCAAGTGGTCAATTCAACACTCGAGCTGGACTCGGTCTTGCAAATCGTAATGGACACTATCGTTCGACTTACACGCGCAGAGCGCGGCTTCCTCATGTTGCGGGATGAACAAGGTGAGATGACCTCGCGGATTGCCCGAAACTGGGAACAGGAGTCCATCAATCCCGATGAGTTTGCTGTCAGTCGAACTATCATTCAGAAAGTCATCGAAGCGGGTGAACCAATCCTGACAACGAACGCGCAGGAGGATCCCCGCTTTGGGGCGCAGGAAAGCGTGGTCGCTTTCAACCTGCGTTCCATTTTGTGTGTGCCACTCATGGTCAAAGATGTTTTGATCGGTGTCATTTACGCCGATAATCGCATCCGTAGCGGAATCTTTACCGAAAACGAGCGCGATCTTCTAACTGCATTTGCAAATCAAGCCGCTGTTGCGATTGAGAATGCGCGTTTATTCTCATCTTTGAAGCATACGCTTGCAGAAGTGACTGAACTCAAGAACCTGATGGATAACATCTTTGCATCCATCGCCAGTGGTGTGATTACCGCCGATGTCAGGGATCAGATCACCCTGTGCAACCGCGCTGCCGAAGCCATCCTGGGGCATACGGCAGTGGAAATCATCGGTCATCCTTTGAACGAAGTGCTGCCCGTTGTATCTAAAAACATTGCTCCACACCTGACTTCTGTGCGTAACACCGATGAGCCTGTTGTAGGCCTGGAGATAAGCCACAGCCTGCCCCAGCGAGGTCCGGTAGACTGGCGGCTGAACCTCTCCCCACTCAAGGATGCAAACCAGGCCACACAGGGCGTTGCGATTGTGTTGGATGATATGACCGAACGCAAACGCCTTGAAGCACAGCGCCGTCTGTTTGAACGCATGGTATCGCCTGCTGTTATCGAACAACTTAACCCGGACAGCCTGCAATTGGGCGGCACGCGAGCAGACATCACTGTGCTGTTTGCAGATATTCGTGGGTTCACCACCTATAGCGAACAGCTGTCCCCCGAACAATTGGTGTCGGTACTGAACCGGTACCTGGCTGCTATGGCGGAAGCAGTACTTTCCCAAGAAGGCACGATTGACAAATTCCTGGGAGATGCCATCATGGCCTGGTTCAATGCGCCCATCCCGCAAGAAGACCACACCCTGCGCGCCGTCAAGGCGGCCTTGCTCTTACGCGAGACCGTAGAAAATTTGTACACTGAACTTCCCAAAGATTCACACCTGGCCTTTGGCGTAGGCATCCACTATGGCGATGCTGTACTGGGTTTGATCGGCACCGATCGCCGACTGGAATACACTGCCATCAGCGACAGTGTCAACACCGCCAAACGTATCCAGGAGAACTCCGCTCAGAATCAGATTTTGATCAGCAAAGAAGCTTATAGACGTGTTGAAAATGAGGTAAAGGCCCACCACCATGCGGATATGACTGTAAAAGGCAAAAGCCAGCCTGTACAAGTGTATGAAGTGTTGGGGCTTAAAAATGTAGGGACAGGATAAGGAAAGAACAGGCCCGCACCGTAAAAGTGGTGCGGGCTTTTTTTATTTCTACGAGCATTGTTTAGGGCTCTGTTGTTGCAGTCGGCTCGGGGGTGTACGTGACTACCGCCATTTCGATTTGCGGGAGCCAGCCAATGCGGCCCTCGGCATCCATCACTTCCCACCAGACCAGGCCATCATAGACTTTGGAGCCGTAAAGCACGGTGACAAAATCGCCGGGGTGGATTTTTCCGATAGACGGGCCGCCGGGCTGCTGAACCAGATCCAGGGTTCTGACGGCGTTGCGAGGAACCTGTGCCAGTTGCGGTGTGGCTGTCGGTGTGGGTGGAATAGGCGTCGGGCTGGAGGTTGGACTAAGGGTAGTAGTTGGGGTTAAGGTAATTGTCGGGGTAAAGGTAGCCGCTGTGGGCGTGAGGGTGAACGTAGGCGTGATGGTTAAGGTGGGCGGAATGAGTGGGTCAAGCTGCGCCGCGACAACCTGGTTCACCACAATGGAAACCGGTCTTTGCAGTTGCAAAGCGATGTTCTCTTGCAAATTTTCCACATCCTCATAACGAAGTTGTTCGGAAACGCGTAAGGTTATCGTCAGATGTAGGCCATCACTATCCTGAATAGGTTCAAGATCCGTTAACTCAGCGTCATATTTCGCCACTTCTTCCTTTACGACGGCATCAATCTGGCGATTTTCTGCAGCGTCACGGAAAAAACTGGCGCTGATAATCGTGAGTGGCACTAGCAAGATGAGCGTGAATATAGCCGAGATCTCCAGCGCGCGTGGGATGCGTTGCCCGGCTTCACGCCTTGGGGCAAAGCCCAGCGCAAAGAAAACCAGCATGGCGGCAAAAGCGATGGTGACGGCGTTGGTCAGAAAGAGTAGCAACGCGCCACCGGCCACTTCCCACCTCCCCATTGCGATCCCAATTCCCACCACGCCAAGTGGCGGCATCAACGCGGTGGCAATCGCCACACCCGGCAGCGCCGCCGAAATGGACGGCATCGCCAGCGCAAAAGCAGCCGCCATACCGCCTGCCAGAGCAATGGTCAGGTCTATCGGGCTGGGGCGAGTGCGTGAAAGCACCTCACCCGGCAATTCCTGCAAGGTCACAAAGGGGAGATGCCGATTGCCCCAGGTCAGCAAGACAGCCATCAAAATCGCCAGAAGCGCGCCGCGCCCCAGGGCCACACCGGAATCACGGAACAGTCGCGCATCGCCGGTCAGAGAGGCCAGCCCAATCCCGATGATGGGTGACATGAGCGGCGCAACCAGCATGGCACCGATAATGACAGCTGCCGAATTGGTCAGCAGTCCCAGTGTGGCGATCACGGCTGAGAGTACCACTAGTAGGAAAAAGTCGAAGTCCGGGGTGCAGGAGTCGCGCAACTGTACCTGTACTTCGGCACGGCGTTCCAGTGTGACCGGTTTGACTACCTTTCGGATCGTGAAACGGATCATAGAACGCAAGGATGGTTGAACGGGTTCGGGCAGGCTCATAAATCACCTTTTCGCAGGATATCCTTATTCTACCCCCAACCACTCACATAAGGCTATAATAAACCCCATGACCTCCGTCCCGCTCCCGGCGCGACCAAATGCTACAGGAAACCCACGCCCGCTCAATATCCTGCGAGACCTGCCCCGCGTGGCCGACCTGATCGAGTTGTGTTTTGCCAACAGCATGGACAGCGATGGCCGCTCCTACGTCCGGCAGATGCGACGCGCCAGCCGCGATGCGTCCTTCCTGCGCAGGGCCAGCAACGCGATTGAAAGTGCTTCCCTGCCGCTCTCCGGGTTTGTCTGGGAGCAGGAGGGGCGCATCATTGGCAATGCCAGTTTAGTGCCTTTCAGGCATAGGGGGAAACGGCTCTATCTGATCGCTAACGTTGCCACACACCCTGACCACCGCCGGAAAGGCATCGCCCGCGTGCTGACCGAACGAGTCATGCGGCACGCTCAGCAACGCGGTGTGAACGATCTCTGGTTGCACGTCCGCGCGGATAACCCCGGGGCGGTACAAATGTATGCGGACCTGGGATTTGCGGAGCGCGCCCGGCGCACAACCTGGCGAGCAAGCAAAGGTGGGCATTTATCTTCGGCCAACCTCCCCGCTTCAGACTCCACCCCCGGCCTGCCTGCCGTTACAAAACGACATGCCCGTTTCTGGCCGCAGCAGCTTACCTGGCTCAATCAATTACACCCTGAAGAACTAAATTGGTATCGTTCCCTGAATTGGAACCGTCTCAAGCCCGGCCTGTGGAACTGGCTCTATCGTCTCTTCATTGAGTTTGACTTGCGGCAGTGGGCCGTGCAAAAAGAAGATCAATTGCAAGGAACGCTGGCCTGGATACCATCTGCGCGCGGTTCCCTGCTATGGCTGGCCTGTGATCAAAACGCCGATTCCCAATCCATCACCCTGCTTCTACAACACGCTTATCGTGATTCAGGCTATCGTCAGAACCTGAAGCTGGAACACCCTGCAGGCTTGCAAGAGGATGCCATCCAGGCAGCAGGCTTCGAGAATGCCCGCACCCTAATCTGGATGCACACACGCTGCTAAGACTCATGCAGTTTTCGAAAAGTCACCGGAAAACAAGGGGGACGAGCGTAGCTCGTCCCCCTTGTTTTCCGGTTTCTCTCATTCAACTTTGTAAACCCTGAATGTGCAACTTAGAACGCCTTATAACGTATTACTTATTGAAAGGAGAACCAGATGACCAAATTCATCCTGCGTTGGCTTATCAACGCGATAGCACTTTATTTAGCTGTTTTTTTCGTACCTGGCGTTAACTTGCAAGGCGGCTGGACATCCGTCCTCTGGCTGGCTTTGATCTTCGGATTGATCAACGCCTTCCTGCGACCGCTGCTCAAGTTCTTGACCTGCCCGCTCATCTTACTGACCCTGGGCCTGTTCACGTTACTGATCAACACCTTCCTGTTCTGGTTGACCGGCCTGGCCGGGCAAATGTTCGGCGTTGGCTTCACAGTAGATGGCTTCTGGGCTGCGTTCTTAGGCGGCCTGGTTGTGACCATCGTAAGTGTGGTCATGAGTCTGATCTTGAAGGACGAGCTTAAGAAGTGACGCTAAAAGTCCCCAAAAAAAATCATGTTTGCGAAATGCAAAATGGCTGTCTTGAGTTGTTTGACTCAAGGCAGTTTTTTTTATCTTTCATCACTTCAAAAATATGCTAAACAAATTTCTACTTTTTACTCATCCCCCACCCCCGACAAACCTCCCACCGAAGCCGCTGTCCGCGCCGCGCGCAGGATAGCTTCTGCAATCACTTCTGCCGCAAAAGCCCCCACCATTGAAACATCGGCTTTTTTCTCGCCGGTCGCCAATGCAAAAATGGTATCCCCATCCAGCATGGTGTGCGCCGGGCGGATCGTCCGTGCCAGGCCGTCCTGCGCCATCTGGGCAACCTTGGTGGCTTCGGCCTGGGTCAGTTTGGCGTTGGTCGCGATCACCCCGATGACAGTGTTGCTCTTGGCTGCCGCTTTGAAGGCCATCTGCCCGGTCATGGTCTTCATGATTTTGAGCGTATCGGCAAAATAACCATCCTGCCCCAGTTTCAACGGGCCGAGCTTGGTCGAGCGCGCGCCCACCACGATCTCCCCGCTCTTTGGATCGACCACATCGCCCCAGGCGTTGACCGCCACAATCGCCCCCACCACGACACCGTTGGCTTCCATGCTGGCCGTCCCCAACCCGGCTTTCATCGCGCTCTTCAGCCCATATATCTTGCCCACCGAGGCCCCCGTTCCCGCACCGATATTCCCTTCTTCGGGGACTTCCTTCGAAGCAGCCGAGGCCGCGCGATAGCCCATCTCCGCATCCGGCCGGACGTCAGATTTGCCCACGTTCAAATCGAACAGGATCGCCGCCGGGACAATAGGCACTTTCGCCACGCCAGTATTGAACCCAATGTTCCGCTCTTCGAGATAGCGCATCACGCCGCTGGCCGCATCCAGCCCGTAAGCCGAGCCGCCCGCCAGCACAACCGCGTGTACTTTTTCTACCAGATTGACCGGGTTGAGCAGGTCCGTTTCGCGCGTGCCGGGCGCCCCGCCGCGCACGTCAACACCGGCGACAGCCCCCTTACGGCAAAGGACAACAGTACACCCTGTCAGAGCTTCGTCATCCTGGACCTGACCGACTTCGATCCCGGGCACGTCGGTGATCGCGTTATTTAATTTCATAAGCGTTTGTAGGTCGGGCTAAAAGCCCGACGCATATCTGTGATGTCGGGTTTGAAACCCGACCTACTCTCCATTCTTATTTCAAACTCTTGACCAGTCTCTTGAACTCTTCCCATTCTTCTTCGAAGAAATGTACGGTGATACTGTTGAGTTCAAGGTGGTAGGTGGTTTCCCCATCAGGCTCGTTGGCTTTCCAGATCATGTAGTTATCGGTCTCAGCCAGGGTAGCGGTTGTGGGTTCTTTTCCATTATTTGTCATCATTATTCTCCTTCGGGTTGATCTTCATCGGGCAGATCGGTTGAATCTGGTTCGGATGATGTTTTCAGGTTTTTGAACGGAAGCAGGCTCATGGTCTTACGGATGCGCGCAACTATCCTTTCCCTGTTAAATAGCGGTACGGGCTCGACTTCCGGCTCTGGCCAGGGATCTTGATCCAGCATCTTCCGCATGGTGTAACGTCCAAAAAGGACTATGGTAGCAAGCATTGGCGCGGCGACAATGATTCCCAGCACGCCCAGCAAATCGGCTAGCACCAGCGCGGACACCAAAATCGCCGCCGGATGCACGCTGAGCGCCTGCGCCATGATTCGGGGCGTGATGAAGCCATCCAGCAGTTGGTCAAATAACAGAGCCACTGCAAAAACAATGACGATATAGAGAAAGGGACTCAGACCAAAGAGCTTAAAAGGCTGGAAATAGCTGACCAGCCCCAGCGTTATCCAAACGATAGCCGGGCCGATGTAGGGCAGGAACTTGGAGATCCCGGCCAGCAGCGCCAACCCGATGGCATAGCGCACGCCCAGCGCAGAAAGAGCGAATAAGTAAAATGCGAATGCCAGACTGAAAACAATCATCTGCCCGCGCAGGAAAGCGTTCCAGATGCGCTGGAGATCCCTGCCCAGACGTTGGAAATCCTCGGTGTAGCCGGGGATTTCGAATCTCACCAGGTTTTTACGCAGACCACCGCTTTCCGTCATGATGAAGTAGGAGACGATCAGGATAAAGGCTCCCCAGCCAAAGAAGCTGGCAGCGCTGCTGGCTATCGTTGCCAGCACCTGGCCAGTGCTCCCAAGCACCGGTTGGATGTAGGAAAGCAATTGCTGACTGATCTCATCCAGGTTGATGGTGCTCAGGTCTATTGGGATGGGGGAAACCTGATTGACCCAGGCAACAGCACCATCTAGTAATGCAGGTATTTCACCAATGCTGTTCTCTACCAATAAGATCAGGCTCTGGATCTGGGGAACGAGGCCAAAGCCGCTCAACGTTACCAAACCAACGATTATCGCGATCAGCAGGAGATACATCAGGCTGACCCCCATACGCCAGGAAATTTTCGGTATGCGGTCAAACAGGGTCGCAATCGGATAGAACAGATATGCAAACACAAAAGCCAGCAAAAGCGGCACAATTAGGGCCTGAAAACGCACCAGCAAGGCTGCCAGGATAACAAGCAATACGAGCGAGACAACCAGCTTGGTCATTGTGCCCCAGCCTGGGGAAGTAGCAGAATTGGATTGAGTCATAGGTATATAAATTCTAGCTGTTATGGAAGGATTTTTCAACTGGGAAACGGCCAATTCATGCCGACAAAAAAGCCCCCGCAGTTGATTTGGCTGCGGGGGCATGAGGGTTCACTTTTATCCACATCCAGGAATGAAGGGGAAGAACACACACCAGCGGTAGGTTTGGTCTACCCAGACAAAGAACGAGATGCACACACAGATCAAAACTACCGCTCCCACAGCAATGGCAATAGGCACAGGGTTGATTTTCTTCGCTGGCTCCTCTTCAGGCTGTATGGCGGGAAC
>Ga0209536_100003477_pt1 | contig 25277 bp, 22 predicted proteins | sample DeeMarSeWOR28_12_FD_187461 | JGI IMG/M metagenome (GOLD analysis project Ga0209536, IMG submission 187461) | Marine sediment microbial communities from White Oak River estuary, North Carolina - WOR-2-8_12 (SPAdes) (version 2) | ecosystem: Environmental > Aquatic > Marine > Intertidal zone >...
ACCCGCCAGTCCGTCATCGAAAAACGCCGTGAGCACACGCGGGCGATCCACCTGCGGAAGACCATGCTCATGGTAGCGATTCAGGATGCCGAACTGTGTTCTGTACTTGCCCAGCTTGATCCCGACGCGGGGAAGGTTGAGCCACTCCATGTACGCTTCGCCGATCCGGAGCGAGGCAAGACCCGGCACCCCGAGGAAGAACTTTGCGCGTGTATAGGGGTCGAGATTGGAGATGATGTGGAACTCCACCTCGCGGATGAGGAGACGCTGCGTCCCGCTGGACGCATTGAGGGCGCCGATGAAGTCACCGGTGACGCTGATGTTGGGATTGAGTGATTGCTGCTGCCGTTGTCCGCCTGTGAAGACCTTTGTTTCGATATCGTCGGCCTCCGTTCGCTCTTCGGCGGCCATCCCCTCCGCCTCCCTCATGAGCTTCTGGAGCTCTGACTCTCTTGCCGCCTCTTCCTTCTCCTGTTCGAGCTTCTCGATCCTTGACAGCAGCTCAGCCATCTCTCTCTGATGCGTCAGCTCCATCTTCTCCAGAGCTGCCCGCACCTCGGCCATGCCGGCCTGTGTGCTGTCTTTGACTCCCTTGCCTTCCTCGGCGGCTGCCGCCGGCAGGGGGAGAAAGAGCAGCGGAACGAACGCCGTGAGGAGCCATCGGCTTTTCATTCTGCTCACCTGTGATTGAGAGTACTATCCGTTGTCAAAATCGTCTTGCCACGGACGGTCTGCAGTGGACGCGAGGACCGGCCTGTGGATGTGGCTTGCAGGGGTGTCAAGAGCTGCCGTGACATCCTGAACCTGGTCCAGCTCCTGAGACCGGCGAGGGAAGAACTACCAGGGAGGGCTGCGTGCAGATCGAAGTGGTATGACAACGGGTAGCGTAAGGGAGGATCTGGAGAAACGAAGAGCACCAAGAAAAGCAATGAAGAGCGCGACCCCGGCCGTGGCGATGAGTCCCGACGAGAAGAGAAGAGTGATCAGCAGCGCGGGGCAGTCTTCTCGTTCGTGGGCGAGTCCGTAATCATTGTGCAGCCACTGGACGCCGAGCGAGAGCGCGAGGGTCGCCAGAATCGCGGAAACGAGAAGAATCGAATGGAGAAATCTTCCCATGTCAGGTCGGTCCCTCATCCTGTATTAGGATAGCGAATCGGAAGCACCATTGCAAGCCGGTGTGACAGCCCCAACAGATGTGACGGTCATTTCACGAGGAGCATTCTCCGACTGCTCAAGAAAGGTCCCGGCGCGGAGTTGAACGACATGGACCCCGGAGGCAAGCTTTCCGGCCTCGAATTGCACGGAATGCTCACCCTTCTCCCGGCACAGGACACAGGTCCGAGCGTCTACCAGGTGCCAGCGATGAGCCGGCCGCAGCGTGGACATCTCCCCCCCAGGAGAGCGTTGGACAGAACCTCAAAACCCAGCCGACGGATCAGCGTCGCATTGCACCCAGGGCAGGTGGTATCCTCATGCCGGTGTCCGGCAAGATTCCCAACATAGACAAATTCCAGTCCTGCCTCCTTTCCGATCTCCCAGGCGCGTTCCAGCAATGCGGGGGTGGTGGCCGGTACGGTGAACCGGTAGCAGGGATGGTAACCGCTGACATGCCAGGGGACCTCGGGGCCGAGATCGGTCGCGATTCGTCTGGCGATCCCGCGCAGGGTCGCTTCTGCCGCGTTCACCGTCGGTATGACGAGCGTGGTGAGTTCCAGGTGGACCCCCCTCGAGCGGGCCAGGCGGCACGTCGCCCACACCTTTTCGACATCGATTCCCTTGCAGAACCTCTTCACCTCCGCGGCCTCTCCCTTCAGATCGACGTTCATCGCGTCCAGGCCGGCATCGATGAGGAGGCCCAGGGCCTCGGGTGTCATGTAGCCGTTTGTGACGAACGTGTTGTAGAGCCGGCGGTGGCGCGCAAGGCGAAAAACCTCCAGAGACCATTCCAGGGAGAGCGTCGGTTCGTTGAACGAGATGGAGGTCCCCGTGCAACCGGTCTTCTCCGTCACCTGGATCATTCTTGCCGGCGAGACCTCGTCGCTCCTTCGGGGGGTCGGGAGCTTGCTGATCTCCCAGTTCTGGCACCAGGGACAGCCGAAGTTGCATGACCAGCTCCCGACGGTACAAGCCCTGGTGCCGGGATGAAAATGGTAGAAAGGCTTTTTTTCAATAGGGTTGGCAAAGAGGGAGGAGACGGAGGCATAGGTGAGGGTGACGAGCCTGCCGTTGCGGTTCTCCCGTGTGCGGCACCACCCCTTGCCCCCGTCGACGATCGTGCATCGTCGCTCACAGATGTTGCAGCGAACCTTCCCGTTCAGCTTCTCCTGCAGCATCGATTCACGCACCCGTCTTTCCATCGTGCACTACTCCACCTCAAGCAGGTGCCGGTTTCCCACATGGACGTTTATCAGCCCTGCATCGTGAGCCGCCTGTTCTGCCTCCCGCGCCAGTTGAGGCGAGGTGGGGGGGAGGTCGGACATCTGGAAGTGCGGTCCGAATGCAAGGAGCGCATAAGGGATGGATTGATCAAAGCAGGCGATGAACCCGGCGATCTTCCGCACCTGCTCCGCTTCAACATAGCCGGGAATGAGCGGCGTGCTTGCGACGAGGACGGGGGGGTCACTCCGCTGTCTGAATCGGCGGGCCGCGCTGGCGAAATTCTGGAGCGTCCGGCGATTGGATACGCCTGTCAGTGCCAGGTGGAGCTTCTCGTCGAATGCCTTCAGGTCGAACTTCATGCAGCCGCCGGTCTGGAGGGAGATGCGGAACGCTGCGTCCAGGAACTTCGGATGCATCATCCCGTTGGTCTCCCAGCAGATGCGCACGCCCCGGCGGGAGAGATGTCTGGATGCCGCCAGCGCGTGGGGCATCTGCGAGGTCGGGTCACCGCCGAAGAAGCAGACGCAAAATGTGGCCGGGTTGGCTGCTTCAGCCAGCTCGATCGCACTCGTTGTCCCTTCGTCCTCCGGGGGGATTTCGCGGAAGTACCAGTTCTGGCAGAAGAGACAATCCGCGGTGCAGCTTGCGTAGAAGACGGCCAGGTTGTGGTAGCCAGGTTGCTGGCTTCCCTCGCAGACCCAGTTGGCCACACAGTTGGTGGGGATCGGATCGCGGTACCATTGGAGGAGTCCCCGATCCGGGGTACCGGCCAGATGCACCAGCCTTCCGCTGCGGACGGTCCGGAGTCCGCAGAACCCCCGCTCATTCTCGCCGATGCTGCACTCGTTTGCGCAGAGCGGGCAGGTGACACCCCGGGACCGGTGTGGGGGTCCCGCCGGCAGGCTGAAATCTGTGCGGCAATTGGCGTGGATCCTGGCCAGACGGCGCAGCAGGGCTCTGGAGGGTTTGGTGAGACAGGAGCCGCACACGCCAATCGCCCTGGAAATGTGTGGCGACCGGCGTTGGCACACAGAGCATCTCATGGGCCAGCCTCCTGCGTTTCGCCCCTCATAAGAGGGGGAGGAGATATCCCCTATGATATACTACATTGGTGAGACAATTTCCAGCGACCCGGTGTGCAGGGGTTCTCGTCGCGGTCTGCAACAATCTCCTCGGTTTTTCGTATATAGCTATTTGAAGCGTTTCACATCTCAACAAACTCTTCAGTCCAATTCCAAGAGGTTTTCCATGAGATCCATCATCTTTCTGCTGGCTCTGTGCCTCGTGATGGCGGGTACGCTCAGTTCCCGGGAGACCGTGGAGGGGAAGATCCTGCCCTATCCGATCTACCGGCATGTGCTGGGGAACGGACTCACCGTGGTGACCGTCCCCTTTGACAGTCCCGGCATCGCGGCCCTCTACATTGTGGTCGGCGTCGGGTCGCGCAACGAGGTGGAGAAAGGGGTTACCGGTTTTGCCCACTTCTTCGAGCACATGATGTTCCGGGGAACAGACAAGTATCCCAAGGAGGAGTATCAGAAGGTCCTCAAGTCGACTGGCGCGTCAGCCAACGCCAACACCTCCAACGACCGGACCGTCTACCACATGACGGGCAACGCGGCAAAGCTCGACGTCATGTTTGAGCTGGAGGCAGATCGGTTCAAGAACCTCAACTACTCGGTTCACGACTTCAAGACCGAAGCGGGCGCGGTGAAGGGGGAGTACACGAAGAACTACGCGAGCCCCTATGCGCGGATTCGGGAACAGTGGCTCAACACCGCCTTTGACAAGCACACGTACAAGCACACCACGATGGGCTTCTTTGAGGACATCGTAGACATGCCGAACCAGTACGAGTACTCACGCACGTTCTTCAAGCGGTACTACCGTCCCGAGTACTCTACCGTGGTTGTGGTGGGAGACGTCACCCCGGACCGCGTGAACGAGCTTGTCGAGAAGTACTTCGGGGACTGGGAGAGTGGCGACTACACGGCGGAGGTTCCCCGGGAGCCGGTGCAGAAGGAGACCCGCTCCGTCCACCTCCAGGACGGCAGCATCCCACCCTTTGTCTGTCTGAACTACAAGGGGCCTGCCTTCAGTGACAGGGAGATCGACATGCCCGCGCTGGATGTCATCGCCACGATCCTCTTCTCTCAGAACTCGGACCTCTTCAAGAAGCTCGTCATCGAGGAGCGGAAAGCCCGGTTCATCGGCGGCGGCGCGTTCGACTCCAAGGACCCGAACCTCTTCAGCATTCAGGCGTCGCTCGTGAAGAAAGAGGACATGCAGTATGTCAAGGACGAGACGGTGAAGGCCATCGAGGACCTCATCGCGAACGGTGTCGACGCAAAGCTGCTGGCGGACACGAAGTCGAACCTGAAGTACCGCTTTGCGATGAGCATCGACAACCCCGACCAGATTGCCAGCACCCTCTGCCACTACATTGCCCTCACGGGTGATCCCGAGACCATCAATCGCGTCTACGAGCTGTACGACAAAGTCACAGAGGATGATGTGAAGCGGATCGCGAAGAAATACTTCGTGCCGACAGGGCTGACGATCGCGACCATCTCCTCCGACGAGGAAGGAGGTGTCCAATGAAGAGTCTGGCAATCGTTCTGAGCATGTTGGCGTTCGCGACCGCGCTGGGCCAGGAGGTGGTGGAGCTGCGCCTGCCCAAGTCGAGCAAGATCGTCATCAAGTTGATGTTCCGGAACGGATCGATCGTGGATCCGGCCGGGAAGGAGGGGCTGACCTTCCTGACGGCCCAGCTGGTGGCGCAGGGTGGAACGCAGGAGATGACCTACAGCCAAATACAGGATGCGATCTACCCCATGGCCTCGGCCTACTACGCAAACGTGGACAAGGAGGTGACCACGTTCACGTTCGAGGTCCACAAGGATTTCCTGGCAGAGTTCTATCCAATCGTCAGGGGACTCCTTCTCACACCCGCATTCTCGGAGGCCGACTTCCAGCGAGTGAAGATCAACCAGCAGAACTACGTGGACCAGGTCATCCGCGCATCTTCCGATGAGGAGTACAGCAAGAAGGCGCTGGAGGATCTGCTGTTCCGTGGCACGAACTACCAGCACATGACGGAGGGAACCTCCGCCGGCGTGAAAGCAATCACGCTGGAGGATGCGAAGGGACACTACGCGACCTTCTTCACCAGGAACAACCTGATGATCGGCGTGGCGGGGAACTACGATGACGCTTTCCTGAAGATGATCAAGGAGGACATGGCGAAGCTCCCCGATACCCGGCCCACCCTCCCGGAGCCCGGGAAACCCAACAGGCCCGAAGGGATTCAGGTGGAGATCGTTGCCAAGGAAGGCGCATTCGGATCGGCCATCTTCACCGGATTCCCTCTCGGGGTAACGCGCTCGGACAACGAGTTTGCCGCTCTCATGGTGGCCAATTCGTACCTGGGCGAGCACCGCAAGTCCTACTCCAAACTCTACCAGGAGATCCGGCAGAAGCGCTCGATGAACTACGGCGACTACTCCTACATCGAGTGGTACGACAACGGCGGGCAGAACATGCTGCCGCCTTCCGGGGTGCCCCGTTCATCGAACTACTTCTCCATCTGGATCCGGCCCGTCCAGATCGCGAAGCAGCTGAAGCAGCAGTATCCGGAGCTTTCCGATGTCAGCGTGGGGCACGCGCACTTCGCCCTCCGGATGGCCATCCACGAGCTGGACAAGCTGGTCAAGAACGGGATGTCAAAGGAGGACTTCGAGGCCACCCGGGAGTTCCTGAGGAGCTACACAAGGCTCTACGCCCAGACGCCCGAGAATCAGCTGGGATACCTGATGGATTCACGCTTCTACGGCCGGAAGGATTACCTCGCGGAGCTGGACGGTCTCCTTGCGAACCTCACGCTGGAAGAGGTGGAACACGCGATGCAGATGCACTGGCAGGTGGAGAACATGTTCGTCACCATCGTGACAGACGTGAGTGAGGCCGAACCGCTGGCTGAGAGCCTGCGGCAGAACCGCGTCTCCCCGATGAGCTACTCCACGGTGGTGAAGGCTGGACTTCCCGAGGATGTGCTGAAGGAAGACGCTCTCGTGGAGAAATACCCGCTGAACGTGAAGTCGGTGACGATCGTGGAGTCGGCCAAGACGTTCCAGTAGATGAGTTGATACGGGATCTCAGCGCCATGGAAAGAGGCCCAGCCTGCGGGCGGGGCCTCTTTCCCTTTGGGGCGGACCTACTGCTGGGGTGAAGGAGGGACCAGTGTAAACCCGATCTGGTCAAGCCAGTAACCGTTGTTCCCGGCAACCCACTCGTCCTTCAGTTTCCCCTCCTCGAAGTGGAAGATGCTTATGCCCGGCACCTTCACTGTCTTTCCGGTGGGAGGGATCCAGCCCGGACCGGAGTGGGTGGCGGTGATTGTCCATCGTGCAGCCGCCACGTCCTGAGCGAAGAAGAGTTCGTCCACGTCGATGTGAAAATCAGGGTAGGCAGTTCGATACTTTGCGATCGACTCCTTCAGCAGTTCGATCCCCGTCTCCGGCTCAAACTCCGGCGTCATTCTCAGCTCAAACTCCGGGTGGAGGATCTGTTCGACACCCTGCAGGTTTCCGGTGTTCCAAATCTCGATGTACCTGTCGAGAACCGGCTTGAGCTCGGCGGCCGGATCTGGCGTGCGGCAACCGGAGAGAGTCGCCGTTCCGATCAGGACGATGAGGATGGCTGCGTGGCATCTCTCGCTCTTCATGGTGGGGCTTCCTGTGTGGGATGTGGACATCAGACGGTTGCCCGTCGAAGCTTGTTCTTCAGGCGATGGATCTCCCGGAGGGATTCCTTGAAGACCTTCCGGTCGTTCGCTGCAAGCGCTTCGTCACGCTTCTTCTTCAGAGCCCTGATCGCTACCTTCACCTTCCTCTTGTCGACCCCCACGACCTCATGGTGTTCATGCGCCTCGATCCCCAGTGCCAGGCAGAGTGCCGGCAGCAGCTTCTCTTTGTGCATCGTGCTGTGGCCGGCCAGCGCCTCGTGTTGAATCCCGTCCGCGATCTCTCGCAGCTGTGCGACCTTCATGGCCTTGAGTTCTTCATAGGTGTGTGACATTGGTGCTCCTCGGGATCGTGAATGGATGTCTGGGCAGGTTGCTGAAGTATACAAATGCCTGAACAGAGATGCACCGTTGCCATCCGGGTCACCGTGTCGATTCTACATAGGGATGCGCCCCTCGCCCCTAACCCTCGGCAACCGGGCCAGGCGGCGGGGTGGCCAAACTGGCCCGGAATGTGCGTATTGTGTGTGCGAACACGGAACATCTCGTGAGGATGCCGATATGGTCGACCCGATGACGATCCCCGCCAAGGTGAGAGAGGACCTCCTCCGCGAAATGGGGCCGGACGAGCAGATGAGATGGTTCGGGCAGCCGCGCCCCGGCTCGTTCATGCTGGGGAGCCTGGGGCTGGTCCTCTTCGGCATACCCTGGACGGCGTTCGCGTTCTTCTGGAGTGCCGGAGCGGCGGGCTTCCAGATCCCCGATCTGGAGAACCCCGACTGGACGATGCTCTTCCCTCTCTGGGGGCTCCCGTTCATTGTCGTGGGGCTCGGCATGCTCTCTTCCCCCCTCTGGGCGTATCGCCGGGCGATCCGCACGGCCTATGCCATCACCAACAAGCGCGCTATCATACTGGAGGGGGGGAGGAGCCGGATCATACGGTCGATCGCGCCAGAGAGCTTCGCTCATCTGGTCCGGAGAGAACGATCCGGCGGAAGGGGAGACATCGTCTTTTCAGGATCGGTGGAGTCCCTGCTTCAGGATCCGAATGAAGAGGCCCGCTTCAAACCAGGTGAGATGGCGATGGCCGGGGAGTCGGCGCGACGGGCTGCAAAGATCGCGACGCTGATTCAGGCCGCTCAGCGCTCTTCAGGGAAGAGCCGAAGGGGGGGCGAGATCGCCTTTGTGGATATCGAGAACCCGCGCCAGGTCGAAGAACTCCTCAGGAGCATGGGCAGAGACGAGAGGTGGTGATCAATCGCGTCCCTCGGCGAGAAGGATTGTGGCCTCTGATACCTCCCGGCGGAGCTTTGCCAGAGACTGGTACCCGTCTGAGTGGTACCAGCGTCTGGCCTCCTCCTGACTCGAGAAGCGGATGAGCACAAGCCGCTTCCATTGCCAGTCTCCCTCAAGTACCACCGGATGATCATCGACGACAATAACCCTCCCGTCGTATCCTTCGAACACTCTGTCGAAACCCTCCTCATACTCTCGGTACTGGTCGCGATCGTGTATCGCTATCTGCGCCATGAAGTAGGCGGACATGTGGCTGGACCCTCCTCTTCAGCTGTGTGGGGTACTGCCTGTAAGAGGCTCGGTGCGTCTTTTGTGGATCTGCTATTTCAGCAGGACGAAGGTGCGGGTCTGGGCGAATGTCCCCAATCTGAGCTGAAAGAAGTAGACTCCGCTAGCAAGCCTGGATCCATCGAAATGAACCGTGTGCATCCCGGCGGACTGGTTCTCCTCTACCAGCGTGGCTACATGCTGCCCGCCCGATGTGAACACTCTGAGTGAGACCGTCCCTCCAAGGGGAAGCACGTAGGAGATCGTGGTCTCGGCATTAAAGGGGTTGGGAAAGTTCTGTTTCAGATGGAACTCACCGGCTTGCGTGGGAGTCGACGGCGACACTCCCGTCGGGCTGAGCAGTCCCGCCTCCAGCCAGGCCGTATACCAGAGATCTGCTATCGCCCGGGTGCCGCGCTGAACCTGTTCGATCGTCATCTCACCGGTTCTCTCCCAGAGGGCGTGGTAGTAGGAGGCCGGCGGCGTTCCCGAACCGCTCCAGCCCGAGGCACTCTTCGCGTAGTCGTCTGATCGGAGTATAGAGTCGACAAGACCGACAGATCGGATGATGGTGCCGAATGCAAACGCGAGACGGTCGGCAATGGTGAGCGCTGAATCGGGACGAACGACGAGGGAGGAAAGGTAGAAGGCCGGACTGAGCATCTCTGTCTCGTACCGGCTGTGGATCCCGTAGTTGTCCGTGAATTGCCCGTTGTAGTTTCTTGTGCAGTGGAGAGGCTGGTGCGCGTCGGAGACATAGTGGCCCAGGTCGCTGGCGGTCAGCTTCGCCGTCGTCCAGTCCCCGCGGGAGAGCTGCGCCACGAGAGAATCGTAGACCCAGACTGTCGCCCACGGGTTCGTCCCGTTCCCTTTGACCCTCTCCCACCCGTAGAGCACGATGAGTGAGTCGAGCTCCCGGGGGATGTTCCGGTAGTCGGGGTAGTCATCGATGTCCAGGTAGTGGCGCGGACCTTCAGCAAAGAGACTTGTGTCTCCAGGAGTCCGGCGCTGGTCCGCATCGGTCGAGTGCTCGGCGAAGAACGAGCTGTCCTCTATAAAGAGCGCCATGCCGCCCGGGAGGTGGTAGACGGAGCTCCTGTTCATGAACCTGTGGGCGTTCCACCCCCAGCCGGATGCCTCGAGAACAAAGACAGGTGTCAGGAGGAACGGGCAGGTGAAGAAGAGAAACAGACTCCGCAAGGCAGGCTGTAACCGGGTGCTCTCTCTCATGACTCAATGTAGGCAGGAGTGGCCTTAAATTCAATGAAGCCGGCTTCACGGGGTCCGCTCACGGACCAGCGTTTGCCAAAGAGGCCATTTATTCCTATCTACCTGACGCCCCCTGCATCACTGCGGTCCGGGGTAGTCCACTCCCCCATCGTGATTTCCTGAGCCATGAACATCAGTTCTGCAGCACAGTACCGCCTGAAATCGGTCCTTTCGATCATGGTCGTCATCGGACTGACGGGTGCGGTGTTCGAGCTTATCACCGATGGCAGGAGTACGCCGTGGGGGTTTGGCCTTGGTGCGGCGCTTGGACTCATGCTGGGGGCGCTGGAGTGGTCTCTGCTCGCCCGGCGGATCGGGCGCTTGCCGCTTGTCTCTGCCGCCTTGACAAAGGCGGCGGTGTATGTCGCCATCGTCGCGGGGATCTTCCTGACCGCTTCGTTTGTCCAGGGGCTTAGTACGGGGAAAACCCTGAGCGATTTCGTGGCGTACATGGTCTCGCCCATGTTCTTCATTCAAGTCTCCTTCGCATTTGCGTTCTTCCTCATCGTTGTGCTTGCCCGCCAGGTCAACCGGTTGCTTGGACCCGGAGTCTTGCTCCGGTACCTGAGTGGCCGGTATCACCGCCCCAGAAAAGAGGAGAGGATCTTCCTCTTTATGGACCTGAAGTCATCCACGTCAATTGCCGAACAGCTCGGGGCGGACAGGTACAGCTCCTTCCTCCAGATGCTCTATGCGGAGCTCGATGAGGCAATCATCGAGACGAGAGGGGAGCTGTTTCAGTACGTGGGGGATGAACTGGTGATGGTCTGGACCATCCGGAACGGGGTGAAGAACCAGAACTGCATCAGGTTTTTCTTCCTCGTAGAGAGGAAGATTCAGGAGCTGAAGGAGAGCTTCCTGGAACGGTTCGGAGTCGTCCCGGAGTTCAAGGCAGGTCTCCACGCCGGGGAAGTGCTCATTGCGGAGGTCGGATCGCACAGGAGGGATATTGCCTACCATGGAGATCCCATCAACACGACATCCAGAATCTGCGCGACATGCAGCACGGTCGGGAAGAACTTCCTGACCTCGGCCGACATGTTGACCTTCATCTCGCAGTCGAGTGAGGAGTTCGTGTTTGCGTCGATGGGTATGTTTGATCTGAAAGGGAAGAAGAGCTCTGTCGGTCTCCTGAGTATTGAGCAACGGAGGCGCCCCTCACACAGCGTCACATCTCAACGAGGGTAGACATCCATGAAACGACCACCAAGGATTCCACTCAGGGAATGGCTCATGATCGTCGCTGCCTGGGTCTTCATTATGTACTTCTACGGGTTCACGGCGTTCTGGGGGATGAGCGACTACCTTCGGGAGGCGGTCATCACCGATTACATGAGAACCTGGCCCGCCCACATGGAGATGATCCTGGGCGGTGTCTTCTTCGGCCTTCTTTTTGCAGCGGTGAATACTGCCACTGACCGCTCTCCACTCCGCAGGAAGTCGATTGGCCATATCATTGCTGTCAGGAGCATACTCTACATCCTTGCGTGGCTCTCTGTCGTGGCGGGCACCTACCTCCTCTATCGTGGACTGGAGATCGTTCCGGAAGGCTCACTGGACGCACTGAAGCATCTGCCCCCTCTCTATCTGGTATCCTTGTTCGCCTACTTTGCACTCTTCAGCATCCTGGTCAATTTCGTGCTTCAGGTGAGCAGGAAGTTCGGTCCGGGGAACCTCTCGAAGCTGATCACGGGCACGTACCAGAATCCACAGGAGGAGAAGAGAATCTTCCTCTTCCTGGACCTGAAGGGCTCTACCACCATTGCGGAACGACTCGGGCACAGAGCCTACAGCCGACTCCTGCGGGACTGCTACCACGATCTCACGGACATTGTGCTTGCCTACAGGTCCGAGATCTACCAGTATGTCGGCGACGAGGTGGTCCTCAGCTGGAGGGTCCGGGAGGGGCTCGATGACCTGAACTGCCTGAAGACCTTTTTTGCCTTCGAGAAGAAACTCCGGGAGAGGGAGGGTTTCTACGTGGCTGGATATGGGACGCGCCCCGAGTTCAAGGGGGGGATGGATATGGGAACTGTCACGGCCGCCGAGGTGGGGGACATCAAGCGGGAGATCGCCTACCATGGCGATGTGCTGAACACCGCCTCCCGGATACAGGGACAGTGCAAGGTATTTAACAAGAGCCTCCTCGTGTCGGAGCGTCTGGCAAGGAATCTTACCCGGATGAACGGTTTCACGAAGGACCTGGTGGGGGAACTGGAGCTGAGGGGAAAGGAGAATGCCGTGGGTGTCTACAGTATTGGCATGCGGGGGAACTGAGCGGCCGGGGCCGCTGGATTGACATTCCGGGCCTCAACTCGTAGTTTGTCTGGACGCGTATTTTGCGCGCCATGTTCATTGTGTTCTTCTCGCCTCCGGAGGGCCCTTCGGATGCGGAACATTCAGGGAACCGTACACCATGGTCGGCAAGACTGTCTCCCACTACACGATTCTGGAGCGGATAGGTAGCGGCGGGATGGGTGTTGTCTACAGAGCCGAGGACTCGAAGCTCAAGCGTACCGTTGCCCTGAAATTCCTCCCTCCCGAGCTGACCCGGGACAGCGAGGCTCGCGAGCGGTTCGTACACGAAGCGCAGGCCGCCTCCGCACTGGATCATCCCAATATCTGCACCATCTACGAGATCGATCAGACAGACGATGAACAGATGTTCATCGCCATGAGCGCCTACAGGGGGGAGACTCTGAAGGAGAAGCTGGACCGGGGTCCTCTGAAGCTCCAGGAAGCGCTCGAGTTGGCCATACAGATCGCTCAGGGCCTGCACAAGGCTCACGAAGAGGGGATCGTCCACCGGGACGTCAAACCCGCCAATGTGATGGTGACCGATGACGGGGTGGTGAAGTTGCTGGATTTCGGGCTGGCGAAGCTGGGAGGGCGAACGCTCGTCACGAAGGAGGGGACAACTCTGGGAACGGCAGCCTACATGTCCCCGGAGCAGTCCCGCGGGGAGGATGTGGACCGGAGGACCGATATCTGGTCTGTAGGTGTGGTCCTCTATCAGATGGTGGCGGGGGTACCGCCGTTCAGGGGGGACTATGAGAACGCCGTCATCTATTCCATACACAATGCCGCACCTGAACCGCTGACCTCCCTGAGGACCGGGGTGCCCATGGAGCTGGAGCGGATTGTGGGGAAAGCGCTTGCCAAAGACCCCTCCGACCGGTATCAACATGCCGACGAGCTGGCCACGGATCTGCGACACGTGAGGGGGGAAGTGGAATCGGGCATATCCAGGACCGGGTGGAAGCCGCAGGCTCCTGCGACGAAGCCCCTCTGGAAGCAGCCTGTGGCTCTTCTGGCCGGAGTCCTCGGGATCGTCATCGTTGTAGCAGGCGTCCAGTGGATCCTGAGCAGGGCAGGAGAGGAAACCGGAAGGGATGTCAGGGAGAAATCCATTGCCGTTCTCCCCTTTACGACCATCACCCGTTCGGAGGACGACGAGATATTTGCCGACGGCATTCACGATGTGATCCTGACGCACCTGGCCAAGATCCGGGATCTCAAGGTCCTGGGGAGGCAGTCCGTCCTGCGCTACAAGGGGACGGACAAATCCCCGCGGGAGATCGGCAGAGAGCTGGGCGTCGGCTTCCTGCTGGAGGGGAGCGTCAGCAGGGCGGAGGACAGCATCCGGGTGGTGGCTCAGCTGCTGGACACCAGAACTGAAGAGCATGTCTGGGCGGACATCTACCACCGGGAGTATGCCTCTGTCTTTGCCATACAGAGCGATGTGGCACAGAGGATCGCACAGGAGCTGGAGGCTACCCTGACCCCGGAGGAGAAGGCGCAGATTGAACAGAAGCCGACCGATGATCTGGAGGCCTATGAATTCTACCTCAAAGGGCTCCACTACTGGCAGAACTACGATACCTGGGAGGGGAACTACGAGGCAGCCAGGATGTTCGAGCAGGCAACCGCGCGGGATCCGGAGTTCGCGCTCGCCTACGCCTGGCTCGCTCTCGTTCACTCCACGCTTCATGGGTACTTCCGCGCGCCCGAGGAACAGTTGGACAGCGCGAGGATGGCTCTCGAGAAGGCCGAGGAGTTGAACCCCAACCTTCCAGAATTTCACTTCGCGAGCGGCTACTACTATCGCACGATTGGAGAGAAGGCAAGGGCAATGCGGGGGTTTGAGCTGGCTGTGGAGGCTGAGCCAAACAACGCTGAGTACCTGATGGGATTGGGGATCGAATGCTTGGCACAGCGGGAGATGGAGAGGGCTGTCAAGTTCCTTACCAGGGGGTATGAGCTGGAGCCGCACGGTCTGAACCAAGGGCTCTGGACATCGGAAGCGTACCACGTGCAGAGGAGGTGGGATGAGGCAGAGTTCTGGATTGACAGATATATCACAAGCCATCCGGAACATGCCTTCGGCTACGCACGGAAGGCCCAAATCCAGTTGTGCGGGCGGGGGAATATCCAGAAAGCACGCTCGATCTTGGAAGAGGGAGCTCGGCTTGCTGGTGACCCATCGCGGTTGACGTACCGTCGATGGCAGGTGGAGATCTTCTCGAGGAACCACGAGGCTGCCCTCCGAGTGCTGGAGGGTTCCACGGGATCATGGCACCTGCTGAAGGGATTGACGTACCGCCAGATGGGGAGAGAGGAAGAGGCGGTGGTCCAGTTTGATTCGGCGAGGGCTGATCTGGAAGAGCGCATCAGGAGAAGGCCTGATATTGCGAACAACCACAGTCAACTGGGTGTGGCCTGTGCCGCTCTGGGCATGAGAGAGAAGGCGTTCCAGGAGAGCAGAAAGGCCCTGGAGTTGAATCCGATCATGACCGATGAAATCTTCCAGGGGGAAGGATTTCTTGCCAACCTGGTCATGGTGCAGATCATCTTTCAGGAGCACGACTCTGCGATGGAGAACTTGGAGAAGCTGCTCTCTATTCCCAGCCTCATGACACGCTGGGTGCTTCGGCTCTCTCCGGCCTACGATCCTCTCCGCGATCATCCGAGGTTCAAGAAACTCCTGGAAGGGGGCCCCGCATAGTCTCGCCGATCCCTCAACGATGGAAGAGTATGGAGAAGCGGTTCACGAAGAGCTTTGATGCTCTCCCTGAGGTCGTCACCTTCCTGGACGATTTCATCAGATCCCACAAGGCGGGCCCGGAAGTGGAGTACGCACTCCATGTCGCGCTGGAGGAGTTCTTCACCAACATGGTGAAGTACAACAGCCGGTCTCTGAACGACATACAGATCAGTCTCTGGAGGGAAGGGGAGACGCTCTTCGTGAGGCTCGTCGATGAGGAGGCCGAACCGTTTGATCCGACACAGGCCAGAGGTGTTGACACCTCACTCCCTATTGAGAAGCGGAAGGTGGGGGGACTGGGAATACACATCTCCAAGCAGCTGGTCGACTCGTTGAGCTACTCGTATGAGGATGGCAAAGGGATCATAACCTTCACGAAAAACCTGGGTGCGTAGCATGTTCTCTATCTCTGTTAACGACAATGGCGAAATACTCCTCTCAGGACGCTTCGATGCCTCTCAGGCGGGGCATGCCTCGGAGGTCTTTGACCAGGTGAGTGAGACCACCAGGGTCAATTTCAGGGATCTGGACTACATATCCAGCGCGGGGCTGGGGGTCCTCCTGAAGACCCAAAAACGGCTCGGGGAGTCCGGAAATGGGCTCATCTTGACGAATATGAACAAGCTCGTGAGGGATGTCTTCCGGATTGCCCGATTTGACGTCGTTTTCGAGATCGAGGAGGGGGGAGGATGAGACCAACTTTTTGTCCATTCAGGTGTACTTATGTCAGATGCGGAGGACCGGGAGCTCGTTGAGAAGTGCTGTGGGGGCGACCAGGCGGCGTTCACCGAGCTCGTTGACCGATACCAGAAGACAGTCTTCAATACCGCCCTCCGGATCGTGGGTGACCCGGAGGAGGCCGAGGACGTTTCACAGGCTGCATTCCTGAAGGCATATGAGAAGCTTGATACGTTCAAGCCGGAGTTCAGGTTCTTCAGCTGGATATACAGGATCACGGTCAACGAATCGCTCAATGTCCTCCGCTACAGGAAGCACTTCCAGAAGCTGGAAGAGGGAACGGCAATCACCGAAGCGCCGGCTGTGGAGGTGGACCGGACCGACAGAATTCAGGACGCTCTCATGGGTTTGAAGCTGGATCATCGTGTTGTGGTCGTTCTGAAGCACCTCCAGGGACTCTCCTATGGGGAGATCTCCAAAGTACTGGAGATATCACCGGCCAAAGTGAAATCGAGGCTCTTCACGGCCAGGAACATACTGAAAGCGAATCTGAAGAGACAGGGATTTGGCAATGACTGAACGAAAGCTGACTCACCTGATGCACCAGGAGATCGATGGTGCCAACACCCCGGAGGAGACCAGAATACTCGAGAGGCTTCTGGCAGAGAGCCCGGAGGCAAAGCAGACCTACGACGAACTCCGCTCCCTCTCGAGACGACTCTCCCGTGTCGAGCAGCTCGATCCACCGGCGACATTGAAACCGGCCATTTCGCGCGCCATTGAGCAGAGGCAGGCACGGGCGAAGGCGCTTCCCCGAAAGCTGAAGATCATTCAGAAACTTGATCAGCTGGCTACCGGGCGGAAGGTTACCTTTGCCTTTGCCGCGGGTGTTCTCTCAGGAGTTGCGCTCCTGCTAGTAGGTGGGAACCTGGTCGGGCTGAGCGGATTGAACCAGAATGACGTCGCCGGGACCCTGGGAGCAGGCGAGCGATCTCTGCTCGTGGGAGCATCGGAGGTGATCACCCTGCCGCTGGAGGATCTGCAAGGGGTGATCAGAGCCGAGCACTCGGGCCGCCTCAGAATACTCTCACTGGAGCTCACATCGGCAGCACCGGTTGAAATCGAGCTCGCCTACGACCGGAAGGCTCTTGCCCTTGAAGGGGTACGGCCGACCGGCGAAGCGGACGTGGATATCAGACACACGGATGCAGGGCTGGATGTGCGCGGAGAGGGCCAGATCGGCCTGGAGATCTACCTCACGGCGAAGGAAGAGCCGGTTCCCCCTGTCGGTGTCGCAATAGCATCTACCGACGGGCGTGTCTATAGGGGCGAGATCTTCCTGCAGAGGTAGAACGGGGGGGATTCCGGCAGCTTCCAGGCTGCAACCTGGATCAACCTTCGTACCGGCAGAGTGTAATTCCAGTAGGTGAAGAGAGCTTGAAGATCTTCCTATTCATCCAATACAGGAGGTAGTCATGACACATCAGGGACCCGTCACGAAGCGCTCGCCGCGTAAGGGGGTTGTTCTGGGGGGTGCTCTACTGGCACTTCTCGTGGTAGTCTACTTCGTCTTCTTCTTCCCGCCGACCCCGGCCGAAGATGCGACGGGGGCGATCGGAGCCGCAGAGAAGTACCGGGCGGAGCAGATCACCGATGAGGATGTGATTCTCGCCGAGCAGTCCACGGTTGTGGCGGAGGCGGATGCGGTGGAGATCGCGGACGCCCAGATGGTGGGAGAGCTGCAGCGGAGCGCCGCCAGCTTTGACAGAACGGCAAAGGCGTTCCAGAAGCAGTTCGCGCTGGAGAAAGCCGCAGCGTTTGAGCTGAACCGTGCCGCCGCTGCGTTCAGCAAGGCGGCAAAAGCATCGGGAAGCTATTCGTTCGCCAAGGCTGCCTCTGCAAACATGCTCGACAGGGTTGCCTCCTTCGAGCGGAACCTGAAGGCGACCGAGTCGCTGGACAAGGCGGCCGCCGCCGAACTCTCCCGTTCCGCACAGGCTCTTGCCCTGCAGGCCACGGCGCTGAACCTTGAGGCGACTGCACGGGCACTCGAGAAGGCGCAGAGTCTGGACAAGGCTGCTGCCTATGATCTGAGGAAGACGGCAGCAACCCTCGAGAAGTCGGCAGAGCTGAACCGGACCATGGCGCTGGAGAAGGCCGCCGTGGCCGAGCTCCTGGCAAAGTCCGAGGCGCTCCAGAAGACAGCCTCCGCATCCCTGAGCAAGCCGTGGAATCCCCGCGGCGGCAACCAGCTCCGATCTAATGCCCAGGCGCTGGATGCCCGTGCCTCGAGCCTGAACCGCGCCGCGGCACTCCAGAGAAGCGCCACGCTCGAGAAGGCTGCGCAGGCCGGCGGACAGAATCAGTAAGTTCGCTCGAGAAATCAAGCATTCGGGATCTCATCCCTCCCCCGATCTCCTCTGACCCTCCAGGATTCGGGCGGAGGGATGAGTCTTTTTTCTCACGCGAGATGTCACGGTCCAGAACTACCCCTCGATGATGCCCTGGAGAACACCCGCTGAGTGCTGCCGGGGGAAGAATCCGTCTCAACGGCCCGGGAGGCGGCTCCTGCCGGCCCTGGCCGGAATGCTGCTTCTCGTACCGCTTTCCCCACCTCTGCAGGCTCAGCTCTATACGTTCTCCACTCCCAACCTCCGGCTCATCTACATCGACCCGGCACACGACTACATCGTGCCGCACGTGGGGCGCTGCTTCGAGAATTCCCTCCGGTTCCACCGCGAGCTCTTCGACTACGCCCCGTCGGAAGAGGTGACAGTCCTCCTCCACGACTTCAACGACTATGGGACCGGCGGGACCTCCACGCTCCCCTGGAACCACCTGAGCGTGGGCATCGAGCCGTACGACTATGTCTACGAAACCTCCCCCACCAACGAGCGGTTCAACTGGGTGATGAACCACGAACTGGTCCACGTGCTTGCGACGGAGAAGTCGGCCGGCGTCGATCGCTTCTTCCGCAGCATCTTCTTCGGGAAGGTGCCTGCCACCTCGGAGAACCCCCTCTCCATGGTCTACAGCTACCTGACGACACCCCGGTGGTACTGCCCCAGGTGGTACCACGAGGGGATTGCCACGTTCATGGAGACCTGGATGGCGGGGGGAATCGGCCGTGCCCTGGGGGGGTACGACGAGATGGTGTTTCGCACCATGGTGCGGGACTCGAGCTACTTCTATGACTACGTGGGGCTGGAGTCTGAGGGGACCACGATCGACTTCCAGATCGGCGCAAACTCCTACCTCTACGGAACCCGGTTCATCAGCTATCTGGCCGCCATGCACGGCCCGGAATCGGTGCTCCAGTGGGTCAACCGGACGGAGGAGAGCGACCGGAGCTTTGCCTCACAGTTCGAACGGATCTACGGGAGGAGCCTTTCGCAGGAGTGGTCCCGCTGGATCGCGTGGGAGCACCAGTGGCAACAGGCCAACCTGGAAACGGTGCGGGAGTACCCGCTCACGCCCTACCGGAAGCTGGTTCCCGAACCCCTCGGCTCGGTCTCCCGCGCGTTCTATGACCAGGGGAGAGGGAAGATCTTCGTGGCGATGAACATACCCGGTCAGACCCCCCGGATCGTTGCCATTGACCGGAAGACCGGGACGATGGAGAAGCTCTGCGACGTCCTCTCGCCCGCTCTCTACTACGTCTGTTCAACCGCCTACGACGATTCCAGTGGAACGCTCTTCTACACGACCCACAACAGCTCGATGTGGCGGGACATCAACGCGCTGAACGTCGATACGCGGGAGACCCAACTGCTCCTGAAGCGCGCCCGGACGGGAGATCTTGCCTTCAACCGGGCCGATGCGTCGCTCTGGGGGGTACAGCACAACAACGGGTTCTCGACGCTCGTGCGGATTCCGGCGCCGTACGAACTGAGCGGATTGCAGCCCGTCCTGCCGGTCAAGTACGGAAAGGATATCTTTGACCTGGATATCTCGCCGGATGGCCGCACGCTGACAACCGGCCTGATAGAGGTGAACGGGGACCAGCAGCTCATCCGCTTTGAGATCGACTCGCTCCTGAGGGGGGATGCATCGTACGAGGTGTTGCACGAATTCGAAAAGAACTCCCCGCTGAACTTCGTCTTCTCAGGTGACGGGACGAGCCTCTTCGGGACCACCTACTACACGGGCGTCTCCAATGTCGTGCGGCTCACCCCCGCCACAGGTGAGGTGGACTGGCTCTCGAACACCGAGACCGGCTTCTTCCGCCCGCTCCCGGTCGGGGACGACTCCCTCATGGTCTTCCGGTACACCGGCAAGGGCTTTTTGCCCGTCATGATCGGTATAGAACCGACAGAAGACATCAATGCAACCCGGTATCTGGGGCAGCAGATCGTGGAACAGTATCCGGTCGTCCGGGAATGGAAGCTGGACCCTCCCTCGGTCATCGACCTGGACTCGGTCTCCGTCACGCGGGGGGAGTACAACGAGTGGGCCAACATGAGTCTCGCCTCGGCCTACCCGATCATCGAGGGGTACAAGGTCTACACGAGTTTCGGCGCAAAGCTGAACATAGAGGATTACCTGGGCCTCCACTCGCTTGATGTCGCCGCCTCCTACTCGCCGCAGTCAGGGTTGCCCTCGGGGCAGCGTCTTCATCTGGCCACCACGCTCAAGGTCTGGGAGTGGGAGTTCAATGCCGCCTACAACTATGCCGACTTCTACGATCTGTTCGGTCCCACGAAAGCGAGCCGGAAGGGATACTGGCTTGGTCTGAAGTACGGCGACTACATTCTGTTTGACCGGCCGAAGACGCTCGACTACTCGCTCGCACTCAACGGCTTCTGGGACCTGGAGCAGCTTCCCGAGTACCAGAACGTTGCCGCGACGATCACGGACTTCTATACCTTCTTCGGGAGCCTCCGGTACTCTTTTCTTCTCCGCTCTCTGGGTGCCGTCGATATCGAACGGGGCTTTGCCTGGTCGCTGAACCTCTCGGCGGCACTCTCCAGGCCGACGGTCTACCCCAGAATCTACGGGACGCTGACCTACGGGATCCCGCTCCCGTGGGACCACAGCTCGATCTTCCTCTGGGGTTCTGCGGGCTATTCCTCCGGCGACAGAGAAGAATCGCTCTCCTATTTCTTCTTTGGCGGATTCGGGAACAACTGGGTGGATCATCAATCCGTCCGGCGATACCGGGAGTACTACAGCTTCCCGGGCCTGGAGCTGAATGAGGCGGGAGGCACCAACTTCACGAAGCTCATGGTGGAGTGGACGCTCCCGCCCCTCCGTTTTCGGAGCCTCGGCGTTCCCACTGTCTACTGCAACTGGGCGAGGCTCGCCTTCTTCGGAAGCGGGCTGGTGACCGAGCTGGATGACCATGACCTGAGGAAGGAGGCGGTCTCTCTAGGTGCCCAGGTGGATTTCAAGCTGGTCCTCTTCACCAACCTCTCCTCGACGCTCTCGTTCGGGTACGCCGCCGGGGTTGAGAGGGAGGGGCGCATCTCCCGGGAATTCATGGTCTCGCTGAAGATACTCTGATGGAGCTGCCGATTCTGGAACTGACGCTGGGGCTCATACCCGTTCTCCTGTTTCTCGCGGGTCTGACCTATCTGGACAGTTTCAAACTGGTGAGACTGCGGGATGTCCTGCTTACCCTCCTCCTGGGTGGCTGTGTGGCAAGTGTGTCGTTCCTGGCCAATAGGGGTCTCACCTCACTGCTCGGGGTAGACTTGGATATCGTCTCCCGCTACGTTGCACCCGCCGTCGAGGAGCAGCTCAAAGGCGCCTACCTCCTCTACCTGATCACACGGGGGAGGGTCGGGTTCATGGTGGATGCCGCGATCCGGGGATTCGCGATCGGGGCGGGTTTCGCGCTTGTGGAGAACATCCACTACATGCAGGCTCTTCCTGACGCAACGGTGGGCGTCTGGGTGGTGCGCGGGTTGGGAACGGCCATCATGCACGGAGGGACCACCGCGATCGTCGGCATCATGGGGAAGGCGTTTCTGGAGCGGACCACGGTGCACCCCCTGATCGCAGCGGCCCCCGGGCTCATCACGGCGATCATCCTGCACAGCGTCTTCAACCACTTCCTCCTCTCACCGGGCCTCTCCACGCTGGTGGTCCTGATTGCCTTTCCGCTTGCCGTGATCTTTGTCTTCAACCGGAGCGAACAGTCCACCCGGGCGTGGCTGGGGGAGGGGTTTGACTCAGATCAGGAGCTCCTGGAGATGATCACCACCGGCGAGCTGGGCGGGACCCGGATCGGCCGGTATCTCAATACGCTGGAGCGGAAGTTCCCGCCGGAGGTAGTTGCCGACATGCTCTGCTACCTCAGGGTCTACCTGGAGCTGACGATCCAGGCCAAGGGGATCCTCCTGATGCGGGATGCGGGGTTTGAGGTGGGGACGGACCCGGAGCTCAAGGAGAAGTTCCAGGAGCTCCGGTTCCTTGACAAGAGCATTGGGAAGACCGGGATACTGGCGCTCCGGCCGTTCCTCCACGCCAGCACACACGACCTCTGGCAGCTCTACGTGCTGGGCGGCAGCTGACTCTCAATCAGACGCTCTTCAGTCTTCCTTGTCAATTTCCATAGGTCGTGTCCTTCCGCTCGGTGTAGATGGGTTGAATGCAGTGGCAGTGAGTGTGTCTCGCACCAGACATGAGAATGCACGCCCGTTTCTGCAATCCCATCTTTTTGGCAAGCTCACACTGAGCGATCTCGTCCCGAGCATAGCTGTTCGATTTCAGGCAGAACATTCAATCCTTCCTCTGATTTACCTTGAGATTCGCCCCGGTCTTACCCCACACCATCGTGTAGTTGATTGTTCTTGAGATTGTCTTATCCTATTCAGTTGCGAATGGATGCAAGTACCAAGGCAACAGATAGGTTGATGGCGCAATCTCAGAGCTGCCGGTAGGACCGACCTCGCCTCCCCGACAGAGGCCACTTTCTCCCTGCGAGTCCATATCCGGTAACACCCACATTCGCAATCGTTGTGGCAGATACCTGTTGCTGCTTGGAGGCGAAGAGCAGAACATGAGAGCCAATCATCAAGACGCTGCGCACCGTAGGTCCGCGTGTTCTACCGCCACAGCGCTTATCATGTTGAAGGGAGGTGACACTGTACTGCTAGATTTGCTGAGACCGTCAGCTCACAGGGCTGCGACATGCTCTCTGCTCATTCCAAAGAAGGAGGTACGCCAGCCAACAGAACAAGGTCAATAGTTCACGAACTAGTCGTTCTCAATCTCAATGAGGAGTAGTGCTATGAAGAAGTTCATTGAACGAGCAACAAGAGTCATTGCATTCTGTATTGTCAATCTAGCGCTGGCAGCGCCACTGTTTGCGCAGGAGAGCCAGGCCGATGCAAATGCGAAGGCTGAAGCTGAAATGAAGGCTGCCCTCGGAACAGTTCCAGAAATGATGAAAGTCTATCCCGATCATTTGCGTGCCAGCGCATGGGGATGGTTCAAGGCCACGCTGAGCCCGGATGCGCCGATTCCCGCGAAGTATTCCGAACTCATCTCGCTCGGAGTCGCGTCCCAGATTCCGTGCGATTATTGCATCTATGCACATACCACGATGGCGAAAATGCTCGGTGCCACCGATGCAGAGGTTCGCGCAGCCGTTGCTAGTGCAGCTGGCACGCGCCACTGGAGTACTGTTTTGAATGGAGCCAATGTCCCTTTTGAAGAGTTCAAGAAGGAATGGGATGGGATATTGGCGCATCTCAAAAAACACGGTGAGGCGAAGTAGGCCAAGGAGAAGCAGGGAAGGTGCAGGCAGGACCGAAACGCGCAACGTCTGTCACTGATGCGGGCAAGGTCTAGTACCCAGACACGCACGGGCGGCAATACCGCCCCCGTTGAGGGAATGAAACTGCCGGAGCACATACGTATTCGTTGTCAAATGGAACCAGACTACACGGTTGTCCAAACTGCTAATCAGGAGCTAGTGCATTAGGACATCTCAAATCCACTGCACTTGTCTTTCTGTGTTCCGCATGTATCAATACCACATTTGCGGGTGAGAAGGAGGACGCTTTAGCTTCAGTCAAGAAGTCCATTGAGTCGCTTAACAAACAAGATTACAGAACCTATTTCTCCGCATTCGCCGAAGACAATACTGAATTCCCCTACGTCATATCACCCTTGCGGCATGATGCCGCCGCCCGGAAAGCGTTCATTGAAGGAACCGCGGCACTGGAGTACGTGAACTATCACCAGCAAGATGAACTCGTTCAAATGTATAACGGGAACTCGGCGGTGGTAACGGCTTACTATACGTCCACCTGGAAGCCGAAAGGAGGAGAGCTAAATACTCAGAGCGGAAGAGCCAGTATAGTCTTAGTGAGGCAGGGTGGACAATGACTTACAGTGCATATGCATTTTTCGAAGATGTTTTGACACAGAAGCTCCGGCGTGGTTTGGACCGATACCTGTTGCCGTGGAAGAGCATATCAGTGGGTGTGCTTACAGTCGAGAGAGTCTTGGGAAATGCATTCCAGGATAGGAAGAGAGCATCTGATGATGAATCAGCTGCCAAAAATGAAACTGGCCAAATCAGTTCGGTTTCAATCACATCTCTTGAACTGCTGAACATATTCAGGAATGATCTTTCAACAGTTCTTTCAACACCGCCAACCCGGCTATTAGAAGGAACGCCCGCTATGCTCATTCAGGCACTTCCCTTAAGCCTTGCAGGACACAGAGGGCAAGCACTGAAACTTGTTTGCGGGAAGTTCGGAATGACTTGCCTGCATTCGCAAGATAATGTGCAAGTCGAGCCTTGTCAAGAATAATCGAGAACGTCTTACCTCATCAGCACAGCCTTCTTCGTCTGTACGTACTCACCAGCAGTCAGGCGGTAGAAGTAGACGCCGCTTGGCAGCCCTGAAGCGTCCCACGTGGCCTTGAAGGTCCCTGCGGCATGGTGTCCCTCAGCCAGGGTTGCTACACCCTCCCCAAGTATGTTGTAGACCTTGAGCGTGACAAAGCCAGCATGTGGCAGTGCGAACTCAATTGTTGAGCTGGGGTTGAAGGGGTTGGGGTAATTCTGATGGAGTGCATAGTAGGCAGGCAATCCGGCCGGGTTTTCGATTACTCCACTCGCAACATCCCACTTGGCAAGTCCGGCCATGATGCCGCACCCAGGACTGCCCGGGCCGGCCATCGCAAGTCTCTTTCCATCAGAACTCAGAATGCCCGGCATTGTCCCACCACCGTTCCCACTCACAGTTATGGAGAAGGTGCCATCATCGTTCACAGAATACGTAAATGACCCGCCTTCACCACTATCCCCGCCTGAACTGTAGACTATCTCAAATGCCGCAGTTCCATCACCGGCGAAGTCTATTGCAAGATATTCCGTGCTGGAATGTTCCTCTGTGATATACTGAATTATGATGTATTCACCACTGAGGCTGGCATCGGTATGGCCGGATGATTTCTTGAGGCCTGCCCAAATGCCAAACCCGGAACTATCTGTACTTACCATCGTAAGGGTCTCCCCATCAGAGCTCACAATGCCTTGAAGGACAATATCCTCCTGCTGGTCAACAGCCACAGTCATGAGGAAGGTACCGTCGTCACTTACCGAATACGTACACGGATATGAACCACTGTCATCGAACGACG
>Ga0209536_100003478_pt1 | contig 25277 bp, 26 predicted proteins | sample DeeMarSeWOR28_12_FD_187461 | JGI IMG/M metagenome (GOLD analysis project Ga0209536, IMG submission 187461) | Marine sediment microbial communities from White Oak River estuary, North Carolina - WOR-2-8_12 (SPAdes) (version 2) | ecosystem: Environmental > Aquatic > Marine > Intertidal zone >...
GGCAATTGATGATCGCAGCCGCATGGGTGTGTTTGATGATATGAATAAACTCATGCAGATGAAAGCGGCCATGGCCATGGAAAAAGCAACTGAATCCGAGGGCGGCTCCGGTGTGGGAATGGGAACCGGACTCGGGTTAATGATGCCGGCGATGTTTGCTCAATATTTTGCCGGTGCCCAGCCCGGTCAAAATCAGAACGCGTCTGAATCAAAATGCCCTGAATGCCACAATTCCATTCCGGCTCATTCAAAGTTCTGCCCGGATTGTGGCCATCAGCTTTTGGTTTTTGAGCAATGTGCGCAATGCTCGAAAAACCTGACGCCGACGGCCAAATTTTGTTCCCGCTGCGGTCATGCGGTGGCGAAAGCACCCGAAAAAAAATTCTGCCCCAATTGCGGAAATGAAAATTTAGCCAACGCTGATTTTTGCAATGAATGCGGTGAAAAATTAGGAGGAGCGCATTAATTTCCTGATTGAACATCAGTGCCCGCAGTGCGGCGCGCCTGCCGTTATGGAAGAAACGGACCGCCTCTTCACCTGCGAATTCTGCCGGGTAAAATCTTACCTGGTGGCCAAAGATGTGTTCCGTTATCTGCTCCCGAGCCAGGCACCGCAATCAAAAAATCTATTGTATTTTCCCTATTGGCGCTTCAAAGGCATGCTGTTTTCCTGCGCAGGAAACGGCGTCGCACATAAATTTGTCGATGTAAGCCATCAGGCCGTCTTGTCGCACCTGTTTCCGGTTAGCCTGGGCCTGCGCAGCCAGGCATTGAAGCTTAAATTTGTAAAACGTGAAACCGCAGGCCGGTTTCTTAAGCCCACCCAGTCCTTTGAGCAGGTTGAGAAAAACTTCGAGGACCGCTTTGGCAAGTCTTTGCCCAAACCGGTTCTGCACCAGGCCCATATTGGCGAAACCCTCAGCCTGATTTATTCCCCCTTTTATATGCAACAGGGTCTTTATGATGCCGTGCTCAACCGCCCTGTGGCAGTCACAACAATAGATGAATTTGAAATTGACCAACTCCCCGTTGAAAGCCCGGATGGGTCGATTCATTTTATGGCAACCCTGTGCCCCCACTGCGGCTGGGATCTGGAAGGAGAAAAGGATTCCCTGGTTTTACTGTGCAAAAATTGCACATCTGCCTGGTACCCGGTCGGTAAAAAATTAAAAAAAATTAAATTCGGCAAACATCCAAGCGCTGACAGCAATGCGATATATCTGCCTTTCTGGCGTATTCGACCTGAAATTTCCGGGTTAAGCCTCGATAATTATGCCGATTTGATCCAGGTTGCCAATATCCCGAAAGTCATTCAGCCCGGCTGGGAGGATATCGGTTTCCGATTCTGGGCGCCGGCTTTTAAGGTTCGGCCGAAGATATTTTTACAGCTTTCAAAAAACATGACGCTTTCGCAGCTTCATGATGAACCCGATGCGGAACTGCCCGAACATCGGCATCACCCGATAACCCTGCCGGTAACGGAAGCCATTGAAAGCTTAAAAGTCAACCTGGCCAGTTTCCTTAAACCCAAAAATTACTTGCCTGACATCTTGCCTGCGATTGACATTTCTGCCAAAAGCTTTGTGCTGGTCTATGTTCCTTTCATTGAAAAGCACCATGAATTGGTTCAACCCCAGATACATTTTGCGATTAACAAAAACATTTTCGCGCTTTCCGAAAATTTATAACCCCAACTTTTCGTTAAATCGTTGATTAGTTGATTGGTTGATTGGTTTATTGGTTGAATCGTCAAATCGTCAGAAGGCTTAATCCTTTTAAAACGAACGAATCAACCATTTGACCGTTTAACTCCTGATGCATGGACTTACATTGAAAATTATAATGAATCATGCGATAAATAAGCTACGGATGTATTCCTTTTTTAACGAATTGACTATTTGACGATTTCACAAATGGTAAAGCCCAAGCCACCTACCCCGGATGCCCTGATCGACCAGTTCTTGAACTATTTACTGGTCGAAAAAGGATTGGCGCAAAAAACGCTTGACGCTTACAGCCGGGATATCATCCGATACCGCAATTTTCTGGCTGAAAATAATTCGACTGCTTTTTCAGAAGAAGATGCGCCCCTAATTTTGAAGCATCTAATTCTTCTCAGAAAAGACGGCTTGAAGGCGCGTTCAAGGGCACGGCATCTGGTCGCCATCAGAGGGTTCTATCGGTTTTTGGTTCAGGAAAAAATCCTGCGCAATGATCCTGCCCGAATGATTGACCTTCCAAAGTCAGGTTTGAAATTACCCCACGTTTTATCCAGAGAAGAAATTGAACTTTTGCTGAAAGCTCCAGATCCCCACAAACCCATCGGTGTCAGGGATGCAGCCATGCTGGAACTACTTTATGCAGCTGGTTTGCGAGTCTCTGAGCTGATTAATTTAAAATTACAGGATATCAACCTGGAAGCCGGATTTGTCCGCATTTTCGGTAAAGGTTCCAGGGAAAGGATTGTACCGATCGGGAGTCACGCAAGAGAAAAAGTCAGTACCTATCTAAAAGCCGTCAGATCCCGGCGTTCAAAACAAACCACCAGCCCTTATCTATTTATCGCCCGCGCCGCCAAACCGATGACCCGCCAGGGATTTTGGAAGTTGTTACGTCGCTATGCGCTAAAGGCAGGGCTGAAAAAAAAAATTACACCGCACAGCTTAAGGCATTCGTTTGCCAGTCATTTGCTGGAAGGGGGTGCAGACTTAAGGGCGGTGCAGGTCATGTTAGGTCATGTGGATATTTCTACGACCCAGATTTATACCCATGTTACTCGCGATCATCTTAAAAAATTACACCAGAAATTTCATCCCCGGGGGTAGACCACCCGGAGTTGATGGTTTTGATCGGAACATGTTCGAATACGGATCCAATAATATCCCCGGCAATCGCATCAATCATTATCAGTCGATTCGACTGTCGACATTGGCCGGTATCGCACAAAAATCGACGTGCTCAAGGGATGAAACAAAAATTTTACAGGGCGGGCAAAATTTTTTGGGCTTGCCCCGCCCCGACCATAGCATCTTCATGCGATGATCGCTGCCACATTTGGGACAAACACATTTTACCGTAAGAGATTCTCTCAATTTGACCTGATGAACAAATTCTTTCTCGCCTTTTAAACACTGATTTCTCTTGGATGCGGCCATTTCAATTTCTCCTTAAAGTAAAAAATTAAAATCATCTTCGTGGGCCTGTTGCCAGATTCCCCCTTTTATTTTGGACCGCTCCTTTCCGTGTGGTATTAAGGCCATTTTTAAGGTATTGGAATTTGAATGCTTCACAGCGCCTGCGGTAACCGATTCCAGCCCATTAAATGGTCTTTAATTTAACTTTCTTTTATACTTTTTTAAAAGATCGCAAATCGCTTCTTCCAGTAAAACGCCCAAAGACTTATCCAAATCAACCGCAAGATGTTTAAGTGCTTTGAGTTTGTCCTGGTCAATTCGGGTCGAAAATGTTTTCTTGTTGCTCATGCAATAAAACTTATATTAAATTAATAAATAAATCAAGAAAAAATTAAATATTAAATACATTTAATTTTAATTATATAATTCTTACAAAAACGCATGCCTTGCAAAATTAAATCGCGGTTAATTTTTGCCTAAAGTGATCGTTTCAAATTCAGAAAAGCGATTTCTTTTGGAAAGGGGCTGATTTAACATTAAGGTTAAATAAAGATAGGCTGCGGCTGAAAAGCTCATTAAAGAGTTGATTCTTTCGGCAGGAAGAGATTGTTTTACTGTTTTAAGAGGTCGACTGGAATAATCCGAAAGGTCCCCTGCCCCATGGCGACCAATTCACCGTTTGAATTGTGAATATCAGACCGTACGAAACAGGAGCGTTTGGTTTTGTGTGTGCTCCAGGCCGTGCATACAAACACGTCGCTTTTGGCCGGTTTGGTGTATTGAATATCGATGTTGACGGTCGTAGAATTAAAACCGGGTTCCAGTTGGGACCATATTGCCCAGGCCATGGTCGTATCCATGATGGTAAACAACACGCCGCCATGGGGCTGATGCGGAAACGGCCAGCAGAAGGCTGGTTCCGGAATTAAGCGCGAGCGGGCTTTACCGCCGCCGGCCGCTTCAATTTGAATCCCTAAAGCCCGGTAAAGCGAATTGGCGTTCATTTTATCTAAAATGGCAGCTGTAATTTCCATGGGATACCTTTCCTTTCTTATATCCGATTGGCACCTGAATTTTGCATCTATCAGTTGTGTACAGGCTATACACCGTTAATTTATTTAAACCAACCACGAGCCAAGTTTGGTGATTTCAAACTTCAGATGGTGCCGTTGAAGCACAAATTCTTCTGGCCTGCATGTCATTTGCTTTAAACCCTTTACCGTTGCGCCTTTTTTTGTTATTTTTTTTCTGCTGTTACGCCATCGGGGTGCCCCCTGTGGTTACTGCCAAACCCCATTGTTACAGGAACTCCAGATCGTTTTTCAATTATTTTTTACGAATACCTGAATTTTGTCGCAAAATTCAGGTGGCAATTCGATTCTGGAAGTGTTAATGGCTGGATTGATCTAATGCACTGCTGCTGGCTAAAAATTGACCGGCGCAAATTATTTTTAGCAGGTGAATCATTTGCACGCTGCCCTCATCGTCATCGGATTGATTTTGGCCATCGCCGGTATGGTCGGGTGCATCTTACCCATTATTCCCGGGCCGATCCTCAGCTTCTCCGCCCTGTTACTTCTTTCCTGGATAAAAAATTGGCAGATCTTCAGCCAGACCTTTTTGATTGTCATGGGCATACTGACCGCATTGCTGATCCTATTGGATTATGTTGCGCCGGCGCTGGGGGCTAAAAAATATGGCGCCTCGAGGCGCGGTCTGTGGGGATCGGCGATCGGTATGATTGTCGGCATATTTTTCATCCCGCCCTGGGGCATGATCGTCGGCGCTTTTGCCGGTGCTCTGCTGGGGGAACTGGCATCCGGAAAATCGGGCCGCAAAGCCCTGCGCGCGGGATGGGGCATTCTGATTGGAAATGTACTCGGAATCGGGTTGAAACTGGCCTTCACCGCTGTGGTCCTTTTTTATTATGTCAAGGAGATGTTTTAGACAAAACAATAACTTTAAATTGAAGCGGCACTTTCAAGGCATTTCGAATCACTGAATCGAGATGCTTTTTTCATTGTGCCGTAAATTTAAGTTGAAAATGAAGTTCATCCTACGGCATGATTGCGACGGAAGCTGGCGAACAACATTATCCGGTTTTTGCATTCGTTCCTGTGCACTTTAAGTTTGCCCGCTGTTTTACCCGCAGCAACCCCGGGCTGTTATGCATATACATCAATGGCGAGGTATAGCCCGCCTTGATGAAAATGGCCTCCAGGGCATCAAACAGCACCGGCCGATCCGGCCAGGTAAAATTCTTTTTCAATTGCTTAAATTCCTCCCATTTTATTCGAGCTTCCGGTGTTGCATTAAAAATATGCTCCTGGGCATCATCACAGATAAACATTTCACAGACGATGGGTTTGAGCTGCCAGCGGCATCCGTCGTCTCCGAGATAAATGCAATTAAATCCTTTGTTGGCCTCTCCTAAAACGCGGGCGAGCAATCGCATTTCTTCTTCGCTGGAAACCAATGCATTGATAACCACATCGGCAAAAAAAGTAATGATGCCTTCTTTTGAACAGCAGGCGCTCAAACGATTCGTATAGCACTTTTGCGTGCACACATCAGATAGATGGGCCGATAAAAATGCCTCGACATTTTTGCGAAACGCAAGGTATTCCGTTATTAAATTGGCCAGCGCCCGCTGGTCTTCTTCAGGCAGTGATTGCAGGTGCTCCATCACCATTTGGAGTGCATCAATTTGCTCTTGCTGGTAGGAACTCATTTTATTCCAATATCCCTTAAAATAGAAGAAGCAGTCCAAGGAAAGCGATCCCTTAAACTGCTTCTTCCAGCAACCTGCTGTTAAAGCTCAGCAGATGTTGATTATGCGCCGACGTAGATTCCTCTGCCGACCTTTTTGATTTTACCTTCTTTGGAAGCTCTGAAAATAATATTTCTAACCTTTTTGTCTTCAAATCCGGTTTTTGCCTTCAGGGCAGGCACATCAACGCCTTTGCGGGATCGCCTGATAATTTTAAGGATTTGGTCTGTTGATGTCGTTTTTTTCGCCGTTTTTTTTGGAAGAGCGGCTTTTTTGACGGCGGCGGCACGTTTGGTTTTGACCTTAACGGTTTTCTTTTTTACCTTTTTAGCCGTTTTCGGTTTCTGGGGTGTTTCATAAGCATTTAACAATTTCTCCATTTTTTTCTCAAGTGCTTTAATGTCTCTTTTCACTGCTTGTAAATCTTTTTTTAAAATAGCCATAATGTTCTCCCTCCTTCAATTTTCAACAAACGTTTATCTTTAATTGCCATTCATATATGCCGATATATTCTAACAAAATTGTCAAAGAAAACAAGCTTTAACCGCATGCATAATGCAAAATTGTTTTGCTTTCATTGCAGCGGCTTCAATTTCTATCTGGCAGGAGTAATTCATTTCTGCTGCGGGCTGTAGTGATTTTTCAGCAGAAAAGCAATATTGCTAGTAAGTAAAATTGTAATAAAAAGATTATCGGTAAGTTCTAATTTTGTCAAGCAATAAAAGAAGAATGAACAAGTAATAGATCGTATAGTCAATCATGAGACCGCCGGTCCCTTTTCGTTTCGTTCCTATCAAAGGTGAGGGGTTTCATGCAGTTCAATAATCTTTCTGGCAAACCATCTTGCAAAAATCATCGTTTTTGATATAAAGACCTCTTTCATCGTAAGGAATCATGCCAGGCATTTTTCAATAGCAGAGCCCCGAATTGTTTCACATAAAGTAAAAACTATAATGGAGACAAAAATGAAATTAACCGACCTCGCACCTCTGGAAAAATGGATAGCGCTTGAAAAAGATATTCACAAAAAATCCGGCTTGGATGTAAATGTTTTTGACACCAAAGGCTATAGAATATCCGAATTTAAAAACTGGGCCAATCGATTATGTCCTGAAATTAAGGCGACCGATAAAGGACAGAGTTTTATCTGTGCCCCGGCACATATGAACATCGCCACTTTAGCCATGCGGTCAAAACAGCCCGTTATTGAAGAATGTGATGCCGGAATGCTCAAGCTTGTCGTGCCCATTATTTTAAATGATGAATATGTCGGGGCTGTCGGCGCATGCGGCTTCCTCCTCGATGATGGAGAAGTGGACAGCTTTCTGGTAAACAAAATGACGGATATCAATGAAGATAGGGTAGAAAGATTGGCCGAAGGTATTGACAGCATCACCACTGAGAAAGCTGAAATTCTTGCACAATACATTGCGGATCAAATTGCAGCGATCGTGGCTAATTAAATGACCTATTTTTGAGGACCGATCTTTTTGGGTTAAACGAATTGATCATTCTCGCTCCCTGCTGGCAATGATAATGCAGTTGACAGACTGGCTCTAATTGTGAATTAATACCTAAAATATTTTTTAACCCTTTCATCCCGGACAGCCAGACATTATTTAGCCCGCGGAGCCGATTTTATGCATAAGGTGATTATTTCCATTTTAGGGCAGGACAGATCCGGTATTGTTGCTGCCGTGTCCAAGGTGCTTTTCGAACAGAATTGCAATATTGAAAACGTAAGCCAAACAACACTTCAATTTGTATTTGCAGGCATTTTCATTGTCTCCATGCCCGGAGATCTTCCCGTGGAATCCCTGCACAAAAGTTTGAATGCCGAAATGGGGCCTTTAGGCCTTGATGTCCATATCACCTTGCTTGAAGCAACCGCAGCGCCCACCGTATTGTCGCAAGACGAAGCTTACATCATTACAACGAAGGGGCCTGACCGCAAGGGGCTGGTGGCCGGTATCAGCGAAGTTATCGCTCGATTCGAAGGCAACATCACCAACCTGCAGGCCGTTTTTAAAGGTGGTGATGATCCCGGTGATAATATTATGATTTACGAGGTTGACGTCCCGCCGCGGGTCGAACAACAATCCCTGTATCGCGAATTGAAAAAGCGGGCAAATGAACTGAAGCTGGAGATTGATATTCAACATCGCAATATTTTTGAAGCGATACACCGCATCTAACAGTACGCAGAAGACAGAGGCCAGAGTTCAGATGACAGGTGACAGAAAGCAGAAAATTGGATGCCCAGAGACCGGGTGTAAAGCCAAGGTCAAACAGCGTCTGAATTCTGAACGCTTTGCGCTGTCTTCTGCAGACGGACATCTGACACCTGAATAGAAGGTAAAAATGCTGACCCAAAGAGAAATTCTTTCCACCCTTGAAATGCTTAAAAATGAGAATCTTGATGTGCGGACTGTAACGCTGGGCGTCAATTTGCTGGATTGTGCCAGCCATGATCTGGCAAAGCTTAAGAAAAAGATCTACACCCGCATCTCCCATTTCGCCGGAAATCTGGTTCGTGTCTGTAACCATATCGGCGAAAAATACGGCATCCCGGTGGTCAATAAAAGAATAGCGGTCAGCCCTATTGCCGCTGTGGGTGCGGCCATGTCATCCTCACAGTTGGTAGATGTTGCTCGGGTTTTGGACGAGGTTGCCGCAGCAGTTGATGTCGATTTTATCGGTGGCTTTACAGCGCTGGTCGAAAAGGGAACCGCCCGTGGTGATATGGCCCTGATAGAGGCGATTCCGCGGGCCCTGGCTGAAACGGATCGGGTGTGTGCTTCGGTGAATGTCGCCTCGACCAAGGCCGGCATCAATATGGATGCGGTTTTATTGATGGGCAAAGCCATCAAACGGGCTGCCCATCTTACCGCCAAAAGCGATGGAATTGCCTGTGCAAAGCTTTGCGTTTTTGCCAACATTCCACAGGATATCCCCTTTATGGCCGGTGCCTATTTAGGTATCGGCGAAGCCGACGCGGTGATCAATGTGGGGGTCAGCGGACCCGGGGTCGTAAAGAAAGCCGTGGATCGAGCCCTTGCAGCCCAACCCGAACTAGATCTGGGACAAGTCTCAGACTTGATCAAGAAGACGGCTTATAAGGTCACCCGGGTTGGAGAACTCATCGGCCGGGAGGTGGCCGATCACCTCAATATCCGATTTGGCGTTGTCGACCTATCGCTGGCGCCGACGCCCAATGTGGGCGATAGTGTCGGTGAAATTTTTCAGAGTCTGGGACTTTTGAGTATCGGTGTACCCGGCACAACTGCCGCCATGGCATTGATTAATGATGCCGTCAAAAAAGGCGGTGCATTTGCCAGTTCCCGGGTGGGCGGCTTGAGCGGTGCATTTATTCCCGTCAGTGAAGATCTGAATATATCCGAAGCGGCCCGCAAGGGCTATATCGGGCTGGAAAAGCTGGAGGCCATCACCGCCGTATGCTCGGTGGGATTGGATATGATTGCACTGCCGGGCGATACCACCGAAGAAACCATTGCCGCCATTATTGCTGACGAAATGTCGATCGGTGTCATCAACAATAAAACAACCGCCACCCGCTTAATCCCGGTGCCCGGCAAAAAGGCCGGCGACAGCGCCTATTTTGGGGGGCTGCTGGGACAGTCTACGATTATCCCGGTAAACAATGGTAATAACCCGAATCCATTTATCCGGCGCGGTGGTCTGATTCCCGCTCCGATACGAAGCCTGACAAACTGAAGACGCACATCAGAAAAAGCGTTGCCTAAAAAAGCCGGGATATTATAAATACTCCGACATTGCCTTAAGTTATTCCCAAAGCAGTTTAATGGTAATTGACTAAAGTGAACTAAAGTGAGAAGTGCCTACTTAACCGTAATTACCGGACACTCCGCCTGCAGGATCACATATTGAGCGGTAGATCCCATCAGCAATTTCCCGACTTTTGAGCGGCGTTTAACCCCCACAACGATTTGGTCAATCTGGTTCTCATTTGCAAATTCAACCAGGTCCTCACCCGCAGATAGGCCGCGGATTAACAAATGTGTGTTGCAGGCAATACCATCTTCCTCAAACAAAGACTTGGCATACGCCAACCCCCGCTCCGCCTGCTCAATAAATTTTCTTTCAGATTCGGTCCCTTTCTGCATTGAAGTCACCACTTCAACCGTTGCCCCGAATACTTTTGCGTGGGATTTTGCCAGATTTAACGCTTCCTTCGCCGAGTTCGTACCGTCATACCCTACCAATATCTTCATAAAAATCTCCTCCATTTCCTGCCGAAGCAAAGCCCGCCACTGCTTCGGTTATCAATCTAAAGCGTTATGGCCGGAATAACTGCTGACTGAGTTTCTTTTTAGCATAGACAATTTCAATTATCCAACAAAACATCACGAGATTCAGCAAAAACGAGTCAATGCGTTTTCATTGCAGCGATCACCGCCCGCATAAATGCCGGCAAATCATCCGGAGTGCGGCTGGTAATCAAATTTCCATCGACAACAACCTCCTGATCGACCCATTCGGCACCGGCATGGACAAGGTCATCTTTAATTGCAAAAAAGGACGTCACGGTTTTCCCCGACAATATTTCCGCTGAAGCAAGCATCCATCCGGCATGACAGATGGCGGCAACCACTTTCCCGCTCTCAAAGAGGTCTTTGACCAGCTGCACCATTTTGGGGTATCTTCGCATGATATCCGGGGCATATCCACCGGGTATGACCATGCCGTCAAAATCAGCTGCGGAAACCTGCTCGATGCTGACATCCACCTTAACTTCGGTACCGGGCTTGCCCGTATACGTTTCGGCGCTGCCAGACCCCACTACCGTCACCTCGGCGCCGGCCTCTTTCAAACGGTAATAAGGATACCAGAATTCAAACGTGTTAAACAATGATTCCACTGGAATCGCCACTTTTTTACCCTGAAGTTCCATATATATCTCCTTTTTTGTTCAATTGCCATGGTACTAAACGAATCAAAGATATGCATCTTTCCATATATGTCCATTGCCAAAAAGCTTTGAATCCTGTTTGAATTGACCGTATAAATTCGGATTAGAAAATCAATTTATAGTACTGATATCTAATAGATATACTACAGAATGTGTTTCCACGTGAAACTTCAACTATTGTTTTGAGGCGACAGTTGAGATAGAATGGATGAGACTTCCGCAGAAAATGGTCCTTATTCTGAATGTAAAATTTCAAAGCCTTGATGCGCCATGATCCGTATTACCGATACATTATTTATTGATGAAGACGAAATCCAGCTGGATTTTATGCGTTCATCCGGACCGGGCGGCCAAAATGTGAACAAGGTGGCCACCGCGGTTCAACTGCGATTCAACGTGCATCAATCGGCCTCCCTATCTGCCGAAATTCAAGATCGCCTGATACGTATCGCCGGCAAAAAGGTGACTGAAGATGGCATCCTGGTTATCAAGGCTCAGCGATTCCGAAGCCAGGACCAGAACCGCAAAGATGCCATTGGACGCCTGGTTGAACTGATCCGCCAGGCAACCGTTAAACCAAAACCCCGGCGCAGGACCAGACCATCCCCGGCAGCCAGGGAACGTCGATTATCAGCTAAAAAAAAGCACAGCGAGATTAAACGCCACCGCCGCAGAGTCAAACTCTCTGAAGATCCTTAATTTTTAAGTTTCCAGGCAGCATTTGCTGAATACACCGCATCACAAAACGAACAATCCCCTTGACATCTGCTTTATGGATCCCGTAAGAATCAATTTTCTTCAGCCGGGTGTCCCAATTGGTGTGCCCACCCTATTTTAATCGTTAATTAACGCAACGCATCGTGCACCATCGTGTGCGGAAAGGGCTTTGTGGATGAAACCGATATCCTGGCAGGATTTTGAAAAAATTGAAATGCGCGCCGGCACGATCAGCCGGGTGGAAGATTTTCCTGAAGCCAAAGCCCCGGCATATAAAATCTGGGCGGATTTTGGTAATTTCGGCATAATGAAATCCAGCGCCCAGGTGACCCAACTTTATTCCAAAGCAGACCTACTCGGGCGTCAGATAATCGGCGTCACCAATTTCCCGCCGAAACAAATCGGGACCTTCATGTCGGAATTTCTGGTAACCGGCTTCATACTTGAGAGCGGCGAAGTGGTTCTGGCGGAGCCGCAGCAAAGCGTTCCGAATGGTTCCCGACTCGCATAGAAACATACACGCAATTTAACGTTTAAACATGGCAAAAAAATTGGAGTCCAAAGACAATTATTCGATCGGTGTGATTTCCGACACCCACGGGCGCATACCGTCCGGGGTAACGAAGGCCTTTAAAGGTGTCGATCTTATCATTCACGCTGGTGATATCGGTGAAGAAGCGGTTTTAGATAAATTGTCAAAAATTGCCCCGGTTGCGGCGGTCCGGGGGAATATGGATTTTGGAAAATGGACTGGTCGATTGCCGGAAACAGAAGTCATTGAAATTGGTCAAATCGTTTTATACGTGCTTCACATTGCAAACCGGCTGGATGCAGATCCGGATAAAACCGGTTTTAAAGCCGTTATTAGCGGTCATACACACCGTCCGGATGTATATGAAAAGAACGGGGTTATGTTCATCAATCCGGGAAGCGCATCATATCCGAAATTCGGACATCCGGCTTCTGCCGCCTTGATTCTAATCAAGGGAGATGACCTTAGCGTAAAGCACATTCGCCTGAAAGACTGAAACCAACCGAAAGGAGAATTTCACAATGGGAGGTTTGTTTGGTTGTGTAAATAAAAATGACTGTTTGGCTGATCTTTTTTACGGTACCGATTATCATTCCCACCTGGGGACCAAACGCGGGGGGCTGGCGGTGCAAAATTCGAAAGATTTCTCCCGCTCGATCCACAACATCGAAAATGATTATTTCAGGTCCAAATTCGAACCCGATCTCCCTGAACTACACGGCCACAAAGGTATCGGCATCATCAGCGATCATGACCCGCAGCCGCTGATTATCGGTTCCCACCTGGGGGCCTTTGCGATCGCGACGGTCAGCAAGATCAACAATATCGACGAACTCGCCGCCAAAGCGCTCAAAAACAGACGGCACTTTTCAGAAATGAGCGGCGGCGAAACGAGCCCGACCGAATTGGTGGCCATGTTGGTCTGCGAAAAGGAATCCTTCGAAGCGGGCATCCAATATGCCCAGGAGGCCATCAAAGGCTCCTGTTCGATGCTCCTGCTGACCGAAAAAGGCATTTTTGCAGCGCGGGATAAACTAGGCCGCACACCGGTTGTAATCGGCAAAAAGAATGGGGCATTCGCCGCTGCGTCGGAATCGTGTGCCTTTCCCAATTTAGGTTATGAAATTGAAAAATACCTGGGTCCCGGCGAAATTGTTTTAATATCGGCCGACGGATGTGAACAAAGAAAACCGCCGCAGGAGCAGATGCAGGTATGCGCATTTTTGTGGGTCTATTACGGGTATCCGGCGACCTGTTACGAGGGCATCAATGTTGAAGCCACCCGAAACCGATGCGGCAAGGCCCTGGCGCAAAATGACAGGGTCGATATCGACTTTGTCGCCGGGATTCCGGATTCCGGTATCGGCCATGCCATTGGATATGCAAACGAGAAGCGTATCCCCTATATCAGGCCCTTTGTAAAGTACACGCCGACCTGGCCTCGAAGCTTCATGCCCCAGATCCAGAGCACAAGGGACCTTGTGGCTAAAATGAAACTCATTCCGGTGAAGGAGTTGATCGAGGGCCAAAGAATCCTTTTTTGCGAGGACTCGATCGTGCGCGGCACCCAGTTACAGGATACCATTCAAATTTTATACGAATACGGAGCCAAAGAGGTCCACATGCGACCCGCCTGCCCGACTCTCATTTATCCCTGCGATTTTTTAAATTTTTCAACTTCACGGTCAACGCTCGATCTGGCCGGCCGCAAAGCCATTTCGGAACTTGAAGTCTCAGATGACAAAAATTTAGCCGAATATGCGACGGCAGGATCGGAAAAGAACCATGCCATGGTGGATAATATCAGACAGCGTTTGAAACTGACTTCCTTACAGTATCAGAAACTGGATGATCTGGTTGCCGCAATCGGTTTGCCAAAAGAAAAATTGTGCACGCATTGCTGGGATGGCAGCAGCTATTTTTAAATTGTCCCCTGAGAACAAAATCACCAGAGGTTACGAGATCAGTCGTAAGGTTGCAGTTTTGACAAATTTCAAGTATTCTTAACAAATAGGGATATTGCCAAGCGTATATGATTGGCAAGATATATAGATTGTGAGTTTTTATTTCAGGTCTTTTTTCAGATCATGCACCAAAAAATTTTAAATCTTAATGTGATATTATCGCTATTGTGCGTGTTTAGCCTTTATGGCTGCGCAGTTGCTGTGATTGGCATGGGTGCCGCCGGCGCCGGAGCTGCTGCTTATTTCAAGGGAAAGCTGACAAAAACTTATGAATCGGAATATCATGACACCATTCAGGCCAGCAGCGCTACATTAGAAGACTTAAAAATCCCCATAACTGAAACCATAAAGGATGAATTAAAAACCGAAATTAAGGCCAGGCGCCCTGATGGCACGCCGATTGCGATTGAAATTATTCGGATTGAACAGGATCTGACGCAAGTTTCGGTTAGAACCGGTTCTTTGGGCTTCTGGGATAAAAGAGTTTCAGAACAAATTCAAGGCTATATAAATCAAAATCTGAATCGGGGCCCGATTGCTGATCAAAAATCATCGGAAAATTTAGCGCAAGAAGATTTCAAGTCCACAATCCATCAAGGAGGTCAAACGGAAATAATCGAAGAAAATATTGAGGCGAATTCTGTTCAGGAAACCGTTCATGCCGAATCCATGGCCAGCCTCGGCAGTCAAGAGTCGGCAGCGCATCCCACAAAATCTGCCGAAATGCTTGTCGACTCGATTTTCGTCCTTTTTTTTAAACAAAATTCAAATGATCTTTCGGAGAGGGCAATTGAAAAACTTGATCGGGTTTTTGAAATTCTCATCAAGAATCCGAGTGCTGAAATTATACTTAATGGTTACTCTGACTCGATCGGCGCTATCTCCTACAATGAAATGATCTCCGAAATCCGGGCCAATGCGGCGAAAAGCTATCTGATCGGAAAAGGTATCGCGCCCGCCAGAATAATGGCTTTTGGTCATGGCTCGCAAAAATTTATCGCCAGCAATAAAAGTGCCGCAGGCAGACAGATGAATCGACGCGTTGAAATTGAACTCATCAATCCTTGAACCCGTAACAGGACTTCCCACCTGATCCCTTATGCTTTGCGGGTCGTCCAGCGTTGCGGGATTCCCCGTCTGATCTTATACTTCCTGTGGGTCGTCCCGCAGTGAAGATGCTTAATAATGACGATCGCTCGGGGGGCACGAATTAAAGGCAGTTTGTATCTTTCGACTTCCAGAGAATACTGATCTTTCGGCGCATCCGCGCGCACCGCATCCAATTCTTTCGCATTGACTTTCCCTTTCATCGCAATGATCGTTCCGTGTTTTGCCAGCAACGGTAGAGCGCTTTTCACAAACGGCTGCAGATCAGACAGGGCCCGGCTGATAATGACATCAAAGGAAGTCGCCTGACCAGTACCTTTTAGGAGATTTTCAGTACGGATTTGCCGGGCTTCAATATTTCCAAGACCGAGGGTCCTGAGCACATGTTTTTGAAAATTGATTTTTTTGCGAACCGCGTCGATCAGAAGGACCGAGATAGACGGTTTAAAGATCTTGAGGGGTATGCCGGGAAAACCGGCGCCGGAGCCGATATCGAGCAATCTGGCGCCATCGGGAATGCATCCGCCAGGTGCCAGAGAGTCCACAAAATGCTTAATGGCGATGTCCCGGGGATTCGTAATGGCGGTGAGATTGATTTTTCGGTTCCAGGTGAGCAACTCGGAAGCGTGGATGGAAAACGGGGCGGTGATGCCCTCATCGATTACAATGCCCAGTTTTCCAGCATTGTCAATGATGAAGCGTTGCCACTCCCGGGAGCCAATTTCCATGTCCTGAACCGCTTTTAATTAATACAAACGCGCCGCACCTCAGCCATATCGGTGAGTCCCTTAAAGACTTTCATGATACCATCCTGCCTCAGCGTGGCCATGCCTTCTTTCATCGCCTGAGCAAAGAGCATTTCCGTATTGGCCTGCTTTTTGATCATCAATTTGATTTTGGGCGTTCCCTCCATAAGTTCATGAATACCCATCCGGCCCCGGTAACCGGTATTGGAGCAGGATTCGCACCCCACAGACCGGAACAAAGTCAGATCCGGGTTATATTCGATGCCGGTTTGCGCCCAGTATTTTTCACCAAAATCCACGTAAATCATTTCAAACTCATCTTTGGTCAACGGGTATTCTTCCGCGCAGTCTTTGCATAGGCGTCGTGTCAGGCGCTGGGCCAGCACGCCCAGAAAGGCATCGGAAAAATTAAGTGGATTCAAGCCCATGTCCAGCAGCCGGGTGATGGTTTCCGGCGCACTGTTGGTGTGCAGGGTGGAAAATACCAGATGCCCGGTCAACGAAGCTTCAATACCGATAGAAGCGGTCTCTTCATCCCGCATTTCACCGATCATGATGACATCCGGGTCGGCTCGCAGGAAGGCCCGCATTACGCGCGCAAAATCCAGTCCGATTTTGGGTTTGACTTCCACCTGACGCAGCCCGCCCTGGGTGATTTCAATTGGGTCCTCAGCCGTCCATATCTTAATACCCGGTTTATTGATGTAACCGAGAATGGCATGCAGGGAAGTGGTTTTACCCGAACCGGTGGGGCCCACCGCTAAAACGAGGCCGTAGGGTTTGGCGATGATGTCCTTCATCACTCTGGTATTGCGGTCGGTCATGCCCATCTCGCCGAGTTCCATCGCACCGGCCGAAGCCAGAATTCTCATGACGACATCTTCGAAGCCACCTTGAGTCGGCAGGGTTGCCACCCGCAGCTCAAAAGTGGGAACGCCTTTACGTCTGAACTTGATCTTCCCGTCCTGAGGCAGCCGCCGCTCGGCGATATCCAGATTAGACATAATCTTGACCCTGGAAATAATACCGCGCACCATGGAATTCGGGACCTTCATGTACTCCTGGCAAACGCCGTCTAACCGGAAGCGAATCGTTGTTGATTTGGTAATCGACGAGGGTTCGATATGAATATCCGACGAATTTTTGCGGTAAGCGGCAATAATCACCTGATCAACAAGCTTGACGATTTTACCGGAGGCCTCGTCGTAGCCTTCATCTTCTATTTGTTCTTCCTCCTCCTCTTCAAAGGAGACATCCGGCATGAGGTCGAAATCTTCGAGGTTTTGGTCAACCGTCTTCGTTTCACCCGTCTGCGATCCGCCATCAAAAAACTGCGCGATGTATTTCTCAATATCTTCGCGGATCGCCACGGTAAAGTTTATCCGGCTGGTTTTCATCAATGCCTTGATATTATCGGTTTTATTCAGATCCCGGGGATCATCGACCAAAACTTCAACGCCTTCCTTGTCCCAGCTCATTGGGACCCAGTATTCGTTGAGCAGGAATGTTTTCTTCAGATTGGAGAGCAGCTCTACCGGAGCCGCAAGGGCGGGATCATAATCCCGAAAGGTGGTGTCATAAAAAAGGGAAAAAGATTTGGCGATAGCTGCTTTGTTGATTTTATTGTGTTCGATCAGAACAAATTCCACACTTTTGTTCATCTTTTTGGCAAGCGCAAACGCCTTCTGCAGCTGGTCAGTCGTCACCATTTTTTCACGTAGCAGGTAGTCATATTTCGAACCGGTCGTAAATGTCGCCGCAACTGAATCCATTCGCTTTTTGATACTGGCATCAGCAGGATTTAACTTGTGGGCGCGTTTGTAATTTTCAAGGGCCACTTCGCGATGGTCGCGTTTCTCCATTTCCTGACCGAAGATAAAAATGATGTTGGCAGCATTTTTTTCCTCCAGCTTCTGGGCATCTATCAGTTTCTTGAATTCTTCAGACGCCTTGGAGGGCGAGTGCAGTTTTAGCATACTTTCGCTGATTTCAGGAACGACCTTTTCGACCGGATAATCTTCTTTAAGCAATTTGGCATATTCTGGAATAGCTTCCCCATGAAGCCCCATTTCTTTAAAGGCCGAAGCACTATCAAGAATGGCGGGGACATCGCCCTGGTTGGACAGACGTTCACGCAGCATGGAAATATCTTTTTGCGAGACCCCTTTGGGCGCAGATTCCTCTTCAGTGTCAATTTCTTGTTTTAGCAGCCGAATGCGCTTCTCAATTTTTTCGTGGGTCGGGGCATCCTGAGGGGATACGCTGCCCAGAATCTTTTCGTAAATTTTCAACGAATCTTCAAATAAGCCCATTGAACGGCAAACTTCGGCTTCATTAATTTTGGATTCGATATCTGTATTCATTTATTCTCATATACCTTTCATTTGAAATATCGTGATTGGGGGCTGAGTTCAAAAACCGTTATCAAGTCTGTAGTCAGCCGCCTTTTTTTTTAAAAAACCTGCCAAATTTTTTGCCGGATTTCGCTGGCTTCAGCGATGGTAATAGGATGTCGCAGTTTAATCGGATCATGGCAATCGGCACAAACAGGGCCATTAAAATAACCATATATCCGATCTCGGTTTTACGGATGTAGATCCGCCCTTTTTCAAAAATCAGATCGGTCTCCCGCATACCTTCCAGGGATTCGATAAAAAGGCTCCAATCCCGGCTCTCAGGTTCCTCATTCACAGAAGATTTGAATTCTTTGAAAATCAGATCCCCGTTAAATGAGAACAGCATTACCCCGCTGACGCCGTCGGTGCGCAATATATCCTTAAATCGCTCTCGCATACGCTCCATGCAATTTGAAACGCTCATTTTAGGTGAAACCTATTCACTGATAACTCGAAGAATTTTATCCCGGGGACACTTAGAATCAACAGTAATTACAGTGGTCTTTTGACCCGGCATAAGAATGTAATCGTGGGCGTCGCCTTTGTCGATGTATGCGAGCGTGAAACCACCCAGGTGGAAAAACTCACCGGCCTTTGACAACTGGGCGACACGGCTGTCCCAGAATTCATCCTGGTATAAATCTTCCAGGCCGCATTGCGGGCCGATTTCTTGTTCGATTCTCAGCTTGAGCCGCTTTAGCCGATCGGCAGGCTCTTCCCCGATAGGTTCGATTTGCTCCATGACGCTTTCAGGTACTTCTTCCGGCTCTTCCTCGTCTTTGCGCCGCATGGCTTCCAGAATAAGCGGCTGCAAATCACTTTGAATTTTGTTTTCCTTTAGGGCACAGCCATTTTGTATGGAAAGATTCACCGCATCCCAAGAAAAAATTTCATGAGCCGCTGATTCACCCTGCATATTGTTTACTCTGGCATCTAATAATTCCCCATCACTAAAAAATAGAATGCCCTTTTTCCCTCCCGATTTTTCCTCCAGCCGAATCGTGCAGGTTTTTTGTTCCATTTCGATTAACTGCAAAAACATTCCGGATGAAACATTATGGAGCGTGCCGCCTTCTGATTCCCTTCTCAGGGTTGTCAAAATCTGGCGCGCCAGATTCTCGATTAAAAAGGGTTTGGCAATATATCCAACCGCCCCTCCTTTGCGCGCCAGCTGCTCCATTTCAGGTGTACTATAACCCGTAATAATAATGACGGGGATGTCCGGATAATGCTCCATGATATGAGCCAGCAGTTCAAATCCGTCCATGTTGGGCATTTTTAAATCAGTCACCACCAACGAAATAATATTTTGCTTAAGGCGCTTTAGGGCCTGCAGACCATCTTCGGCCAATAAAACCGCAAACGACTCCTGATATTTTTTAAAACCTTCTCGGAGGGCATGTAGCATTTCAGTATCGTCATCAACCAACAGAACATTTTTTATCATCGGTCTTCCTCACTTTCACTTGACCAGGAAGCTTTTTCGATATCGACGATTTTAATTCCGGCTACATAATCCATTGATTCATATTTCCTAATCCTACCTAATTTATCGGTAATATCATTCATTTTCTTGATCTGATTATGCACTTTGACGATTTTCGCGTAAAAGCGGTTGTCCTTGGGTAATCCGGATAAAATTTCATTGATCAGGTTATTGATAATCGTCAGCGGCTGATTCAGTTTATGGGCGACGCCGCCGGCCATCTCCAGAACACCCTGAAACTTTTCAGACCCGGTCTGTTTTTTTTGACGGGTGATAATTCGAGAGACGTCTCGGGCAATACACTTGATATGATTTGCCCGCCCGTCGTTTTTTATCAAAAATGCCTGGCATTTAAGGTGGTGCAATTTTGAATTTACATCTAGTACCGATAAAATGGCTTCATTGCGGCCGATTTTAAAAACATCGGCAAGAAAAATAAGAAACAGCTCACGATCGCCGGGAGCCAGAAACTCGGATAGCGATTTACCCAGCAACCTTTCTTTGGGCGCTCCGAATAGGCCTTCGGCAGCCGAATTAATATTAATCAGATCTCCGCGAAGATCAAAAATAATGATAATCTGGCTTAGATTCTCAGCCGGCCCTGCTATCTCGGGCACCTGGGTGTCCATATCAATGTCTGACGTAATTTCCTTCAGAATGCCATCTAGATTAATGGCAATACCATCATCATCCAGGATCGCTTTCGCCGTTATCACGCACCATATCGGTGAACCATCTTTTTTCTTGAGCGCAACGGGAAGCTCCTTAATACGGCCGGTTTGCATAACGGTATGAATAAGATTTCCACGGTCTTTCTTGTTCTGGTAAAATTCTATGACCGGATAGTCGATCAGATCCAAAGCGGAGTCAAATCCAAATAGGTCGGCAAAGGCATAATTACAATAAACGATTTTGCCTTCAATGGTCGTGCGGAAGATCGGCGCTGGAAGACCATCAAAGAATTCCGCATATCTTCGCGCCGAATAATCACCGGCATTTATTAAGTTTTCGCCAGACATGGATTCATACTTCCAAGGCGTTGCTGTTAACAAACCAGCCGGGCAATTGGTTCGCATAGACGCAACTCACACACTGGAGTGTTGAAGTAATGGAGTAGTGGAGTAGTGGAGTAGTGGAGTAATGTAAAAAAACTAACACTCCAGCGCTCCAATGCTCCATCACTCCATTACTTATATAATATCAAAAGGTTACATCATACGCTGCCAATTCATCAGCGTATTCTTCCAACCATAAATCGAGGTTTTCCATCAGGGCGGACTGCAGCCCCAATTCCCGGGCCATCTCATTTACCACCGCAACGACCCCCTCAACCAGATCCCGATCACTGACCCGGCCCGAAAGTGTAATCTTTTGTTGGGTGTATTCAAATTCACCGGCAAACGGGTCCAGAAAGGCAAAGCGTTCTGCATTTTCGACAGATTTTTGCTTGAGTAGCTTATGAAAGTCAGCCTTTTTTTTCCTTTTTTTATCGACCACCTTTTCGAATATGCCCAGCAATTCCGCCATCATCACAATGGCTGCTCGTGGTTTATTCGGCTCTGGTGCAACCGGTTCATTGTCGGTTTGGGTGTTCTTAAATGAAATCCGGCAAACATTAAAGGTGCCGCCCAGTTCCTTGGTTTTCTGGATAAGCAAGTCTTGATTCTGTTTTGATGGGCTCGGCGTTCCGTTGCTCCAGGAGTAAGAACCGCCCATGATTTTTCCGTTTATCAGAAAAATAAGACCCTTTTCCTCTGCATTGCCGATTGTGACATCAATATAACCGGTCATTTTTTCAGCACTCATCTTTTTAATCAGGCCCTCAAGGTCCGTAAATTCAGTACTGAGATCTTTATAGATTTTTTCTGCCGTCGGAATATTGGCCCAGAAGTAAACTTCTTCGGGTCCGATTTGATAAATATTCACACTGAAATTATACTCGTCTCCAGCTGCCAAAAGTCGCTCAACCGCGTCATTGCCTGAAATTGAAATATCTTTATCCTGGAAAAAACCACTCACCAGCTGGTCTTGATCAAAAAAAATGACACCCTCGGCCGCATGGGATTTAAAATGGATGCCGCCCGAACCGATTTCACCTTGAAAATGCTCAAGTAATTTCCTGATATCTAAATAATAGATATTCAGGTTTTCAAGTACCGGCTGCTGTTTGGGAATAACAACCATTTTGCTCCTTCGTCTTTTTCTTTTGCGTTCGGGTGGCAATGGCGCCGCCCGATTTTCGTGCGACGAATGAAAAAATAATGATGGTCAATATGCCATTCGATTAACGACTTGACGATCTTCGTCTACGCAAGCGTTCAATTGACAAACGGATGCTATCCTGCATTCTTGAAATTGCCTCGGCCAGTTCTCCGATTTCATCCTTGGATTGAGTTTCGATTTCGATCCCGAGATCTCCGATACTGATCCGTTCGGCAACATCGGTCAGCGATTTAATTTTTCCGGTGAGGCGATGGCCGTATATTAAGACGATAACACCAATTAAAAAAATCGTTCCGCCGAGTATGGCCCAGGTAATCAGCCGTGTTTTTTCAGTAAGAAGATTGGCCCGGGTTTCCATCAGTTTTACCGGCCCGGTGAATTCATCCAGATAAGTTGTGGCTGCAACCACATAGGGTGTCCCGGCAACGGGTGTGCAGACCATAAATTTCTCACGAAATTTTCCATCCTTATCCTGCCAGGTGTAATAGCCCTGAGATCGTTTTCCGCCTTTTACGCCGGTGTATATTTTCCAAAAACCCGGAAAATTCGTTCCCAAGGGTTTTTTCAGCGTTGACATATCAATTCTGATGATCTTGGGATTCACGTGCGCCCAGGTGCGCCAGATATTGTCCGGGTCGGGCATCTCATAAAGCGCCGTATAACCCGTTAAGCCGACTTTCTGGACCGCCAGCGTCTTAAACCCCATATCATTCATAAAATCTGCTTTATTGAGCTCTGGATGAGCCAAAAGATATAACCGGCACTGAATCGCAACGGCAGTCGAAAGATCTGCGATCTTGTCTTCTGCCATCTGATTAACAATTTTCGTACTTTCATCCGTCAGTAAGCCAGCCATTTTGTCGAATTGCCATAAATACAGCACGCTCGCACCGATCATGAGAAGCAACGGAACGAAAAAAAACAGCAAAAGCATTTTGGTACGCAAATTCATCAGACCGGACTTGCGAGCCGGCTTTACCGGAATTCGTTCTCCGGCGGCGCGGTCCAGCTTAATTTCGGGCTCGGCCGGAGGTGCGCTGCTATCCGCTGGTTCAGTGGCGGTTTCGCTGACGGATAAATCGACCGTGGAAGACCCCGCAGGTGCCGCTTGCGGTTTTGATACCACGATCATGTGCGTGCATACACGGCATTTAAACCGTGCGGCAGCGCCTTTTATCTTCGAAGGATCGATCCGGTACTTTTTCCCGCATTCCTCACAGATGACAATCATGGCTGAACTCCTCTATCATAAGTCTCGAATTAAGCTGGCTGATTCGGCGATACCGCATATAAAATATAATGAGCGCTATTATGCTCAGGCCGGCAAGTAATTTTTTTCGCGTATCTTTGCGGCCATCATTTTAAGAAAGACATTCCTTTTTTCATCACGTCGTATCTCCTGGGCCAATTTGTCTATCAATTCGGCTACACGATGGCCGGGAAATCGAGACAATTCATAACCCAGATTTTCAACTTCATCTTCTATCAGCACCTGGGCAATCGGCCCGACGGCAAGCGATAGATGGGCCACCAGATACTCAAAAAAATCTTTGTCCAGCATGATAATTTTCTGGTTCTCTTTTTCGACCAACCCATTTTGCATGAGTTTGGCAATGATTTCACGCATGGAGCTCATATTCAACCCGGTTTGTCGGGCCACGGCGCCCAGTGGCGCTTTACCGTCCAACGCCATAAAAACAGAAAGCATTTGATGGTCAAGCGGGAATTCTCCAATGTCTTGCCGGACGACACGCTTAAAAACCATAGCGGATAATTCGCTCGACGAAAAATCCATGTTTTTACCTCACCGGAGTCATTTTCAATTTAGAAGCCAGCTAAAATGCTGTGTTGATTGTGTTCTAATAAATTTGTGATTCTTAGCCAATCCGGACACAGAGGGCATAGGATATAGAGGGATTCTTACTTTGATTTTTGGAGTACTCGTAATTCCCGTTTTAAGGCATTTAACTCGGCATGAATAAATTTTTTCAGTTCCTCGACTGCATCGGCCAGATTTGCAAGAGATTGAGGTGCACCTGGGTCCGAAGGCTGACTTTTCACAGCAGCTTTCCCAGAGACTTTGTGGCCGGGTCTCGCAAATTTTTTCTGCTGGGGTGCTTTGATCAGGGACTCAAGTTCTTTGGGGGCAGACATCGCTTCTTTCCGAAGCACTTTTGCTGCTTTTTTCTTTGAAACCTGATTCCTGAGTTGTTTATATTTGTCCATTTCAGTGCGAAGTAATTTTTTCTTCTCCGATTCAGCCATATCTTTTGATAGGACAACTTCTTCCAGACGAGAGAAAGCCGAGTTCAGAATTTTAAACGTCTTCGGATGGGCATTCCCGCGATTGGTTTTTATATAGACGCCGAGAGAACCCAGAAGCTGAAGAAACATTAAAATGATTTTTTCGTTTTTATAGATCACTTTCAGGCTGTCGATTTGGGAAAGAAGACCGGACAATGTCTCTTCAGTAATTTCCCAGTCAATAGAAAGAACCAGATTCTTCAACTCTGCAAGGGGATAATCATCCGGGACCCGTTCGCCATCGGTCTCTTCAGCAGCGGCCTCTGTTAAATCAAAAATTTCTTCATCTGCTGTTGATGGTTGTTTTTCCTGCGATTTATTTTCTTCTGCGACCGTATCTTTTGCTTCGATCGGATTTTCATCATCAAAAGACGTATCGCCTTCTCCAAAAAGATCATCTAGGCGTTTCGCAATCTCTGAGTCCAACTGATTGTCCTTGGGTTTATCGACCAATTTATCCCTCCTATTTCAAGTCCCTTTTTATAGACGCTACCGTCATCGAAATAATCTTTTTCAAAGTCGTGACGACATTGGTGCCTTTGAGCGCGCTGGCTTTAAATGACGGCCGTTTTAACTGGTTGTTGAGATCTTTTTCAAGAAGATCGGTCGGAAGCAGTGGGATTCCCTGTTCGAAAAGGTCGGCCTTATTATACTGGATGACACAAGGAATTCTAAAAATACTTTTTTTATAATTGGCAAGGTTTTCCTGAAGATTCTTTAAAGACAAAATATTTTTTTCACGGCGGACTGCCATGGAATCGGCAACAAAAACAATCCCATCTACCCCTCTGAGGACCAGCCTCCGGGTCGCATTGTATTTCACCTGACCGGGCACGGTGTAAAGCTGAATTTTAACATCGTATCCATTGATCACACCGATATCAAAAGGCAAAAAATCAAAGAAAAGCGTACGATCACCATGGGTTTTAACGGTGACCATCTCGGTG
>Ga0209536_100003479_pt1 | contig 25276 bp, 20 predicted proteins | sample DeeMarSeWOR28_12_FD_187461 | JGI IMG/M metagenome (GOLD analysis project Ga0209536, IMG submission 187461) | Marine sediment microbial communities from White Oak River estuary, North Carolina - WOR-2-8_12 (SPAdes) (version 2) | ecosystem: Environmental > Aquatic > Marine > Intertidal zone >...
CCGGCTTGCCGGCTCGTCGCGCTCTGCCCGAAGCGTTGGACGGGCTTGGCAACCGCTACAGCCTGGCCATGGTCGATGTCGACCACTTCAAGAGATTCAACGACAGGCACGGGCACGATGTGGGCGACCAGGTGTTGCGCATGGTGGCCAGTCGCCTGAAGCGTGTCTCCGGTGGGGGACGAGTCCTTCGCTACGGGGGTGAGGAGTTCACGGTGATCTTTGCGGGGAAGGCCCGTGAAGATGCGTTGCCCCACCTCGAAGAGCTGCGCCAGGATATCGGGTCGTATGCGTTCACCGTCCGCGGCCGCGGCCGACCGCGTAAGAAACCGGTGAACGGGCGTCCGAAGAAGACACGCGGCCGTAGAAATCTGAAGGTGACCGTGAGCATCGGCGTCGCCGAGCGAAGCAAGACGGCACCCACCGCCGAGCAGGTGCTCAAGGCGGCCGACAAGGCCCTGTACCGGGCCAAGAAGGCCGGGCGAAATCGCGTCAGTCAGTAGTACAGTGCAGCGCTAGGAACTCGGCCGCTGAGCTGACGGCTTCCTCGGCCACGGCAAGCTCCTAGCGGGTGTGCAGCTCCACGATGTCGCCGTCCACCAGCACGTGTTCTTCGCCGACGCGCTGACCCTGGAAGCGACCCGAAGCACCCCATAGGCGACCAAAGCGGAAGTTGGCGAGTATTTCCTTGTGGATCTTTCCTGCCAGATCATGTACTGTGCTGCCGACGGGCAGTACGAACGGCTCGCCCAAGTCGGCTTCTTTGTGTGGCTGCTTGGTGAACACGCGGATGATCTGCATGACGTTGAACAGCGCCTGCTTGAACTCATCGATGCCGGTCCCCTCTTCCACCGACATCGCTGCGATGGGGAACCGATCGCCGAACAGCGTCTCGAGTTCTAACAGCGTATCCAGTGCGCCAGGGGCCTCGCGTTTGTTTGCCGCCAGGAGAGTTGGGATGCAGACTTCGAAACCCTCACGTTCGTCGGGTACCTCTCCGATGGGCACGACGTCACGGGCTTCCATGGCCTCAACTATGTAGGCGATGGCCTCGGCGGTTCGAGCATCCGATAGATCGGCCATCAATACGCAGGCGTCGGAGCGACGGGCCAGTTCCGGAAGCCAACCGACGTCGAAATCCTCCGACCAGGCCGGTGCGTCGATGAGCTGGATCTGGATGTTCTCGAACGGCATCATCGCAGGCGTCGGTGTCTGCGTCGTGAAGGGATACTCGGCCACGCGCACGTCGGCGTGAGTGGTTCGGGCGATCAGGGCCGACTTCCCTGCATTGGGTGGCCCGATGACTGGAACCTGCCCAGCGCCCACCTTCTCGATCACCCACATCGGAACTTGCCGGGCCGCGGGCGCCTTGCGTGACTGGTCCTTGAGCTGCGACATGCGCCGCTTAATGTCCGCCTGAAGCTTGTCGGTGCCTTTGTGCTTCGGCATCACGGCGAGCATCTCGCGCAGCGCTTCGAGCTTCTCGTCCGGGGTGTTGGCCTGGCGGTAGCGCTTCTCCGCAGCGTGGTAGGCTGGTGTCAGGTTAGCAGGCATCGCGTCCTGTGTGGTAGCCTTCGGTCCTCGGTGCTGTCCACTGGAAGCTGTCGCCGTCGGACGCAGCTCGCAATATGGCCCGCGTTGCAGGCCATCCGCGCACCCCGTATCATCGGTAGTTGACGATAATCCAGCTGGAGAGGCCAGCCATGGACAATTCGACGCAGCGACGGTTCAACTTTGAAATCGACGGGTCCACGTACGAGCTGGGCGAAGCCGAGTTCAACGGAGTCCTGTTCGAGGTGGCGGCCACGTTGGTGTTCGAGAAGCTAGTAGATCGAGCCTCGTTCATACTCGAGGCCGGCGAGCGTGAATTGACCGGCTCTGGCGGCTCGCACTTCGACGCCCTTTGCGTCAGCCTCTACCGGCACCTGAAGGAAGAGCGCTACCACGGACCCTGCTACGACGAGCTGGGCGGTGAGACTCAGTCGTTCCGTCTCCGCTGTATAGCGGATGGGCTGGCTGCTGTGGCCTTCTTCCTCAAGGCTGGAGATACGGTGCCACACTTGATCATCGGCTCGCCGGATGCGGATCCGCTGTGGGTGTTGGATCGGGGGAAGCGAACGTGCCTGATCGTCGAGGATCCGGCGTTAGCGGTGAAGCTGACCAGAATGATTCCCCGCTGATCTCCGGGGCCGGCGACCACACAGCTCTGGCCAAGAAAGCGCCGTCGCCCCACCAGGGAGCGACGGCGTTCTCGCAGTCCGGTGATGTCGATTCTATGGGCGTGCTGCCACGACCGTCAACCAATTACGGGGCCAGGCCTTCTCCTCCAGCTCAGCGAACGTCTCCTTCAACGACTCGACCAAGACGTCGCTGGCGGTGGCCAGCGGAATGCCGGGAAGCGCGCCGGTGGCGAAATCGGAGAATCGGCTCAAGTCGATCCAGCCCTGCTCGGTCACTCTACCCGGATAGATTTCCTTCGACTTGATCTCGAATCCCTCCGCCCTCAGCAACTCGATGTACTCGTCTGCGGTGAGCTGCATCCTCGACTCGACCTTCGAGTGCTCGGGCCGCAAATTGTACTCCTTTTTCAACTTGCGAAGCGCCTTCATCATCCAGCGCCGGTAGTACTTCACCGTCTCCGGCGGAAGCGCGCCATCGAAGAAACCGGTATTGAAGGCAAAGACGCCGCCGGGCTTGAGGGTCTTGTACACTTCGGTCATCAGGCCAGGCTTGTCTTCGATGTAGTGGATGCCGTTGCAGAATACCACCGCATCGACCGCCCTCTTGATGCTCTCCGACATCTCCTCGGCCCGCGCCTGGACGAAATCGACGACAGCGTCGCGGACACCCGCCACCTTTTCGCCCGCCTCGCGGATCGCGGTGGCCGACATATCGAGGCCGATCACCATCGCGTCTCGCGCACCCCGAATCCTCTCGAGGATGAGCGCCGTGATCGCACCGCTACCGCACGCTACATCGACCACCGTCCAGCCCGGCTCCAGATGGGCTCGGTCGACCAGGGCCTCGTTCACTTCCTTGTAGAAGGCGTGCTCGCTGAACGCCTTGAACGAATATTCGTCGCTGTCCATCTTGAACTGCTCCTGTGCTAAATCATGTCCTGTCATACTGACACCAATCTAATTCGAGACCCCCCGGATCGCGAGTGCTTGCGCCGACCCGGCCGCCTGACTACTCTGCATCTAGTACTCCAGCCGCTAACCCCCTAAGAATAATCCACTTACGTTGTTCATTCCGACCTCGGGATCCGTGTCGGGGCGGGGATTCTGCCACCACAAGGGGGGAGACGGAGATGGACATGGCAACCGTGCTGCTGGCCGCCTTTTCGGGGGCGATGCTGCTCCTCGTCTGGAGGCTGCTGCGGATGGAGAAAGAGGTCGCGCGCCTGGCTGTGGCCCCTCCAACTTCCCTGGAGCTTCTGCAGCGTGAGGTCCAGGCCGTGCGAACGGGGGTCGACGAGCGACTTCGCGAACACCTGCAGCACGCTCACGAACTGAGCCAGCGCATCGGCCACCTGCAGAGGGCGACGGAGCAGGTGGAGCAGTTGGGGGCCGGGCTAGACGAGCTGCAGAAGATTCTCCAGCCGCCGCAGCTGCGCGGTGCCTTCGGCGAGCGTTTGCTGGAGGAGACACTCGCCGATATGCTGCCGCGAGACAACTACTGCCTGCAGTACACCTATCCCAACAGCGGTGTCCGGGTGGATGTGGCAATATTTCTTGGCGGAGGGCGGCACCTGCCGATCGACTCGAAGTTCCCGCTCGAGAATTTTCGTCGCTACCTGGACCTGCGTCAGTCCGGCAGTCCAGATTCGGATACCGCACAGCGCGCTTTTGTCCGCGATGTCAAACGCCATGTCGATGACATCGCCTCGAAATACCTGTCGCCTGGCGACGGTGCGACGGACGTCGCCTTCATGTACATCCCGTCGGAATCGGTATTCCTGGAGATCGTAGTCAGCGGCCAGGATGTGGATGGCGCACCGTTGGCGGAGTACGCTCTACGGAAGCGTGTCGTCCCGGTCTCGCCCAACACGCTCCACGCCTATTTGTCGGTCGTGCGTATGGGGCTTCGCGGCTTCCAGCTTCAGGAAAGCGCCCGCGAAATTCTGCAGCACCTCACGCACATGCAGTCGGATATGGAGGAATTGCGCGATGGGCTGGGCACCGCGATCAAGCAGGCCAGACATTCGCTGGCCAACCTGTCGCAAGCAGAAAGCGTACTGGGCCGCCTGGAAACGCGGCTAGATGTAGTGGGCGGCACAGACAGACCCGACTCGGCAAAGCAGCGGGAGATCCAATCGAGCTAGGCCGTCAGGACTTGAGGCGACCACGCAGGTCCGCGATGAAACCTTCCAGGTCCTCCGGGCTCACCAGGAGACGCTGCGCTCGAACGTAGTAGATGTGGGGAATCACAGGCAGGCGAAGCGGCCGCCACAGCGAGAGCTCGGCCACGGGACCGGTCTTGGTCACCACCGCGACCATGTCCTGCAGATTGGAACGGACGCCCAGCCCACCCAAGAAGTGCCACTTCGTTTCTCGTACACGCGAGATGTCCGAGAGGGCGATCTTCTCGTCGAAGAGAACACCGAGCTTGACGCGTACGCCATTATCCTCCAGCTCGAGGTACGCGTCGCCCAGGTTGCGACCCAGCCACATCAGACCGCCACCCACGGCCAGTGGAAGGGCGAGGACGCCGGGAGCCCGCTTGGCAATGGCCTTGGTCAGGCCGATCGCGCCAGTCGCCAGTCCGCTGCCGGTCGTCAGAGCCGCCAGCATATCTCTTCCCGCCAGAGGATAACGCATTATCTTGCCTCTCTTCGTGCGACAGTGGTGATACCCACCTACTATAAGTAATACACGCTGGGCCGAAAGATCATCACCAGAAACGGACAAGACTGGCATGACGCCCCGGAACCCAGGTGATAGCGGTATGGTAGAGGCGTACGGTGGGCTTCTACTGAGAGGTTTGCGTTCGCCGCTGGCTAGGCGCGTCGGCTTGGGACTGCTGGCACTGCTCGTCGCGTTCCTCTGGTATAACATGGTCCGGCGCGTCATCAGCCCCGGGGGCTCCCAGTACCTGTCGTTCTTGACCTTCAGTGAGGACCTCATACACCGGCACGTGAACGTCTACCTGGAGTACTCGGTCTCGGACACCGTGACCAAGTACCCGCCGTTCTTCAGTCTGCTCTTCGCGCCGCTGGTTCCGCTGCCGCACTGGCTGGGTGCCTCTGTCTGGTTCTGGGTCAGCCTGGGCCTGGTTGTCGGCGCCACCTACTTCAGCGTTCTGACGGTTCGGGAAGGCGGTGTAGGCGAGCGCGACCCGGCGCTTTACGTGATCCCCTTCGTGTTGACCGCAGGTATCATCGGCAGCAACCTCGAGACGGCGCAGGTAAACCATGTGATGCTGTTCCTGATCTGCTGGTCGCTCTTCGCATTCAAGCGGGGTAGGGACCTCGGCGCCGGTGCTCTGATGGGAGTGGCCACAGCTCTCAAGCTCACGCCCGGTCTCTTCATTCTCTACTTTCTCTACAAGCGCCGCTTCAAGGTCGCCGTTGGCGCTGTGGTCGGGCTCATGGTCTGCTGGGTCGCCCTGCCACTGTTCATGTTCGGCTTCGAGAACTACGGACCGATCATGGCCAGTTGGTGGGATATCTTGGGGCGCTTCATCAGCGAAGGGACGGTGGCCGAAGGAGTCGCGGGGTTCCGCCACACCAATCAGTCCTTGAGCGCGGCCCTGCATCGCTTTCTCAGCGATGTGCCCGCCGACGGGGGCAGGGGAGCGAACTACTTCGTCAATGTAATATCGCTGAGCGTTCCACTCGTCGACCACATCGTGAAGGGCCTGGCCGTCGCCATTCTGGGGTTCCTGGCCTGGGTATGCCGCACGCCGCTGGGCGATCGCGATCGTGTGGCGCTGTCCTTCGAGTACTCACTCATCTTCATCTCCACGCTCTTCATATCACCGATCTCGTGGATCAACCACTACGTGTTCTTGCTGTTCCCTTACTTCGCCGCGGTCTACTTCATCAGAACGCGACCATCGACTCTAGCGCAACGTCAGCTGATGCTCTACGCTCTCGCCATTTCTTTCGTTCTGGTGTCTTCATCGGCGTCGCAGCTCATGCAGGCTTGGTCGCTGCCGGTACTCGGTGCGCTGATCATCGCGGCCGCCATCGCCGCTGCACTACGTGGCGAACAGCGGCGGCTCAGGGCAGAACCTGGAGCCCAGCAAGAAGTGAGTAGTCATTAGTGGTTCGTAATTCGTAGTAACTAATGACAAATGACTAATCACCACTGACTTCACTCTTACGGGCAACAACCTTGCCTTTGCTAGAACCAGTGTAGGTAGGTGAGTTTTACAATAAACGCCCGCGCCTCGGGATCCCACCGCCCGCCGGAGACACCGCGCTGTTCGTTGAAGACGATGAAGAGGTCACTGCCCGGGCGGTAAATGAAGTTGATCCTGACGTTGGCCGAGAAAGCACCGCTCTGACTGTTGTACTGAATGAGGGCGTTACCGAACAATTTGGTGTTTAGCGCCAGTCTGATTCGGCTACGTATCAGGTCGGTGGTGAACGCGCCGCTGGGTATGTCTATATCGTTGTGTTCGTAGCCCAGCTCCACCCCGACGTGCGGGCTGTTGAACGCCATCGACCCGTTGACGAACCAGCGGTTTCCGCCCCAGAAGCCACCGCCGCCGCCTTCCAGCTCTCCGAAGAACGTCCGCGCGCGAGTCGATTCGATGCTGCCGCTGAGTGTCCAGTCTTCATAAACGCCGACCGGCACGATGACGGTATCATCGAGCTCGAACGACTCGAGGAGCCGTTGCGATTGCCAGGCGAGCTCGGCGCGAGCCTCATCGCCGGTGTTCCATTCCGGTGAGACGTTGATCTCCCAGCGCTTGTCGAGCGTGCGCCGCGAGCGCTGGGTCGTGATGTAGTTGAAGCTGTTACGGATGTCGATCTTCCTGAGGCCCAGCACCTGAGGCCGCGGTGTGACGCGGAAGCTGCCCGAGGTCTCGGCGATGTCGGTGCGTCGCACGAACCCGATACCTGGCAGCATTTCGGGGCCGATCTCCATGTGGTCCGCACGCCAACCGATCACGTCGGCGGTATAGTCCAGCGACAGCCGCGCGGCGTAGTCACTGAAGTTCGGTCGGTTTTCGTTCACACCGGCGACGAAGCCTTCCAGAACCATGTTCTGGGTCAGCCAGAAGTTCCAGTCGATGCCGCCGGCAACGTTCTTCTTCCCGCCCTCTTCGACTCGGCCCGTAGCGATCGCGCCCACGTACGACCGCTGCCCGATGTCCCGCTTGACTCGACCTACGGCGAAGTCGGTCAACGGGGCACCGACTTCGCCTTCCCGACCGGTGAGCACGTTGAGGAACCCGATGGTCTGTTTTCCCGTACGGCCGGACATCCGGGCGCCGGCGATCATCGGAACGATCAGGTCCTCCTCGATGCCGATACGACGCGAGAAGAACATCAGCAGGTCTGGGGCCCGAAACCCTCCACCGGTACCGAATTGGAAGATCCCGGCATTCTCCAGGAAGAACTCACGCTTCTCGGGGAAGAACAGGCTGAAGCGCGTAAGGTCGATCTGTTCCTCATCGGCTTCCACCTGTGCGAAATCGGTGTTGACCGTGAGGTCGAGGACAAGTCCTGAGACCAACGTGTACTTGGCGTCCAGGCCGAACTGGCCGTCGAAGGCGATTCCACCGTCAGGCCGCGCCTCATAGTCCTGTCCGCTCTCGCCCAAGACGTAAGGCTTCAACTGAAAACTCGTTGCCGCCGGCAGCGATTGGAGATCCACCAGCTCGCCGGCGCGGCTGATTCGGTTCAACCCCTCATTGTCACGGGACCACGCCGTCCAAAGGCTCTGCTCGTTCTTACGCGCGATGACGCGCGCAACGTTGAAGCCCCAGCTTTGTGGGCCTTCCCGCCCGTAGAAGCGGATCGTGCGAAGCGGAATCTCCATCTCGGCGGTCCAGCCTTCGGCTGTGATGCGGGCCGAGACATCCCAGACGGCATCCCAGTTGAGGTCGGCGTCATGGTCCTCGTCGGTGATGTAGCCGTCCACCATGGCGCCTTGCGGGTTGGTGGCGAAGTAGAAAGCGTTGCGCCGGTCGTGGAACGTGTCGAGGATGATTGCGATGGCGTCATCGCCGCCGGACGGTCCGAAGCCCGAGAGACCCAGCGGGGCATCGCGCTCCAGCGACCGGCCGAGGATCCGCTCGGGCTCGGAATCGAACGCCCAGATCCCGATGTACAGGGCCCGGCCGTTGTAGAGGACGCGAATCTCGGTGTCCTCGCTCGCGGGCTCGCCCTCGAAAGGCTCACGCTGGCGGAAGCCGCTGATCGCCGCCGCGGACTGCCAGACTGATTCCTCCAACCGGCCGTCGATCTCGAGGTCTTCGGCATCATCGATTCGGTGCGCCCGCAGCGTCGGTACTTCCCGCTCGGCATCTTCGGTCTGGGCTGTTAGCTCGGATTGTGCGGCGCTCCCCAGCATCAGGAGTACCACCGGCAGCGCCCGCGTCAGTCTCCCCGTAGGCATCAAGCAAACAAGCTAAGTCAATTGATTGGTTCCGGCACCACCGGAGCGACGCTCCGTAGCGACGCCGTGCACCGAGTTCCATGTCGCTGGCTGGGCTGAGGACGTGCTTGTTTCCATTTCATATGATAGTGGTCCGCAAGCACAACTCTTCTGGCAAGCACAACTCTTCTGGCGCGTCTTCGATTGAGCAAACACCTGAGTACGTCTTTTCGTTGCCTTGCTCTGGCCGCCGTTCTGGCCGCGGCTCACAACGCCGCAGCGCAGTCCCTCTGCTATAAGGAGGAACTGGGTCCCGCGATGCGCTGCACTTCCAGCTATCTGCCGGTCGAGCACTGGGCTTGCCGCTACATGGACCTGCTGATCGCGCGGGGACGGCTAACGGGGCCAGACCCCATGGTCCAGCCGTACCGGCGCATAGACGTCGCCCGGGCGATTCACGAGATGGAGTGCGATCCGCTGAGCGGGTCGACACGTCCAATCCCGAACCGTTGTCAGAGTTTGTGGGACGGGTATTCTTGAGCGTCAGGGCGCGTGGGTGGGCAGCGCTATAGCGTGAGCCCGATCTCTCCCAGAAATATGCTGCCGCCGGCGTCTTTGCCGCGCCGCCGATCCACGCGTGTCAGCACCAACCGGTCCTTGGCCCGCGTCATGCCTACATAGAGTAGTCTGCGCGCCTCTTCGATCTCTTCCTTGCGTTTGTTCACAACCGGGTAGTAGCCGGGCAACTGGTAGTCCTCCACGCCGATAACGTATACACGCGAGAACTCCAGGCCCTTAGTCGAGTGGAGGGTGAGGAGATTCACCCGGTGCGGGTCCGCTTCCACACCCTCCGAGGTCGAAAGCGCCACGCGCTCCAGGAATCGCTGCATGGCCTCCTCAAGCGAGTCGCCCTGCCTGGACTCGATGAGCGAATGCAGCCGCGCCATCGCCGCTGGGTAACGCTCGGCCGGCGTGCGTTCGGCGCGAATCCGCTCCATCATGGCGCGACCACCCAAACGGCGGATGGCGAAATCGAGCTCGGGCGCATCGGTCCGCTCGCGGTCCCGCTCCGTCGCGTAGAACTCCAGGCAGTCGCTGAAGCGGCCCAGCGCATAGGGCGCGGCGATCTTCAGCAGCAGTCTGTCTTCGTCGTCCAGACGGCTCTTGGCTTCCAGAGCCAGCCCCAGGCCGACGTGGTCGAGCAGGTTGACCAGAGCCGCCTTACGCGCGCGCAGCCGCTTCTGTCGGTTCAGCCCGCTGAACACGCGAGCCAGGGTCACGGAGTCATCGAGCGCATGATGTGCTCGGCCGGGCGCGACGCCGAAACGCTCGGCCAGGTCGGTCAGTCGCGCGCTTTCCCGGAAGAGCGAGCGCGCGAGGGGCAGTGTGTCAAAAAAGATGAGCTTGCTGGTGTCGGCGAAGTCCGCGACCGAGCGACGAATGACGGGGACATCGAATCGATGTCCGTTGTGAGCCACGAGGACGTTATCCTCAGCGAACGCCTCGAATCGTCGCCACACCTCGCTCAGGGGAGCGGCATCGCGAAGGTCTTCTTCCGTGTAGCCGTGCACATCGCTGGCCCCGGCATCGATTGGCCCTTCACAGCGCACCAGCGAGTGAAACGTGTCGACCACTTCACCAGCGCGGACCTTCGCGGCGCCCAGCTCGATGATCTCGCAGCTGGCCGTATCGAGGTCCGTCGTCTCGATGTCGAAGGCGACGTAGTCGCGCAGAATATCGCCGAAGTCGCGACTGTGAATGAGCTGGAGCGCCTTGAACAGCGTCGTGGTGAGCGGCCGTCCCGGGTACTTCTCGCGAGCGAGGATGAGGTCATGGGGTCGTGGCTCGGCGGCACTCGTTAGGTAGTGAACGGCCGTCGGCAGGTTGACGGCCGCCAACATGCCACGAAGTGCGATCTCCTTTCCACTGTCTCCTTCGAGGAACACGCTTCCTCCGGCAGAGAGCGTCGATAGCAGACGGTCGGCAAGGTCACGCGCACCTGGGAACTCCTCTGGGTCCTGCAGTTCGTCGTAGTGCTCCTCGAGTCGGTTCTCGTACGGCTTCACGCGTTGCGACAACAGCTCGTCCACCAGTCCCGCGAGAGTGTCCTGCGATTCGTGAAGGGCGCGAAGGTTGTCGACGTGGTAAACGAACCGCCAGGCTTTCTTGGTATCGGGGTGGTCCCTGGGGTGCTGTCGAGCGTAGATGCGGAGTGCAGACATGAAGTCATCGCTCCGCGATGAGGCCAGCGTGCGTACCTCGGCCACCATGTTCTCGGGAAGCATGCGCTGGGCGAAAGACTCCACCGCTACCGGGTCGTCGGGCGCGGCCACGGCGCGCAGCGAAGCCACCACGTAGGCGATCACTGGATCGTCCAACAGCGAACGGCCACGTGCAAGCCGGCAGGGTACATCGGCGGCGACGAGGCGGTTCTCTAAATAGTCGCCGACATCGTGCTTGCGGTACAGCAACGCGTACTCGCCCCAATCCAGTCCGCTCGCCCGCTTGTCAGTAAGCAGATGGTCGATGACCCAACCGGCTTCGACTTCTTCGTCCTTGAAGCCGCGCGCTTCGACCTCGAATTCGGAATCGCGCTCAGCTTCGATCTGCTTCTGGAATAGCTCGGGATTCTCGCGCAGCAGTTGTCGGGCTGCGTGGTAGATCTGGCGGCTGCACCGCAAGTTCTTGTCGAGGATGATGGCGTCTTCGATCTCGAAGTCGTTCTGAAAGCGCCAAAGGATGCGGGGGTCGGAACCACGCCACGAGAAGATCGACTGCTCGTCATCGCCGACTGCGAAGAAGTTGCGGTGATCTTGGGCCAGACGTTTCAGGATCGAGTACTGCGCGGCGTCCAGATCCTGGAATTCGTCCACCAGTAGGTAGTCCCAGCGAGTGGCGACTTCGTCCGCAACCTCGTCATGCTGACGGAAGAGTACTTCGGTTAGGGCGATGATGTCATCGAAGTCGGCCAGGTTCTTCTCGCGAAGTAGCGAAATGTAGTTGTCGAAGACGGCGTCATCGTTGTCTGTGAGCTGGTAGCCCTGGAGGCGATGCCGGCCGAACAGCGTAAGGAGGGCTCGCCTCCGCTGTTCGGGGAAGACGTTGAGCCGCCGGAGCAGCAGCTGCTGGTAATCCTCGTCCGCCACTCCGAAGCCGCGTCGAAGGCCGACTTGCTGGGGGTACTCGCGGAGAATGGCCAGACAGAGGGCATGCAGGGTGCCCAGCGTGATCCCATCGGCGCGAGCGCCCATCCGCCTGTGGAGGCGCGCCGTAACCTCCTCCGCGGCCTTGTTGGTGAAGGTGACGGCGCAGATCCGTTGTGGGGCGAAGCCCCGCGAGTCGATCAGATGCTCCACCCGTCGGATCAGGCAAAACGTCTTCCCGGCGCCGGGCCCGGCGAGGACCAGGGTGGGCCCGAGCGGCGACTCGATCGCCTCTCGCTGCTTTGGGAAGGGTTCAAAATCCATCGCTATTGACGCTGTCGAAATACTGTGCGAGACTGCGACTAATCCTATTCAATGCCCCGCTCCGACACCCAAAGCGGAGGGCCCGGCATGGCCGAGATCAAGGTTTACACTACGCCGACTTGACCCTACTGCAACCTGGTCAAGGATTGGCTCAGGGAACACGGTTGCGAGTTCGAGGAAGCAGATATCACCAGGGACGTCTTTCAGCTCAGGGAGTGGCGCGAGCTTACCGGCGGCGTTGGCGTGCCCGTAGTGGCCCACGGAAAGGATTTCGTCATCGGCTTCAGTCCAGAGCGGTTGGAGATGCTCCTCGATTGCTGTCAGCATTCGACACCTGTCGAATTGCCCGAGGAAGTATAGCCGCCAGGGCTTCCCGCGCATGGCGTTTCCCAATATTCTTAGCGCTTGTCTGAGATCTTAACCAGCCAGCTGGCAGCTCCCAGAAAGGCGCCTAAGGATGAGCATCGTCAAGGCAGATACTGAGAATCGGCCCACCCTCAGCACTCTTCCCGGGGATGACGTCCGGCAGATCATGTGGCGCTACAGCGAGCGCTACGATCTGCAGATGCTCGTGCAATCCGCCCGCTCCGTTGCCCGCGGTCCCGTCGCCCGACTGGTGGCGGAGGGCGGTCGCAACACGCACGAATGGACGCCGGAGAAGGCGGCACTCCTGAAGGCGTACGACGAGGCGGGCATCAGCTCCGTCTTTCTGGATCCCGAGCACGGAGGGTTCATCGAGGGGCCCAAGAACTTGGCGATGGGGCTGGCGGCGTTGGAGTTGGCGTGGGTAGACGGTGGCGCGGCGACCGGCGCCATGGCGGGGCACTTGGGCCTGGCGCCGATCCACGAGAAGGGCACACCCGAACAGCGCGATTTCTACATGCGGCAGTCCGCACCGGTGCAACCGGGGGAAGACCGGAAGCAGTGGCGCGGTGCCTTCGCCTTGACCGAGCCGATCCCCTACGTCGGCGTCGATACCGGCGTCCTGGCCGGAAAGTTGACCGTCAAGGAATGGAAGGAGGGCGAAGAACCAATCCTGCACGTGGAAAAACGGGGCCGCTTCATAACCAACATGGCGTTTGCCGACTTCGTCTCGGCCGCCGTCGCTTCCGGGGACGAGCGGATAAAGGGAAGTTGCATGGTCGTCCTCGAAGAAGGTGACCCCGGTGTCTACGACCGCGGCATGCCGACCAAGAAACTCGTGCACCAATTATCGGCCACCAGCGATCCGGCCTTCAGCCTCGACATCCCCGCCAGCCGGATCATCGGTGGCTACACGATTCAGGACGGCGTCATCGTGCCCAACCACCATCACGGCGAAGTAATCGACGCGGTCTTCAAGCGGACACGCGTGACGGTGGGTCTGATGACGACGGCGAAGTTGCTGTCCGCCGTCGAGCCGGTCATGCGCTACCAGCGGGGCCGATTCCGCGGCGGCGAGTCGGACCACCCGGGCACGCCGCGCCACGACCTGGGCCTGCAGCAGAAAGAAGACGCACTACATCGCGTGGTCGACATCTGGGCGACCGGCGAGGCCGCCGCGTCGCTCGGTTTCGCGGCGGCACGGGTCTTCGATGAACTCGATCCCATGGACCATCGTCGCGACCAGATCTTTGCCGACAACGGTATCCCGGAGGGCCGCAAAGCGATTCGAGCGATCGCCAAGACCAACGAGACGGCTGCGGAGTACGTGCACCTCGCCGCAAAAGCCCAGGACGAGCGCGATCAGGCTCGGTTTGAGGAACTCGAGTCGAACGAGCTCATCCGTTATCTCGTGACCGATTCTTTGGCCAACGTCCTTTGCCCGGCGGTGAAACTCTGGAATACGGGTCACGGCGCGAACATGATGCGCGAGGCGGTGAGCTTGATGGGCGGCTACGGTATCACCGAAGACTGTCCCGGCTTTCTGCCGCAGAAGTGGATGGACGCACAGCTCGAGGCGACGTACGAGGGGCCTGAGGCGGTCCAGCGTCGACAGCTCAGCCTGACCATGACGAACCCGGTTTTCCTCGCACAGTTCGAGGAATGGATGAAGGAGATGCGGCTGATCGCGGGCCAGCGACCCGGCTCCGGCGCCTGCACGCTCGCCTCTGCCATGGACCTTTGGCTCTGGACGCTGCGGTACCTGCTCGAGGCCCAGGACTCCGATGGTTCTCCCTTGTACAAGGGGCACCGGCAGGGAGTGACGTTCCCGATGGCCGATGCGTTGTGTTGGATACTTGCCTCGCGTTACCAGATCCTCGACGTGATGGAGCTCGAGGCCAAAGGGGCCGAGAACCCCAGCCTCACGGAGGCGCTTCCCGGCTTCGTCGCGTTCTTCATAGACCTCTGTCATGTACAGGCGGCCGCCGCGGCTGGCGAGGTGGGACGGATTTGCTCTTCCCTGGTGTTCGGCTACAACCGTCATCCGTCCTGGAGTGAGGATGGAGAGCGCTTGTACGGAGCAAGCGAACTCGCTGCGCTGGAAGGGGTGGCACCGGGTCTCTGTTCCTGCGTGGTCGATGTCGTGGACGAAGACGGCGAGCTGCCGGCCAAGGCTGGGCCCTGCGTGCACTTTGCCGGGTACGAGCCGTTCATGCTGCGGCGCAACAAGTTGGACGGTTGCACCACGGGAGCGCGCTTGGCCAAGGACCGGGCGGCGCACGCGGTGACCGAGGTGATGATTCCGGAGACGCTGGACTACCCACTCTAGCCTGCACACATGCTCACGGGTATGACCGGGATGACGAACGCCGAGCGCCAGAACATGGAGGTCGACATCGTCTGCGTCGGTTTCGGACCGGCGACGGGTGGCTTCCTCACCACGCTCTCGCGGGCGATGCAGGATCCGCAGACACAGCCGCTGCTCATGAGCCGCGCTGTGCCCGGGATGCCTCTCCAGGTCGTCTGCTACGAGCGGTCGGCCGATATCGGATTCGGTGTGTCCGGTGTCGTGACGCGCGCTCGAGGTATCCGCCAGTCGTTCCCCGATCTCGATCCGTCGCAGATTCCGTTGGCTCACGCGGTGACGAAGGAAAAGCTGGTTTACCTCAGGGATCCCATTGGGGCTAGCCGCCGCCCTGGAGGCACCCGGGGCCTCGACGTGCTGATGGCGACGGCCAGCCCGATCCTGCGGAGCGCGGAGCAGGCCGTGGAATTACCCTTCATACCGGATTTCATGCACAAGAAAGACGGGTACGTGCTGTCCATCGGACAGTTCATGCAGTGGGTGGGCACTGAACTCATGGGTTCGGGTCTCGTTCAGATCTGGCCCGGCATGCCGGTGAGTGGGCCGCTGATCGAAGATGACCGTGTGGTCGGAATAAGGCTCGTCGATCAGGGAACCGATCGAGGAGGAAACCCCGACGCCGGATACATGCCGGGGATGGATGTTCGTGCGGCACTCACGGTGGTTGGAGATGGGCCGGTCGGTCCGGTGGGGAGACAGCTCGATGATCACTTCGGCATTCCCGCGGATAGCGAGCGACGTGACTGGGCTGTGGGTATGAAGATGGTGGTGGACTTGCCGCCCGGTTGTCCACTGGAGCCGGGCACGGTCATGCATACGATCGGCTACCCGGAGCCCGAGATCTTCGGCTTTCTGTATGTCTATCCGGACAACGTGGCCGCGTTGGGAATATTCGTTCCTTCCTGGTTCAACAGTCCGGTGCGCACGAGCTACCGTTACCTGCAGCACTGGATGATGCACCCGTACTTATGGCGCTGCCTAGAGGGTGGGACGCTGCGCTCGTGGGGCGCCAAGACATTGCTGGAATCCGGTCGACGTGGCGAGCCGCACCTGGTCGGTGACGGCTACGCTCGCGTCGGGGAGGGATCGGGCAGCACCAATGTCCTCACGGGCTCGGGCGTGGACGAGGCGTGGACCACGGGTGTTCAGTTGGCGGAAGGCGTGATCGAGCTCATCAAGAACGACAAGCCGTTCACCCGTGACAATCTTGAGAGTGCCTACGTACAGCGACGGCGCGACAGCTGGGTGGAGAAGGAAGCGCGCGTCGCCGAGAAGGCGCGGGACGGATTCCAGCACGGCTTCCTCAGCGGTCTGATCGGTATGGGCTTGAGCGGGCTCACCAGGGGTAAGTTGAACGCACGCAGATCAAAGAAAGGCGACGTAGATCCGCCCACGCTCGAGCAGTATTACGAGGGCATCGTCGGGGCGGACGAGATTGCCAGGTTGCGCAAGGAGACCACGGCGGCGGGCACGTCGTTGCACGATGCGCTCATGGAGGCCGCCGGCTGGCCGGAGATCCCTTACGATGGCAAGCTCCTGGTTTCCCAGCAGGATGCCTTGTTGATCGGTGGCAAGGTCCAGGCGCCGCCTGGCTACCGCGACCACATCACGTTCATATACCCCAGCGTCTGCGAGGCTTGCGACAGCAAGCTCTGCATCGAGATCTGCTCCGGTGAGGCGATCGCACCGGGCGAGGGCGGCGGAGTGCCCGATTTCGACCGCGAGAAGTGCATTCACTGTGGTGCGTGCGTCTGGAGCTGTCCGGAGCCTGTTTCGAATATCGAGTTTGGTGCCGGGGCGGGCGGGCTGCATTCGGCTGAGAATTAGCACGGAGGAGAGGTAAGTAATCAGTAGTAATCAGTCAGTAGTAATCAGTGATTGGTGGGTTTCGCGTTGAGGCACGCGTGTTCCCAACTCCGAAGTCACTTATCACTAATTACCTATCACTAATCACTATTCCTCAGGGCGGGTATGATGAAGAGAAGTCGAATCCTCTTGGTCCTTGCGATCTTAACTGTGATCAGCGCGACTTCGTCGCGGGCCCAGACTGGCATCATGGGTGGTGTGAACATCGCCAGCGTCAGCGCGTCGGTGGACGGCTCCGATGTCAGCACCGATGATCGGACCGCGTTCAACGTGGGTGTTTTTGCCGGTAAGGGCGGACTGCTCGGGTTCATGACCGGGCTGTTTTACAGCCAGAAGGGTTTCGCGGTCGAGGGCAGCAATGTCGATCTGGACTACCTCACGATCCCGCTGATGTTGCGCGCCAAGATCCTGATGTTGCGCGGATATGTCGGACCTAATATCGCATTCCAGCTGGCCTGCAATACATCTGACGATGTTGACCTCGCTGGTGTCCGGTTCTCCTGCGACGACACGGAGACTTTTGAATTCGGGTGGAAGATCGGTGTGGGCGGCTCTCTGCTTATCTTCAACCTCGATTTGGCCTACGAGTGGGGAACGACGGACATTTGGAAGGCCGATAACGGGTCTATCAAGAACCGCGCGTTCCAGATCGACATTGGCCTGGGTATCTAGGTTGTGGGTTCCGCCGGATAGAAACCGATACGGAGAGCACTGAATGAGCTTCCATATAGTCGTCTGCGGTAGTCTGGTCCCCGATCCTCTTCAGACGCTAGAGCCCGTGCAAGGTCCCACGGGCCCGGGATTGAAGAACGAGATGATGCTACCGTCGGTGCTCGACCCCTGGGCCGCGCACGCGCTCTATGAGGCGGCGCACCTGGCGGCGAACACCCCGGACTGCAGGGTGTGGCTGGTCAGCCTCGGGCCGAAGGCTCGGTTGCAGCAACTGATGATGAACATCGCGCAGAAGGTACCGTTCGAGTTGGTGGCGATCGACGGGCCGGCCAGTGGGTTCGCAGATGCGTACGAAGTGGCGGCGGCGCTGACCGCTGCGATCGAGTCAATCGACGGGCTCGATCGCTCGCGTATGCTGCTATTCGGCGGTCGGGCCTCGGCGTCCCGCGATGCCGGTGTGACCATGCAGATGGTCGGCGAGCGCCTCGGCATCACCGACCAGTTTCTCGCCGTGGATAAGCTCAAGGTAGAGGACGGTGGCGCGCTGCGGATTCTGGAAAGGATAGAGGGCGGGCGGTATCTGGCCTCCATCTGCGAGGGACCGCCGGCCGTGGTCGCGTGGTCGACGGGTGGGCTGCCCGAGCCTCCAAACAACCCGCAAGTCGGCATGCAGAACATGCGGACGATTATGCCGGCACTTCAGAAAGCCCAGCCGGTTGCGCTGGAGGCGGAGGGCGTCGTTTACGCGAACGTCGAGGTGCCGCAGCAGAGACGCGAGACACGCATCGTCAAAGACGTTCCCGTTGAGGAAGTCGCGCGGGATATCGTCGAGTGGCTGAGGAGCGGATGATGGAGAGGATCCTGTTCGTTGCGGATGCACAGCTGGACGGTTCGCTGCCTAAGATCGCGCGTGAGGTGTTGGCCAGCGCGGTGAAGCTTTCGGGCGAGCTTGACGGTGCGACCCTGACCGTCGGACTGATCGGGGGAGATGTCCAGGCCGCCGCCGACTCGATCGCCGGTTGTGGCGCCGCCGCCTTCCTCGGCGCTGCCGGCGACGACTTCGCGGTCTCTCGCTACTCCAGCGATGCTGCGGCGGCTGAGGCCATGGTCCGCAAGAGCGAGGCGACTTTGGTCGTCGCGCCCGGCACGGCCCGCCTGGCCAGGGCTCTACCCGGGGTCGCGCAGCGGGTCGGCGGCCGTATCGACTCTCATATCGCCGGGTTCCAGGTCGACGCCGGGACGCTTCGTGTCGAGCGCTGGTTCTACCGCCAACGGATGGTCGCGGTCATGAGTCGCTCTCAGCGACCCTGGCTCTTGCTGATCGATTCGGGCGTCTTTGACGCTCTGGACGGAGCCGAGGGTTCCGCCACAGTCGAAGCGGTACCCGTCGAGGTTCCTCGCGCGCGCACGCAGGTGGTCGGCGAGGAGGCCGCGTCGGCGGAGGCGCAAACGATCCGCCCGGATGCCGATGTTCTCTTCGTCGCCGGTGCCGGTTGGACGAAGAAGCAGGCCGATGGGCAAGCACATGTCCCGGAGGCCGAGAAGCTGATCCTGGGCTTTCTCAAGCAGACCGGGAGTTCGCTGGGCAGCAGTAAGTCGCTGGTCGACCAGTCGGGGGAAGGCCAGGCGGTATTGTCCTTCATGAGTCACGTCAATCAGGTCGGGCAGACTGGCTCCACCCCGCGTCACCCCAAAGGTCTGGCGACCTGTTGTCACGGAGAGGAACCCCACGTCGTGGGCTGGCGCTTCATTAAAGAACGCCGGGCTGTGAACATCGACCCGGGCTGCGGCTGGGCGCAGGGCAAGGCCGACGTGCTTTACGTGGCCGATGCCTTCGAGGTGATGTCAAAAGTAAACGATCTTCTAGGGGGAGGCTGACCGTCTCCCTCCTCTACCGTCGCAGCACGTACTGCGGCTGGACCTGCATCCGGAGGTAAAGATGCAGATGCCGATATTGCCGATCGATTTGACCGCGGTGGTCGCCGTGTTCATGGGAACCTTGATAGTCTTGATTCCCGTGGCGGGTGTAACAGCGCGGTTCGCCCTGAAACCCATCGCCGAAGCGATGGCCAAGATTAAATCATCGCAGGGCACGAGCGAGCAGTTATCGCTGATACAGCAACGCCTCGAGTTGATGGAACATCAGCTGGGGGCGATGGAATCCGAGATGTACCGGATAAAAGAGGTGACCGAGTTTCACGCTCAACTCAAGGCGCCCAAGGAATGATCGTCGTCCAAAATCGCGTCTCCGTCTCGGAAGGCTACGAGGAGGATTTCTTGGATCGCTTTCGAACCCGGCGCGGGCTGGTCGACGACCAGCCCGGGTTCATCCGTAACCTGGTCTTGCGTCCACTGAAGGCCGATCACTTCATCGTGCTCACCTTCTGGGAGAGCGAGGATCTCTTCCGCGCCTGGACCCGGAGCGACGCGTTCAAGGAAGCGCACAGTCGGGTCCCACCCCGCGAGATGTTCAAGGGGCACTCGGAACTGGAAATCCACGAGGTCGCGCTGGACAGTCACAATCGGTGAGGCACTCCGTCAGCTACACATAGAGTCTGGGATCCGGGAACACGGCTGTGACCGCCTGCGTTGGCTATGTGAGAGCACTGGGGGACTTGGGCGTTCCCGCCGGTGCAACTTTTTCGGCGGTTAGTACGTCTATAAAGGTAGGAAGTCGGTAGAGGCCGCGGAACAGCAGGTGGGACAATCTGACACGATGGGCCTCTTGGGTAGGAGATGCAGGGTGAAGGGTTTGGTGTAGCAGAGATGTCGATAGATCGTGAGAACGGAATCCTCTGTAAGGCATGCGCCGCGTTGAGGCACGTCTTCCGATCATTTATCGGGGCGTCCCTCCGGTCCAGTCGGGCCTGGACGGCGTTCTTATCGTAGGAGACTGAAAGAGCCTCCTCCCACTCCATCTTGTGCGTGGCGATCGGGGCAGATAGCGATTGAGCATTTAGGCGCCCGCGCAAAGCTGTCTGTCCCATCACCGCGCTTCTTCTTTGTCGGTCACCCAGCCAATACAGTCAGCTTATTCAAGCACGGCCCACGCTCGTGAGCAAGAAAAAACCCCGTCGGACTCTCATCCGGCGGAGCGACCAGCGGCGTGGCGGGGGAGTGTTGGCCAGGGAGAGGTGGCCTGACGTTGCCGGCGCCGTCCTATCCTTCTACCAGGTGATTCCCATGTCGGCAGCGTTCCGTGTCGGGCGCTGAGACACCCAGATAATCGATCGGTTGCACGTCATCTTGATCTCTCCTCTTGGCGGATTTCTTCTTGGTCCGGCTAGTGGTAGCAGGCTTCCTTTTCAGCGTCCGTCGAGTCCATCCCCGCATCGCGAAGCAGATACTTGGTCTCGACTTCCATCCAACGGATCCGGCGCTGGCAGTGGTGGCACATCACCCATTCTTTGCCAAACCCGATCCAGACAACTTCAGCCACGTCGTGGCAGTGTGGGCATCTCATCAGCTTCGCCTTTGGCATCTTCCTCACTCCGTCCGTTGACTGCTTTCCCGTCTTCTTCCGGCACAGAGTAAGGGCAGGTGTCATACCACTCGAGTGTCTGCCGACGTAAGTACATACATGAAAGCATGTTACGACGATTGACGCCGCCTGATGGAGCGCGAGATGAGCCGTTGAATGTTACCTAGAGGTAACCAAAATGGGAACGGTTACCATCTGGGAAGGGCCGTTTTTGGTCAGTTAGCTAGCAGGTTGCGCAGCAGGAAAAGCACGTTGGCCGGGCGCTCGGCCAAGCGCCGCATGTACCACGGGAACCAAGAAGCGCCGTAGCTGATCAACACCCGGACGCGGTAGCCCTCTGCGGCGAGTCGCATCTGTAGTTCACGCTGGATCCCGTACAGCAGCTGGAACTCGTAGGCGTCCTTAGGAAGTCCCAGTCGGTCCGCACGGGCGATCACCTCATAGATGATTCGGGGGTCGTGGGTGCCAAAGAAGACTTTGGTGCCAGTACCGCTCTTCACTTCCTGCAGCAGCGTGTCGGTTAGCCGCAGGAAGTTATCGTCCACATCTTTCTTGCGCCGGTAGGCAATCTGTCGCGGTTCCTTGTACGCTCCCTTCACCAGTCGAATCGTGGGCGCGAGCGGGAGCAGAGTCACCAGATCGGAGGTCGTGCGGTACAGGTAGGATTGCAGGCATAGCGCCAGGTTGGTGTTGTCAGCCCGCAGCCGGCGGTAGAGATCTATCGTCTGGTCGACGTACGAACTGTCTTCCATGTCGATAGCCACCGTTCGGCTCAACTGGGCCGCCCGCCTGACCAGAGTTTCATATCTCCCGTAGGTCTCCTCGAAGTCGAGGTCCAGACCGAGTTGGGTAGGCTTCAAGGAGATGTCAGTCTCGAACGCCATCTCGCGTATCCGCTCGAGCAGCTGCAAGTAATGCTGGACCACGGCGTCGGCCTCCGCAGCCGCCGTGACGTTCTCGCCCAGCAAAGTGAGGATCGTGGTGATCTGGTTCTGACGAAGCGATTCCGTCGCATCGATGCCCGCGTTCATCTCCTCGCCGGGCATGAAGCGCTCCACGGCGCGGCGCGTGAAGTCGCGGCTCGTCAGCTGATCGGCCAGCCACTGATTCCGCGAACCCCATAGCAGGACTTCACGAGTGATCCCCATCGTTACGCCTCCGGCAGTGTTCGGCTTTTCATCCTCATTCTAGTGGAGCGCTCGGGCCGAGACTAGCCTTTCGCGCGGCGAGCCAATGAGAGGCCATCGAGGCGGTTCAGCTGTCAATGGTTTGTCGATATGTCAGCTTGACTTTCAACGGACATGTGTATTAGAATGCTTTCATGATGTCGCCCGACGAATTCGATAGTAGACGCAAGCGTCATCCCATTCAGGTGGTCGCACGTCGGACGGGACTGACCGTCGATGTGCTGCGGGCCTGGGAGAAGCGTTACCAGGTGGTGGAGCCGGGACGTTCCGGCGGAGGCCGACGGCTCTACTCGGATGATGATATCGAGCGACTACGTTTGCTCCGGCGGGCCAGCCGTGCCGGTCGGCGCATCAGTCAGGTGTCGACGCTGGACACGGAAGCGCTGGCCGGTCTGGTTCGAGAGGACGAGCGCGAGGAAGTCGAAGTGGGTCCCGAGCACACGGCTGGCGAGGCCACGGCGGCGGAGCTCTACTTGAAGACGTGTCTTGCGGCCATGGAGCGCTTTGACGCCCAGGCTTTGGAGGAAGCGCTCACCCGGGCGCTTTTCGCGCTCAACGCACAGACGGTCATCGAGAGCATCGCGGCGCCGCTGATGCAAAGGATCGGCGATGGGTGGAGCCACGGAGACCTGCGGCCCGCGCACGAGCACATGACGTCGGCGGTCCTTCGGCGCGTCCTTGGCAGGCTGATCGAGACGGTTCAGCCGTCTGCTGGGGCTCCAAGCGTAGTCGTCGCCACGCCGGTGGGACAAGTGCACGAGTTTGGCGCATTGTTCGCGGCAGCCACGGCCGCCGCCCAGGGCTGGCGGGTCGTCTATCTGGGAACGGATCTTCCCGCTGAAGACATCGCCACGGCGGTGCGCGAGACCGGCGCAGAGGTGATCGCCCTGAGCATCGTCAGTCCTTCCGAGGACGAGGCGGAACTTGATGCTGAGCTGAAAGAGCTACGGCTCGCGCTGCCGCCGGCGGTGCCCGTACTCGTAGGCGGTGCCGGAATGCAAAGCTGCAAGCTGACGTTGGACCAGATCGAAGCCGTTCAACTGACGGATATGGAAGAGTTGCGCAAAGCGCTCTCCGACTTGAGCTAAGAAGCTGCGAGACTCGAAGTCCGCCTCACTATACCGCTCGCCCTTTCCCTGAGTCGCTCAGACTCATCAGCTCTGTCGGATAAGGCTCGAAGAAGGTCTGGGCCATCAGGTAGTCTTCCTCGAACCTGACGATCCACGCCCTCAACATGGAGGTGACCGCCGCCATGGGTAGCTGCTCGTCGCGATACCTTTCGACGGTGGATCGAAAGAGCCTCTTCTCCCTGCTTTCCAGCTCTTTCGAGAAATATCCCGAGGCGTGCTCGAACACGTTGATCACCGAAGTGTATCGCGGTGGCCGTGCCAGTGCCGCCTGAAAATGATCGCGATACGTCCGCGCGACTTCTCGGAAGCCGAGCTTCTCAGTGTTGGCGACCACCCGGCCCAGGGCGCGCATCTCTTTCTGGTTGTACGCCATGAGCAGCAGCTTGTTGATCGAGTGAAAGCGGACGATCTCCTTCATCTGGCCCGAGCCTTCGACAGCCCGAAGTCTTGCCAGGCTGAAGAGCTTGGTGAGAAAGTGCTCCCGGATCCGGTAGTTGCGGAGACGGCCCTCGTCCTCGATGGCGAGACCGGAGTGGAGCTCGAGCACACGCTCGGCGAAGAAGCCCGCACCTCGTTTCGACGACGCCGAAGGGTCCGGTCCGTGATAGATCTTTACATCGCTGATTCCGCACGAGGGCGACCGGTTCTTCAGCAGAAACCCGTCCACGGGGCCCAGGTCGCTGAGGAAAGCAGCGGAGAAAGCCCTCATTTCGTCGCTGAGATCGCGGCCTGTGTCCGGTTGCACCAGCCGGGCCACGCCCTCGACCGTGACGATGCGAACGGGGTCACGGGGCACACCCAGGCCGATCTCCAGCTCCGGACAGACCGGCCGGTACTCCGCCCAAGGCTCCAGCTCCCGCACGAACTCGTAGGGGATGACCTGACCGTTGTAACGGACCGGTTCGAGGTCCAGACAGCGGCTGAGGACGACGATGGGCTTTACGAGCTGGCTTTCGCCTCTGATTTCTTCCCTACGCATGGGCCCTTCTTTCGGAGCAAGGCAATATGTCCAGTTAGTGTCCAATACTTAATAGGCACAAAGCTTGACAATCCCACCCTGCAGAATTATAATCCTTGACATACTGTTGACAAATTGAGCTCCAGGAGCCCCAAGCTAGGCCACATTTCGAACGAGCGTTCTTACGGCGCGCGATATGGAGACAAAAGAGCGATGCGCAGATCCCTAGTACAATACCGGACCTCAAAGGCTCTGGACAGACCCGACCAGCGCAGGGTATTGCTGACTGGCGCCACCGGGTATGTGGGCGGTCGCCTGCTGCGCGCGCTCGAGCGGCGCCGCGTCAAGGTGCGCTGCCTGGCTCGGCATCCGGAGTTCCTGAAGTCCAGGGCTGCCTCGGAGACCGAGGTCGTGCGTGGCGACGTACTCGACGCCGAGTCGCTCCGCGCGGCGATGGTCGGCGTGGACATCGCCTACTACATGGTGCATTCCATGGGCTCCGAGGGGGACTTCGAGAGCGAGGACCTTCGTGCTGCCCGGAACTTCGCCGAGGCGGCGCGAGAGGCGGGGGTCCGTCGGATCGTCTATCTCGGCGGGCTGGGGCGTACCCCGGGTCTGTCTCGCCACTTGCGAAGTCGACAGGAGGTCGGGCGGGTTCTGCGAGAGTCCGGCGTTCCGACGCTGGAGTTCCGCGCCTCCATCATCATCGGCTCCGGTAGCCTTTCATTCGAGATGATCCGGGCCCTGGTGGAGAAGCTGCCGCTGATGATCACGCCGCGTTGGGTCAGCGTTCGCGCTCAGCCTCTGGCCATCGAAGATCTTATCGACTATCTAGTGGCCGCACTCGACGTGGAAACTGAGGGCAGTCACGTCTACGAGATCGGCGGTGCCGACCGGGTCTCCTACATAGACATCATGAGAGAGTATGCGCGACAACGCGGCGTGCGCCGGTTCATGTTTCGGGTACCCGTCTTGACGCCGCGCCTCTCCAGTTTGTGGCTGGGTCTGGTGACCCCCGTCTACGCCCGCGTCGGGCGCAGCCTTATAGACAGCATTCGAAATGAAACGGTCGTGGATGACGATAGCGCCCTTGAGGTCTTTGACATCCGGCCGCGGGGAATCGCCGAGGCGATCGCTCGAGCGACGGCGAACGAGGACTTGGAGCTTGCGGAAACACGCTGGTCGGACGCTCTCTCGTCGGGCGTCGTCAAGCGGTGGGGCGGCGTGCGGTATGGCTC
>Ga0209536_100003480_pt1 | contig 25272 bp, 20 predicted proteins | sample DeeMarSeWOR28_12_FD_187461 | JGI IMG/M metagenome (GOLD analysis project Ga0209536, IMG submission 187461) | Marine sediment microbial communities from White Oak River estuary, North Carolina - WOR-2-8_12 (SPAdes) (version 2) | ecosystem: Environmental > Aquatic > Marine > Intertidal zone >...
GGTCCGATCATCGCCCTCATTCCTGCCATCGCGGCGTTCGCGGTCATCCCGTTTGCCAGCATGATGCACCTCGATCACCTCAACGAGGTGTTGCCGCGCACGGGCGAGCTGTCGGGGCCCGCGATTCCCATGCAGGTCGCGAGCATCAATGTCGGCATCCTGTTCATCTTCGCCATCGCGAGCACCGGTATCATCGGCGCCGCCGTTGCCGGGTACGCCTCGGACAACAAGTACTCGTTGCTCGGCGGCATTCGCGCAGCCAGCCAAATGGTCAGTTACGAGGTCGTGATCGGTCTGACTCTCGTGCCCGCGTTCATGTTGTACGCATCGCTCCGCCTCGAGGACATGGCGATGTGGCAACACGAGCATCTGTGGGGGATCTTCGTTCCTCCGCTCACGCTCGGGGCCATCAACTTCTTCGTCGCGTCGATCGCCGAAACCAAGCGCGTACCTTTCGATCTGCCCGAGGGCGAGAGCGAGCTCGTCGGCGGATACCTGACCGAGTATTCGGGGATGAAGTTCGGCATGTTCTTCATGGGTGAGTTCGTCGAAGTCGTCTCGCTGGCTGCCATTGCGTCGGTCTTGTTCCTCGGCGGCTGGGACGTGCCTTTTCTCTTCCGGGACGGGTTCGAGCTCTCCTTGCCGTTCGTCGCTGCCAGTTACGCAGTGCCGCTTCAACATTGGCTGGTCATCGTGATTCAGGTTCTGTTCTTTCTGCTGAAGATCATCGCGCTGATCTGGTTCCAGCTGATGATTCGTTGGTCGCTTCCGCGCTTTCGTTATGACCAGCTCATGTCCCTGTGCTGGAAGGGGTTGCTTCCGGTGTCCCTGCTCAACATTCTCGTGATGGGCGCATTCATGCTCTCGGGGTGGGCCGATGGCTGGATCGCGTTCTTCGAGAAGATCTTCTGAGGTCCGCATGGCAGTCGAAGTCAAAGTCATCAAGAAGCCCCGGCGCACGGTCGCGGAACAGGTGTACCTCCCGGAGATCGCCAAAGGGATCACGTTCGCGGCCGGCCGCTTCTTCCGGAACACCTTGGCTCCCAAGGCCAAAAAAGAGATCGCGACGGTTCGATACCCCGAGGAGAAGATCGAGTATCCGGAGCGCTTTCGCGGCATTCACCGCCTGACGCAGCGGACCGACGGCTCTCCGAGGTGTGTGGCCTGCCTCTGCTGCAGTACTGCTTGCCCGGCGCAGTGCATCTACATCGAGCCGGCCGAATACGAGCCAGGGGACCCGCGATACGGTTACGAGCGCTACCCCGCCGTCTTCATGATCGACGAGCTTCGCTGCATCTTCTGTGGCTATTGCGTCGAAGCCTGCCCATGTGACGCCATCCGAATGGACACTGGGATGCACATGCCGCCTTCGACCCGTCGAGAACACTTCCTCTACGACAAGGAGACGCTCCTTTCGATCCCGGGGCGCGACGGAACGTATCTCACGGCCAACCCGAGGCACGAGCCGGGCGACCCAACGCATCCGGGCGTCGACCGGGAGCGCGGGCACTAGGCGTGCCGGAGGGGCGCGCGGCCAGCCGGACCGCCATCATGGTCGCCGCGTACCGGGGCCGTGCATCGGCCTCGCCGAGCCCGATCTGTAACGACCCTTGGGCACTACGGCTCGCTGGCGCCGAGGGGGAAGCGCTCTCGCGTCGCTGGGACGCGCATTCGCCGTCGATGGAGCTCTGGATGGCGCTCCGCACCCGCTACCTCGACGACTGCGTGACCCGGGCGCTCGATCGAGGGATGCGCCAGGTCGTCATTCTCGGGGCCGGCCTCGACACGCGGGCTGCGCGGCTCCAGCGTGACGGTGTTCGCTTCTTCGAGGTCGATCAACCGGCCAGTCAGCGTGACAAATGTGAGAGGCTTTCGAGGTTCGAGGACTATCCATTGGATGCGGCAGCGTTCGTTGCCTGTGACTTCGAGCGCGACGACTTCGTCGAGCGCCTCGAATCGGCTGGGTTCGAGCGTCGGCAGCCAGCGTGCTTGGTCTGGGAGGGGGTGATCTACTACCTCGCCGAGGCGGCCGCGCGCGCCACGCTCGAGCGAATCGGCGCCGAGCTCGACCGCAAGTCGCTTCTCGTCTTCGACTACCTCAACAGCAAGATGGCCCGGTCGAGCCCACGCCTGAGGCCCGAGGACCGCGCCATGAAAGGGATCATCGAGGAGCTTGGTGAGCCGATGCAATTCGGGATCGACGATCCAACCCCGTTGATGGCGGAGTGCGGGTACCGGTTCCTCCGAACGGTGTCGTTCGACGAGCTCGCCTTGGAGTACACGGGTACGTACGCGCGGGAGCGCTTCTTTCGGTTTCAGTCGATCGCGCTCGCGAGCGCGAGCCCGGAGATGGCGCTTTGGTAGCGTCGCGCAAGATCGGGCCCACCACCGTGACGTTTCGAAAGGAGCCCGGGGCCGGCCCGACGCTCGTATGCCTTCACGGCTCGGCCGACAATCATCACGTCTACGACGAGCTCATCGATGCGCTGCCCGGCCGCGAGCGCTATGCCCTCAACCTGCCCGGCCGCGCGGGGACCGATGGGCCACCGCTCACGAGCGTGCGAGAGATGGCAGCCTTCCTGGCGCGCTTCGTCGAGTCCGAGGTGGCGGGGAGCTACGTGATCGTCGGGCATTCCCTTGGTGGGGCCGTGGCGATCGAGCACGCGCTTCAGGCTCCGCCTCGGCTCGAAGGTCTGGTGCTGTTGGCCACGGGTGCGAAGCTCCGGGTGCACCCGATGATCCTCCAGCTCTTCGAGCAGGTGGAGGCGAGCGGGCAGAAGATTCCACCGCTCCCGCCCGGCCTCTACGAGGCGGACGCCGATCCGGCGCTCGTCGAGAAAGGCGCCAAAGACCGGGAGCTCACCCCGGTCGGCACCGGCCGTGCCGACTGGCGCGCTGCGGACGGGTTCGACCGGATGAGCGACCTCGGCCAGATCCGGGTGCCCGCGCTCATCGTCGCAGGAACCGAGGACGCGCTCACGCCGCCAAAGTATGCGAAGTTCATGGCCGAGGCCATTGCAGACAGCGAGCTTCGCCTGATCGAAGGTGCCGGTCACATGCTCGTGACCGAGCGGGCAAGGGAGGTCGCCGCGTGGATCGAAGCTTTCCTGAATCGAGCCGATAGCCGTCTTCGTGGGGCCGGGTTTGAGCGAGATTGACGTCGCCCTACGAGAGCGCTTCGGGCTCTCGGCGTTTCGGCCGTGGCAGCGCGAGGCCATCGAGGCGCTCCTCGAAGGGCCCGGCAGAGTCGTCGTCATCGCGCCGACCGGGGGCGGCAAATCGCTCTGCTATCAATTGCCGGCGTCGGTCCTTCGCGGAACCTCGATCGTCGTCTCGCCCCTCATTGCTCTCATGGAGGATCAGGTCCGGGCGCTTCGCGAGCGTGGCATCGAGGCCACCTATCTCGCATCGACACTCGACTCCGAGGAGCTGCGACACCGGGAACAGGCGATCACCGAGGACCGGTACCAGCTCGTCTACGTTGCCCCCGAACGCCTCGAATCGTCGTGGCTGGTCGATCGGCTGGCGCAGATGAGGCCCCCGCTCGTCGCCATCGACGAAGCGCACTGCATCTCGCAGTGGGGGCACGACTTCCGGCCCTCGTATCTGCGGCTCGGCGAGGTGCTCGAGCGCTTGAAGCCGTCGCGCGTGATCGCGTGCACGGCCACGGCAACACCAATCGTCCGTCGTGAAATTCAAGCTCGCCTCGGGCTCGCCTCCGACCGCAGCGCCGTCATCCTTCGCGGCTTCTCGCGCCCGAATCTCCACCTGGAGGTCGTCGAGAGCGATAGCTCGGCTGATCGACGCAAGCTGATGCTGGGCGCCATTCGGCACGCTCTCGGCGACCCGACGAGCCCCAACGGGGGCGCTATCGTCTATGCAGCGACCCGCCGCAACACCGAGAAAGTCGCCGCTGCGGTGTCCAAGGCAGGCTGGCGCGCAGAGGCCTACCACGCCGGCTTGCCATCGACGGTGCGCGAGGACGTGAACCGCCGGTTCGCCGAGCGATCGCTCGACGTCGTCGTCGCAACCAACGCGTTCGGCATGGGTATCGACCGTCCCGACATACGCACCGTCGTGCACGTGCAGGCTCCCGGTTCCGTCGAGGCCTACTATCAAGAAGTCGGGCGCGCCGGACGCGATGGGCAACCTGCACACGGGCTTCTCCTCACGAGCTCGGGGGATCTCGGGCTGCGACGCCGTCTCATCGGGTTCAGCGGGGAGGGCTCCGCGGACCCCGCGCACGTGCAGCAGCAATGGCGGCTCTTTCTCGATCTCATGCGCTACGTCGAGGCCGGGAGCTGCCGACACGACTTCATCCTTCGATATTTCGGCGACGAGCAGGAAACGCTCGGCGGCTGCGGGCATTGCGACGTTTGCGAGCGCCTCGGCGGAGCGATCGACGAGAGCTCCTCGGGCGGCGCATCCGAAGCGGATGCAATCGTCGTCCGAAAAGCGCTCGCGGGTGTCGCCAGGAACCAGGGTCGTGCGGGTTTGACCGCGGTCGCGGAGATGCTTCACGGAGCCGACAATGAACGCCTTCGCCGCTTGGGGCTCACCAGCTTGAGCACGCATGGCCTCCTCGAGGCCCATCCGAAGGCGTGGGTCTTGGCGCTCTTACGGCGATTGATCACCGCCGATCTCGTCGACATCACGACGAGCGAGTTCCCCATCCCTTTTCTCACCCCGTCGGGGGTGGCTGTGATGAAAGGGCAAGAGCCGGTGCGCGTCCTCCTTCCGCCGGCGGACGCGGGGCGTGCGCGCGAGAAGAAGCCTTCGCGGAGCCGTGGGTCCTCCGAACTGCCCGAGAACGTCGACCCGCTGCTCTTCGAACGGCTACGGGAGACGCGGCTCGACCTGGCGCGCGAAAAGGGGGTACCGGCCTACGTGGTTTGCCACGATCGAACGCTTCTCGAAATCGCGGCCGCGCGGCCCTCGTCGATGGAAGCGCTTGCCAACATCCACGGCATGGGCCCCGCGCGCATCACGAGCTACGGCGAGCCGTTCCTGGCGGCGGTGAACGCCCATGCGCCGTAGCCGACTACCTCTTCGCGTCGCCCAGCCGTATCTCCCGAGCTCCGAAGGTCCAGCGTTCGCGGACGCAGGGAGCGTTGGCGCGCGGCCTCCAAGATTGCCTGAATGCCGATGCGCCCGCATGCGCCGTCCTGTTCGATGTGTTCAGGCACGAGCGACTCGATGGCCGCGGCCGTCGCGGTGTCGATGCATTTCGCAGTTTCGTAGTCGTGATAGTGGCTCAAATCGGAGCTGATGACGATCACGGTCTCGTCACCGCCCCAACAGGCATCGAGCACGGCGCGCACTTGGGCAGCCGTGGCCCGACCCACCGCGAGCGGCAGCAGGGAAAATCGCCTCAGCACGACCTGCAGAAACGGGAGCTGCACCTCGAGCGAGTGCTCCCACCGATGGGCAGCGTCGAGCGCTTGGACGAAAGGAAAGGCGAGCGCCTGGCGTCGTGAGGCCTCGTCGATGGGCGTGCGTCCCAGCGGGGTTTCGAAGGCGCTGCTCGGCGAGACGGCAAGCCCGTCGAATCGCACGTGGTGGCTCGGTCCGATCAAGATCACCCGCTCGATGCATTCGGCCCCCGGCTCGAGCGCCGCATACGCTCGTGCTGCCACCACGCCGGAATACATGTAACCGGCATGGGGCACGATGATGGCTTTGGGCCAGGCGCGGTCGCTGGGCCCGGATGCAAGAGATTCGCGTGCCTCGTGCAAGTACTCGAGCACGACCAGGCGCAACGCTTGCGCGTCATCGGGGTAAAAAGACCCTGCCACTGCCGCTGGTCGGATCGAGGACACATTGCGACTGTGAGGATCGCTCGGCCGCTGTCAACGTGGCGGGGCTTGTCATCCGGCGGTGCAGTGCGCATCGTGATGGCGATGGAGCGCTTTTCGTCGACGGTGAGCACCGATTATTGGAGCCGGCTCGAAGATGGGCGGGTCGTGTGCGAGCTGTGTCCTCGGGCCTGCAAGCTCGGCGAGGGGCAACGTGGGCTCTGCTTCGTGCGTGCTCGTGAAAACGACGAGATCGTGCTCACGAGCTACGGCCGTTCCAGCGGTTTCTGTGTGGATCCCGTGGAGAAGAAGCCACTCAATCATTTCCTCCCCGGCACGCCGGTCTTGTCCTTTGGGACGGCCGGTTGCAACTTGACCTGCAAGTTCTGCCAGAACTGGGACATCTCCAAGTCCCGGGAGATGGACACGCTTGCCGCGGCCGCGGGGCCGGAGGAGATCGCGGCGGCCGCCGAGCGCCTGAGCTGCCGGAGCATCGCCTTCACGTACAATGACCCGGTCATCTTCCTCGAGTACGCTCGCGACACGGCCGCAGCATGCAAGGAACGAGGTCTCAGATCCGTGGCGGTCACCGCGGGCTACATCAACCCCGAGCCGCGAGTGGACTTCTTCTCTTTCGTCGATGCCGTGAACGTGGACCTCAAGGCGTTCGACGACGGATTCTATCGACACGTGGCTGGCGGCCGTCTGGAGCCGGTCCTCGACACACTCCGATACGTGCGCCACGAGACCGACGTCTGGCTCGAGATTACCAACTTGGTGATTCCCGGATACAACGACGCGGACGAGTCGATCCGCGCGATGGCGCACTGGATCGTCGAGGAGCTTGGCGTGGACGTGCCGCTTCATTTCTCCGCGTTTCACCCCAACTACAAGATGCGCGATGTGCCACCCACGCCGAGGTCGACGCTCCGGCGCGCCCGCGAGATTGCCAAGCGCGCTGGCGTGCGACACGTCTACCTCGGAAACGTTCACGACCGAGAGGGGGATACGACCTTCTGCGCCCACTGCGAGACGCCGCTCATCGAACGCAATTGGTACGAGGTCGTCGCGTGGAATCTCCGCGACGGAGCATGTCCGAGCTGTGGGCAGAGGCTCGCCGGCGTATTCGAGCCGCGTGCCGGGACCTGGGGAGCTCGGCGCCTGGCCGTCAAGCTCGGTGAGGACGGCATGGCCCTGTCCTGACCTCAGGCCGCCGAGATCCGCTCCTCTACCGGCGTCATCGTCTTTCCAATGAAATCCAGCACCGCTCGGATTCGAGCGCTATCGCGAAGATCCTTGTGGACCGCCTGCCAGATCTGCCTCGGCTCGGGAGCGCCTTCGAGCGGAATGCGCTTCAAGTGGTGGTCGTGATCCGCCACGAGGCATGGAAGGAGCGCGATCCCAGTTCCCGCGACGGTGGCCGAATAGATCGCTGATACGCTGTCGGAGCGCAGCGCGAGATGCGCGCCGTCCATGCGGGCGGCGAGCCAGTCGTTCTCACGCCGGAACGGGCGGGTGTTCGCGAACAGGATCAACTGGTGCCCGGCGAGGGAGTCCTTCGGAAGCCCGAATCGATCGATGTAGTCGAGGGAGGCGTAGAGCCCGAGGTGAATGAACGACAGACGCCTGATGATCAGGTCCTCCTGGGTGGGTCGCGCCAAACGCAAGGCGATGTCGGCCTCGCGCCGTGCCAGGTTCACGTCGAGATTCGTGCATTGCAGCTCGAGTTGAATCTCCGGATAGCGCTCCCGAAACCGGCGTAGATGCGGTGCGATGAAGCGCGTGGTGAGCATCTCCGTCGCGGTGAGGCGTACGACGCCTTCGAGCTTCTGGTCCTCCCCCGCGACGTCGCGCTCCACGCCCAGCGCTTCGCGTTCGATGCGCTCAGCGCGAGGCAGCAGGCGGTGTCCGGCTTCGGTCAGCACGTAGCCTGTCGGGGTTCGATCGAAGAGCCGGGCCCCGAGCCCTTCCTCCAGCTTCACCAGGCGGCGGCCCACCGTGGTCGGGTCCAGCGCAAGTGCAGCCCCCGCTGCAGCGAGCGTGCCTTGTCGGTGCAGGGTCAGAAAATAGCGCACATCGTCCCAATTAAACATGGCCTGCATGTTCGCAGCAAAACCCCGGATTAGCAACTGCAAAAATGCGTTTTCGAGCTGCGCTCAACAGCAGTTACATGGCGCTAAGTCTCTCATATCACAGCTGAAAGGAGTCAGTCATGCATGTCAGCAGCCAGATGAGCCCCGGTCTCTACTCCCGTGCGCGGCGGAAACAGGCCGAGCTCTGGGACGACGTCGTCGCCATGCTCGCCGGGGCGTGGGAGCGCGGGTGGAGCCCGAGTTGGAGAGTCGAGCTCCGATTGCAGATGGAAGAGCTCATGGAGGATCTGGAGTACGGGCATAAATAACGTTTTAGTAGTAAAAATCTGCTAGCATAGGAATTCGGAGCAGCAACTGCAGCGATGACTCGACCTATGCGAGCTTGGCTCGCGGCCTTGGCCGCGATTTGGATGAGCGCGGTGGGCTGCGGCAACGGCAGCTCGCCGAACGGACGCGTCGCCCCGAACATCGTTTCGACGCCGCCGGGCACGGCCACCCTGGGCGTTCCGTACCACTACACGGTGATGGTGGAAGGCATGACCCCGATCGGATTCGCGGTCGTGTCAGGCCCCGAGGGATTCGAGGTGCACCCGACCTCGGGCATCGTGACCTGGGTTCCGAGCGAACCAGGCCACGCGGCAATCACGATCAGCGCCAGCAATCTGGCGGGCGAAGACACCCAGGCTTTCAGCGTGGAGGTCGAAAGTCTGAGCAGCCCCGTCTTCACCACGGAACCTCCGACCGAGGCGACGGTGGCCGCGCCCTACGCCTACGATCCGATGGTGGTAGCCGAAGGCGATGTCGTCTGGAGCGCGCCGACTGCACCGCGCGGCTTGAGCATCGATCCGGAGACGGGTGCCGTCCGTTGGACGCCGGACGCCGAGCAGGTCGGCGAGCAAGAGGTGGTGATCCGGGCGACTGCAGTCGAGAGCGGCCGCTCGACCGCACAGGCATTCACGGTCGTCGTGATCGATACTGGGGGCCCAGCGACGATCACGTCGACGCCACCGAAGCGCGTCTACCAGGGGGAGCTATGGCGTTATGAGGCCACCGCGGCCGGCGCGCCGACGATTGAGTGGACACTCGTCGCGCCCTCGAGTGGAATGCCGGCAACGGGTGTGACGATCGTGACCAGCCCGCCAGAAGGCGGCAACGTCGTCGTCGAATGGGAGACGGCGTCGGTGCCACCGGGCGACTACAGCGTCGCCCTGCGGGTGACCAATGGGCTCGGTGAGCCGGACACGCAGGAGACTGTCGTGACCGTGGATCCGCGGCCCCCGGTGCCCGAGATCGACTTGGTGACGATGCCGCCGCCCTCCACCATGTTCGTTGGAGCTCTTTACGAATACGATGTCGCCCTCAGGACCGGAACCGATAGCCCCGGTGTCGTGTTCAGCCTCGTCGGCGACGCGCTCCCGCCGGATCTCCCCGTCACGATCGACTCGGACACCGGCGTGGTCCGCTTCACGGCGTCCGATTCCAACGGCGAGACGGAATATGGATACACCGTGCGGGCCGAGAACGTCCTCGGGGAGGGCGACGAGGAGACGATCACGGTCCGAGCCGTCTATCCTCCGGCTGCGCCAGTCTTGACCGTCACTCCGGCCACGGCCTTCACGCTCGAAGTCGGCGAGCGCTTTCCAGGCGCCTCCGCGACCGCAACCGGCAATCCGACGCCAGTGCTGAGCATCTCGGGCACACTTCCAGACTTCCTCGAGTTCGATCCCATCACGGGTCTCCTTTCGGCGTCGTCCAGCAAGCCGACGCCCGTCGAAGAAGACATTGGCGTGTACAGCTTCGACATCGTCGCAACGAGCTCGGAGGGGGCTGACACAGCGACGATTGACGTCAGCGTGATGGCCGCGCCACCGGTGCTCGATTCGATCACGCCCGCTGCGGGGCGCCGGCAGTCAAGCGTTCCCGTCGTCGTCCGCGGGGCCGGATTCGTCAGCACGGCCGCGCCCACGATCCGGCTCGAGCTCGGCGCATACAGCGAGACGCTTGCGACCACTTTCGTGGATGCCCAGACCCTGACGGCCACGGTTCCGATCGACCCATCGCGTCCGTCGGGTGTTTATGACGTGGTCGTCGACCAAGGCTCGATCAGCACGCTCGCAAGACGTTTCACCGTGACGGAAGGCGATGGTTCCACGCTCCGCGGAGCAATCACGAGCGACACGCTTCTCACGGCGCTTGCCAGCCCGCATGTCGTCATCGGTGACGTTCGCATCGGAAACGGTGCGACCCTGACTGTCGAAGCGGGGGCCGTCGTGATGTTTGCCGGCAATAGCAACCTTCGTATCGACGTGGGCGTGGCCAGCGCCGGCGCGCTCGTCGCCGATGGAGGGGAGCCCGGCGTCGGCGAGCAGATCGTGTTCACGCGCCTTCAAGACGTCGGCGCGCCTGCCCCGAGCGGTCACTACCGCGGTCTTCGGTTCGGGGCGAACAGCATTTCCGATACGACGGAGCTTCGAAACGTCGTGGTTGAATTCGCGGGGCGCCGCAACGCGGCAACTGAACAGGGCGCCGTCGAGGTGCTCGCGGGCTCGGCCCCGCGCTTTCACGACTCGATCATACGAGAAAGCATCAACTACGGCCTCTATGCACAGGCTGGCGCAGGCTCCGGGACGAGCAGCTGGTTCGATCGCAACCGGCTCACGGCCAACGGCCGGGCGCCGCTCAGCATGGGCGCCGACGACGTATCGACGCTCGGCGCGAGCCTGGACTTGCGCGGGAATGGTCGAGACCGAGTGTTCGTGCGGGGCTCGAGAGTGAGCCGTCCGAACGCCGCCTGGGCGAACTATGGAGTCCCGTACTACTTGAGCGCCGGGCTCGTGATTCGCGACGGTAGCACGCTGAACCTCGAGCCTGGGACCGAGATGAGATTCGCCGAGGCGAGAGGATTACGGGTGTCCACCGCTGGCGCGAGCGGCGAGAACGGGGCTCTGCGCGCGTCGGGAAGCCCGGAGGCGCCGATTCGAATGCTCGCCGACGCGGGCCCATGGAACGGGGTCCACTTCGACGACAACGTCCAGAGCGGGACCGTTCTGCGCAACGTACGGGTCGAGGGCTTCAGTGGAAGTGTGAATGGGGGGCTCCGCGTCGATCCCGGCCCAAGGGTTGGGATCGTCGAAGGAACCGTGTTCCAGAGCAGCGAGCCCGGCTCGGTCGGCATCTATCTGGCCAACACGGCACGCCTCAGCTCCTTCGAAAACAACGTCGTCGACACGGAATCGCTGTCGATCGACGCAGCACTGCCCGGGTTCAGCGACGTGGTCGGGGCATCGAGCGTGTACGAGGCGCCCCTTCGAGTGCGATCGAGCGCGTCTGACGGCATCGACATGGTTTGGAGCGCGCCGGTCGCCAGTGATGGCGGCGTGCAACCGATTCGGCCGACCGGCAACCTCACGGTGACCAATGGCTCGCTTCTCATCGCAGCGGGCAACCGAATCGAAATGCCACTCGATGGGCAGCTCACGATGGTCGACAGTCAGCTGATCGTCGACGGCACGCCGAGCGCCCCCGTGCTCTTCGAGCCGGCGTCTGGAGTTCTGTACTGGCATCGGATTCGGCTACGCGGTGCGGGCGCACTCGGGGTTTCGCGGATCACACACGCGGTCCTCGAGTCAGCCGGGTCCGACCCGGGGCTTTCGGCAGCGTTGCAACGGGCTGCAGTGGTCGTGGAAGCCAACGCGGGCGTTCCCGCCACCCCGGCGATCTCGGACACGATGATCCTGAATAGCAGCGGCTACGGCATGACGTTTGCGAACGAGACCCATTGCGGTGGCGCCTGCAACGACAACACGATTGACGGGTCGCGGTTCTCCGCCCTTCGCATGTTCGCAAACTTCATCGGTCGCTTCGGTGCTGGCAACGCGCTCGGGGGCAACAACACGTCTGGCACGATGGGCCACGAGGGCATCTGGGTTTCAGGCGACGTCATCGACATGAGCGCGACCTGGCCGGCGAACGACGTCCCGTACGTCGTGCAGGGCGATATCGAGCTCCGTCAATCGTACCCACTCGACCCGGTCCCGGTACTGAGCATCGAGCCGGGCGCGGAGCTGCGCTTCGCCAGCGACCGCCGTCTGCGGGTCGGCGAGGGCAACGATGGGGTGCTCGACGCGCGTGGCACGGATGCGAACCCGATCACGTTCACCAGCATCGACCGTGACTCGCCCGCGTTCTGGCGGGGAATCGAGCTCAACCAAGGATCGGACGGCTCCACTCTGCACCACGTCGTCGTCACGCATGGGGGCAGCGCCGTCGGCACCGGCAACGTGAGCTTCCGAAGTGGCTCGATCGCGACCCTCGGCGTGGCACGCTTGTCCCATTCGGCAAACTACGCCGCGGTGATCTTCGCGGGCTCTGCTCCCATGTTCATGGGGCCACCGAGCGATCGGATCTACGAGCTGAACGGCCAGTCGTCGAACCCTGGTCCAGGTGACCCTGCCTTCGACTGCGTACGTGACGTCGCAACGTCGACCTGCAATCCGCTCTGAGATCGGACCCCCGGAAACGGTTCGAGGCCCTTCGGCACCGGAGGTTGCGCCACTAGATCCGCTCTCCTAGGCTCGGCCCTTATGTCCGAGGAGGACGACATCTCCCAGAAGACATTGGCGGTCCATGGCGGCGAGCCGAGAACGTATCCCTACGATGCGCTCGTCGCGCCGATCACGCAGACCGCGACGTACTCCTTCGCGGACACGGCGGAGCTAATCGCCTATTTCGAGGGGCACAAAGACCGGGAGGAATACGGCCGCTATGGCAACCCGTCGGTGCGCCTGGTCGAGGAGAAGGTCGCTGCGCTCGAGCGGACGGAGGACGCGGCGGCGTTTGCGAGCGGGATGGCTGCGATCACCTCGACGATTCTGGCCTTGGTGAAGTCGGGGTCGCACGTGATTTTGTTCGCGGACTGCTACCGGCGCACGCGACAGTTCGTGACGACCTTCCTCGATCGCTTCGGTGTCGCGAGCACTTTGATTCCTCCGGCAGACGTGGCTGCGCTGGAGTCCGCCATCCGCCCTGAGACACGTCTCGTCATCGCAGAAGCGCCCACCAATCCGTATCAGACCGTTCCCGATCTCGAGGAGGTCGCAAGGATATGCAGCGAGAAGAAGGTCAAGACCCTGGTGGACAGCACCTTCGCAACCCCGATCAACTTCAAGCCCGCGAGCTACGGGATAGACATCGTCGTGCACAGCGCAACCAAGTACTTGGCGGGGCACAACGACGTTCTCGGCGGGGTCGTCGCTGGCAACACAGGGCTGGTCTCCTTGGTCCGCGACCTCCGTAGCGTGTTCGGGGCTTGCCTGGACCCCCACGCCGCATACCTCATCCATCGGGGCATCAAGACATTGGCCTTGCGTGTGGAGCAACAGAACGCGTCGGCACAAGCGCTCGCCGATCGATTGGAAGCGCACCCCCGTGTACAGCAGGTGTGGTATCCGGGCCTGCAGTCGCATCCCAATCATGCGACGGCCGCCCGCCTGATGAGTGGCTACGGGGGCGTGGTCACCTTTTCCGTCGACGCGGACCTGGACGGGACGAGCCGCATCATCGACGCGTGCCGAATTCCGCGGATTGCGCCGAGCCTCGGCGGGGTCGAATCGCTGATCGAGCAGCCGGCGCTCATGAGTTACTTCGAGCTCAGCACCGAGGAACGTGAGGCGATCGGCATCAAGAACAACTTGATTCGGTATGCGGTGGGAATCGAAGACAGCACTGAGCTCATCGCCGACCTCGTCGGAGCCCTCGACGCGACGGCCTAGGGTATCTCCAGGGATACTGCGAGTCGGCTTACAAAGCCGCGCTGGAACTCTCTATCCCGAGTGGGGGCGCCGGGGTGCCCATCGGCGATGCCCCAGTGCAAGTGCCCGAAATCGCTGTTGACGCGCCTAAGCCCCTAGATATACTGGGCGCCCAATGGGGAGAGACTCGATGACGAAGTCGGAGCTCATCGACGCTGTAGCCCAGCGGACGAAGATCACCAAGAGCCGAGCTGAACAAGTTGTAAACTGCGTCTTCGATGCGATGACGTCGGCGCTCGAGCAGGGGGAAGGGATCGAAATCCGCGGCTTCGGGAGCTTCACGGTTCGTGAATACAAATCCTACAGCGGCCGCAATCCGCGGACAGGCAGGCCCGTGCCCGTGCCGGAAAAGCGACTGCCGTTCTTCAAGGTTGGCAAGGAGCTCAAGGAGCTCGTCAACGGGGGCGTCGTCGAGGGCGGCGCGGCCGAGCCCGGCGAATAGGGGCCGGCGGTGAAACCAGAAGCGCAGCTCGCCGAGCTCAAGCGCGGCGTGGTCGACTTACACGTCGAGTCCGAGCTACTCGAGCGTCTCAGCGCAGGGAAGCCTCTCAAGATCAAAGCTGGGTTCGACCCGACACGCCCCGACTTGCATCTCGGGCACACGGTGTTGCTGAACAAGATGCGCCAGTTTCAGGCGTTGGGGCACGACGTCGTCTTCATCGTCGGTGACTTCACGGCGCAGATCGGCGACCCGTCCGGCCGTAGTAGCACACGGCCCGTCCCGAACCGCGACGAGATCCTCGAGGGTGCACGCACCTATGCCGAGCAGGCCTTCAAGATCCTCGACAAAGATCGGACCCAGATCGTCTACAACAGTGAGTGGCTCGGGAAAATGGCGTTCGACGATGTCATCCGACTGGCCGGGAAGTACACGCTCGCCCGCATGATGGAGCGCGACGACTTTCGACGCCGCTGGGCGGATCACCAGAGCATCTCGATACACGAGCTCCTGTACCCGCTGGCGCAGGCCTACGACTCGGTCGTGCTCGAGTGCGACGTCGAGCTCGGCGGCACCGACCAGCTCTTCAATCTCTTGGTGGGCCGCGAAATCATGCGCGAGATGGGGCAGCGTCCGCAGATCGTCATGACGACTCCGATCCTCGAAGGCATCAACGCGCGCTTCGAAGACGGCGCCATCGTGGGCGCGAAGATGAGCAAGTCACTCGACAACTACGTCGGCGTGGCGGAGCCGCCCAAAGAGCAGCTCGGCAAGCTGATGAGCATTTCCGACGATTTGATGTGGCGCTACTACGCGCTCCTATCGACGCATCCTGCGCAAGAGATCGAACGGCGAAAACGCGCGTGCGCTGCAGGCGAGATGAACCCGCGCGACGCGAAGCTCGCACTGGCTCGGGAAATCGTCAGCCGTTACCACGACGCGTCACAAGCGGAGGCAGCAGAGGCTTCCTGGCTCGCGCAGTTTTCGAAACGCCAGGTTCCGGAGGATATGCCGGAGCACGAGGTTGCCGTCGATGGCGAGGCCATCTGGATTCCGAAGCTGTTGAGCGATCTGGGCCTCGTGAAGAGCTCCAGCGACGGTCGGAGGCGCATTCAGCAAGGCGGCGTGGAAGTCGATGGCGAGAGGGTTACCGACCCTCAAACCAATCTTCAGAAAGGCCGGCGATACGTCATCAAGGCGGGCAAGCGAGCCTGGGCAGCGGTCACCTTGAAATAGCGGTTGACGGGCTCTTCCGGCCCCCGGAAGCTGGGCCCATGCGAATCGGCACGTCATACAAGCAGCACCGCGGGCTCAGGGACGAATGGGATGCCATCGTCATCGGCTCGGGGATCGGCGGTCTCACCGCCGCGGCGAGCTTGGCCAAGCTAGATGGCAAGCGCGTGCTGGTCTTGGAGCGGCACTATACGGCTGGCGGTTTCACACATACGTTTCGCCGCCCAGGATACGAATGGGACGTCGGCATCCACTACATCGGCGAGGTGGCGCACCCCAAGGCCATGGGTCGCCGCATGTTCGATTTCCTCACGGAGGGCGAGCTCGAGTGGGCGGACATGGGTGATGTCTACGATCGGATTTTCCTCGGCGACGACGCCTACGACTTCGTCAAGGGCTACGAGAACTTCCGGGCCCAGATGCACGCGTACTTCCCCGGCGAGGAAGCCGCGATCGACCAGTACCTCGAGAAGGTCGTCACGACGGTCAAGAAGGCGCAGATGTTCTTTGCGGAAAAGGCCGTGCCCCCCTTCGTGTCTGCGCTGTTCGGCGGCATGATGCGCCGGCCCACACTCAGGGAGGCAACGCGCACGACGCGCGATGTGCTGGAGGAGATCACGCAGAATCAGGAGCTGATCGGCGTGCTGACGGGCCAGTGCGGCGACTATGGTCTGGTCCCGGCGAAGAGCAGCTTCTTCATTCACGCGATGGTAGTCGCGCACTACTTTCGGGGTGCTGCATACCCGGTCGGCGGCTCTTCTCGGATCGCGCAAACGATTCTGCCCACGATCGAAGCCACGGGCGGCGAGGTCGTCACGAATGCGGAGGTTCACGAGATCCTAGTCCGCGATGGCAAGGCGATAGGCGTGAAGCTCGCCGACGGTCACGAGCTTCGCGCGCCGATCGTGATCAGCAATGCCGGCGTGATCAACACTTTCGAAAAGCTCTTGGCGGCGGATGTGGCGAGAGAGATTGGCTACGCCGACCAGGCACGGAAGATCGGGGCCTCGATTGCGCACCTTTCGCTCTACGTCGGCCTGCAGGGCACGGCCGAGGAGCTCGGACTCGAAAAGACCAACCTTTGGGTCTACCGGGACCACCAGCACGAAAAGAACTTCGATGCCTTCGAGAAGGACATCCATGCACCTTTTCCGGTCGTGTATCTCTCGTTTCCCTCGGCCAAGGACCCGGATTTCAACCGCCGCTTTCCGGGCAAGTCGACGATCGAGGCGATCACGCTCGGGCCCGCGGATCATTTCGCACGATGGCAGGGCACGACCTGGAAGAAGCGCGGCGCGGCCTACGACGAGCTCAAGGCGAGCCTTTCGGAGCGGTTGCTAGACACCCTCTACGAGCGCGCACCCGGCGCGCGTGGCAAGGTCGAGATCGCGGAGCTTTCGACACCGCTCACGACGAAGAACTTCGCCGCGCATCCAGATGGCGCGATCTACGGCCTCGCCCACACGCCCGAACGGTATCGGCAGCGATGGCTGCGTCCGAGAACCCCGATCGCTGGCCTGTATCTCACCGGCGCCGACGTCGTGAGCGCAGGTCTGATGGGCGCGATGATGGGTGGGTTCGTTTGTGCGTCGGCCGTGCTCAAGGAAAACGTGCTCGGTCGGGTGCTCAGGCATCAGGCGCCAGCGTCGAGCGCCCCGGCGGCCCCGCCGGCTGCGCCCGTGGGAACCTGACGTCCCAAACGGCTCGCGGCGCGGTCGCGATTCGGTATGCTAGGGAAGTCATGACTCCACTCGATCTCGAGCATCCCATATGGGAGCAGGTGTACATGGTCGCGCCGCTCACCATCGTAGGCACGCGCGAGCCCGACGGCACCTACGACTTGGCACCCAAGCACCTGGCCACGCCGTTGAGTTGGTCGGAGCACTACGGCTTCGTGTGCACTCCGTCGCATGCGACGTACAGGAACGTCCAACGCGAAGGCTGTTTCACGGTGAGCTTCCCGAGGCCCGATCAGATCGTGTTGACGAGCCTGGCGGCCGCGCCGCGTTGCGACGACGACCAAAAGCACTCGCTTCAGGCGATTCCGACCGTTCCGGCCACCAAGGTGGACGGAGTCTTGCTCGAGCATGCGTATCTCCACTTCGAGTGCGAGCTCGACCGGATCATCGATGGCTTTGGCGTCAACAGCTTGATCGTCGGAAAGATCGTCGCTGCGTCCGCCGCCGAGGACAGCCGTCGCTATCAGGACCGCGACGCACAGGAAATGATCGCGCGTTCCCCCATGCTGGCGTACCTGCACCCCGGAAGGTTCGCAGCGATCCATCAGACCCACGCGTTCCCCTACCACGTCGGGTTCAAACGCTGAGCCACCGAGATGTCCGTCGATCTGGCGAATCGAGTCCTCGACCACCTAGACCAAAGCCGAGCCGCGATGCGCGAGCTGCTCGAGCGGTTGGTGGTTTGCGAGTCGCCTTCGGGGGATCGGACCGCACTCGGGGAAGTCATGGCGCTTCTGTCCGACTCGTTCAGTGCACGCGGATTCCAGACGCAGGTGCAGAGCGGGAAACGGAGTGGCGGCGTGCTGCTCGCGATGCCCGAGGCTCGGCAACGGAACCGACCCCATCAACTGATCCTCGGGCACTGCGACACGGTTTGGCCGATAGGCACCCTCGAAACGATGCCCGCACGCGCCGACGAGGACGGAATGTTCTGGGGTCCCGGCGCCTACGACATGAAGGCGGGCCTCGTTCAGGGACTGTTTGCCATAGAAGCGCTCGCGAGCGTAGGTGCGGCGCCACTTGCCGTGACACCCGTGTTCCTCGTCAACTCGGACGAGGAAGTCGGCAGCCACGATTCGACGCGCCTGATCGTGCGCCTCGCTCGCGGCGCCGATCGATGCTTCGTCCTCGAGCCTTCGCTCGGATCGGAAGGCAACCTCAAGACCGCCCGAAAAGGCGTCGGCCGTTTTTCGATCACGGTGCGCGGAGTCGCCGCGCACGCGGGCCTCGATCCGGGAAAGGGTGCCAGCGCGATCCTGGAGCTGTCGCTCATCATTCAGAAGCTCTTTGCACTCAACGATCCCGAGCGTGGAATCACCGTCAACGTCGGCACCATCGACGGTGGTCTCAGCCCGAACATGGTGGCGCCGGAGAGCACGGCTACTGTCGACGTCCGGGTGCCGACCCGTGAGGACGCCGACCGAATCGAGAAGACGATTCACGCTCTTCGAGCGGAAACACCGGGGACCGAGGTGATGATCGAGGGGTCGATCGGACGACCGCCCATGCAACGCACGCCGGGGAACCAGCGCCTGTGGCAACTCGCTCAGCGGGGCGCTCGGGAGCTCGGCTTCGAAATCGATCAGGCCTCTGCGGGTGGCGGCTCCGATGGCAACACGACGAGTCTCTTCACGCCGACCCTGGATGGGCTCGGCGCGGTGGGCGCCGGCGCTCACGCGGCTCACGAGCACCTGATTCTCGACAAGATGGTGGAACGCTCCGCGCTTCTGGCGCGATTGCTCTCATACCCCCCGCTCGACGAAGTGATCCCGCCGAACGGCTAGATGCTCGCGACCCGGATCACCGCGTCGCGCGTGGGAACGTCTGCGCCGACCTCGGCGAGCAAGACGTCGGCCGGGCATCGTCCCCCCTCGAGAAGCTCCCGCAGACCACGCAGGAGAGTCGCCTCATCCTCGCCGGCCTCGTTCCGATCAGCGATCCTCCGCAGACCGGCCTCCGCCAGCTCGAGTACGTCGCCAGCCCAATCCACGGCCTCCCGATTCATGAATCGCGTCCGCACCCCGTGCCGCGCGAGCGCATCGCGCTGTCGCTGCACCTCGGGACAGGTCCAGGAGTCGACGAGGCCTTCGAGCGCACGCAGGCTGTCTTCGTCATAGAGCAGGCCTTTCCAAAGGGCGGGCAGGGCGAACAGCATCTCGGGACGCTGTACGTCGGCGCCGCGGCATTCGAGCGTGCTCTTGAGGCGCACCTCTGGGAATAGCGTGCTCAAATGCGCCACCCAGTCGCCATAGTTGGCCCGGACGCCCTCGAAGCCGTGCTCCATGAATGCGCGGAAGGTCTGCCCGGTGTTGTAGTGGGCCCTGCTGTGGCGTTTGACGAGGAACATCGGCGCATCGAGGGCCCATTCGACGTAGTCCACGTACTTCGGGTAATCCTTCCAAGCGAATGGCAGGAGGCCGGAGCGGTCCGGGTCCATGTGGAGCCAGGCAAGCGCCCGATACGACTTGTAGCCGCTGCGCTTGCCCTCGTTCCACGGGCTGTTGGCGAACATCGCGGTGACGATTGGCTGAACCCGGAGAGCGACGCGGAGCTTACGCATCGCGTCCTCTTCGGACGCATAGTCTAGGTTGGCCTGCACGGTGCAGGTCTTCGTCATCATGTCGCCCGCCATCGATCCGCGCGTCGGCATGTACTCGCGCATCACCGCGTAACGCATCTTGGGAACCCATCCGAGCTCATCCACGGATGCGAAGGGATGGCATCCGAGCGCGAGCCACGTGAGGCCAAGCTCCTCGATCACGGGCTCGAGCTCGGCCCAGTGCGCGTCCGACTCCTGCTTGCCTTCGTGCACGGACCTATAGGGCGCTCCCGAAAGCTCGATTTGTGACCCGGGCTCCAGTGTGACGGAACCCTGGCCGCGCCGCAGCGCGATGATCGGACCGTCTGGTGTCTCGCGTTCCGGCTCCCAGCCCTCGTCGCGAATCAGCCGATCGAAAATCGCGAGGACGCTCACCGGACCGTCGTAGGGGAGGCGCGCACCGTCGGTCGCGGCGACGGCAATCCGCTCGGCCTCCGTACCGATCCGCCAACGCTCTCGCGGTTTCTCCGCCTCGTGGAACAGCACGAGCAAGTCATCCATCCCGCGCAGCGGGGCATCGAGTTTCGGCAACGTGTCCTCTCGGTCCGTCGATCGGGCCGGACCCTACCACGAAGGCTCGACCGATGCCCCCGGACGCCGCGACTTCATGGTTGCGCGATCGTCCCGGACGTGGTGGAACACCCCCGTGGATCAACTGCTCGAGTTGCTCAGGGAGCGTGGGTTTCGTCGTGGTCACTTCGTTTTGAGCTCCGGAAAGCAAAGCGACTTCTTCATCGACTGCAAACCGGCGGTGCTTCTCGCGCGCGGCCACGCCCTCACTGGGAACGCGCTCTTGCGGCGAATCGGCGACGCACTCGGGCCGGTTTCGGCAGTGGCGGGGGTCGAGCTCGGCGGATGTCCTCTCGCGTCCGCCGTCGCTTGCGCGTCGTGGGCCGAAGGCGCCCCGATCGATGCCGTGTACATCCGCAAGACCACGAAGGAACACGGCACGAAGAAGATGCTCGAGGGCGCTGACCACCTGTCGCCAGGCGCGAAGGTAGCCGTCGTCGAAGACACCGTGACCACTGGCGGCTCCACGCTGCGGGCCGTGCAAGCCGTGCGCGAGGCCGGCTTCGAGGTGGCCGGCGTCGTAGCCGTCGTCGATCGGCTGGAGGGGGGGGCAGACGCGATTCGCGAGGCGGGCGTGCGGTTCAGCGCGCTCTATGATCGAACCGACTTCATGGGGGACGAATGAGCCGTGCGGTCCATGCGTTCGTCTGGCTCCTCGCATCGGTCGCAGTCGCTGGGTGCAAGCCCCCCAAGCTCACGCTGGATCCCGGGCCCCGGACCTTCACGCCCGAGTCGTACCCCAGGGTGTGGGAAGCCTGGACGCGCGAAAAGGAATCGTTTGCTTGGAAGGAGCTGACGCACGAGATCTTCGTCGGCGCCACCTTCGAGTCCTGGGAATTCCGTTGGGCCTACGTCGTTCGCTACGCGGATGACTACAGCCTCAGCCCGCAGGCACGCGACGAGATGCTGGCCGCGAGCCTGCGGAGCTCCCGAGAGGAGCACCGATTCTTCGTGACCCTTTCGGGACTCGACTTCCGGGAGTCGAACTTGGCGGACAGGGCGTCCGCGTGGCGGGTGTTGCTGATCGACCCCGAAGGTCACCAGACGAGCCCGGTTCGCATGGAGCGTGTGAGACGTCCCACAGCCGTCGATCGCGTGTATTTCCCGCAAGTCAGCCCGTTTCGCCAGACGTTCAGGCTCACCTTTCCGGCCCTCGACGCGGAAGGTCGGCCGACGATCCCGGCCGGTGCCAAGTTCGTCGTGTTGCGCTTTACGGGAGCGCGGGGAAGGGCAGACCTCAAGTGGGAGCTTGGCCCGAGCGGTGGCGGTTGACGAAGGTTTGACAGCTTCGAGCCTTGGTCGCTATCCTTTGCGTGCGCATAAGCCTTCGGAACGAATGGGGAAACGGGCCGTGCGCGGAGGTTTGGATGATTGTGCGCCACAGGGGGTGGGCGGTTGCAGTGCTCGTTGCAACGCTCGGTTTGGGTTGTCATGCAGCCAAGGACGATCCGGAAGGTCAAGCGTCGGAGCTCGCAGATCCAGTTCGTCGCGAAAACGCGATCTTCAACCTCAAGGAGATCTACGCCGAAACGCTGGCCGCGAACAACGGGGATCGGAGCAGCGAGCCCGTGGCCGCGGTCGCGGACGTCATCGTCGGGCCGCTGACGGCGGCGTACCTCGACTACCCCGAGGATCGGCTGAGCGGTCTGGCGATTCTCGATCTGCTCTACGAGATGCGCGACCCGAGAAGCCTGCCAGCGCTCATCGAAGCGCTGAATTGGCGGACCGAAGTCTCGGAGGAAGACGCCATTCGGGCCGCTCAGACCATCGAAGCGATCGACGTGCCGAGCGCGGAGCGCCCACAGGTGATCGCGGCCCTCGGGCGCTCTCTCGAACGCATCACCGGCTCACGACCCGAGGACAACAAGATGCGCGTGGCGATGATTCGCGCGCTCGGTTCGCTCAACGACCAGGGCGCCACCGAGATCCTCACGGGCATTGCAACGAAGCAGGACGAGAACCAGAACTTCCTCATCAACCGGCTTGCGGCACAGCAGCTCGGCGAGCTGCGGGATCCGTCCGCCATTCCAGCGCTGATCAAGTGCCTGTTCCTGTTTGCGCCGGGCCGCCCCGACATGCGTATGAACGACGTCGCCGCGGAAGCGTTGATCTTGATCGGACGACCCTCGCTCAAGCCGCTCCTCGACGTGCTCGCCGGAAAGGACGCCACCGCGAATGCCATCGCGAAGCATTACATCGATGCGATCAAGGCGCGCCGGCCCGACTTGGCAAATCAAATGACGGTCCGGCAGGTCACCGGCAGCGAGGCGAGCTTTGCGCTCGGCGCGCTCGGCTTCTCGGAGGCGTTGGAGCCGCTCTTGGAAGAAGCTTCTTCCTCTGACACGGCCCGCAAGATCAACGCTGCCATCGCCTTGGTGCGTGTGGATGTCCCCCCCGCGCAACGCGACCGCGTTCGTTCGACTTTGAAGAAGGTATACGACGGCCTCCCCAAGGGATTCGGCGGAGTCGCGATGCGCGGTCAATTGCTCGCCGCGATCGCACACACCTACGATGCAGACATGATGCCCTTCATCTTCCAAGAGGCGGCAGACAAGAAGGCGAATCCCGAGCTTCGCCTGATCGCCGTGCACAACTACGCGCTTCTCGCGAACAAGGACGAGGCGGCGAAGCTTTCCGGCCTCATCGCCGGGGAGCCGCTCTCGGAAGATGGCGGGTACCGAGAGAAGTTCGCCGAGAATCAATCCTTGATCGACCTCGCGAACGAGTGTGATGCCAGCGTCGACTGCTGGATCTCGAAGGCCGGGAGCTCCGACACGGCGAAGGCGCGCAAGGGAGCCTACATGTTGGGTCGATTCGCCACAGGCAACCCGAAGGCGATCGACGCCCTGGTCGGTCAGCTTGGAAGCGAAGAGCTCGGGGTTCGCCTGGCGGCCCTCATGGCGATCGACCGGATCGCGGTGGATGGGAGCCCTGCCGCGGTTGCGAAGATCGACGAGCTCCGCACACGGGAGGAGGGCCAATCGGTCTGGGCTCGTTTCCGTGGCGAGGCCCTTCCGATTCAAGCCCGCCTTCGGAGCCGGGGCGGCGACGCAGGCTAGAACGTCGCGGGTGAGCGGTGCTGCGGACCGACCTTTCCTTCGTGCTCGTGGGCACTTTGACCCTTCTGGCATGCGAAGCCAGACAGGCCAGCGCCCCCGTCGTCCCGCGGGATGAGCGCGTGGTGACGGAGGTCGTGGCCCGCGTCGGGGATCGCCCGATCGGCGCAGCCGAGGTTGCCGCCCGCATGGCGGCCAAAGGCCTGGACGCCGAAGCCGCGCTCGAACGATTGATCGATGAGGAGCTCTTGGTACAGGAGGCGCGGCGCCGCGGGATCACCGAGGGCCGTGACGACGAGCGGGCGCTGGAACGCATCATGGTTCGGGCGATGCTGCACGACCTCGAGGAAGACCTCACACCCGACTCGGTGCCGGAGGCCGAAGTCCGCGCGGATTTCGAGACACAGCGCGAGCGCCTCGAGGTTCCCGAGCGGCGCAAGTCCTGGCACATCCTCGTGAAGGACGCATCCAAATCGGGTTGGCGTCTCGCAGAGGCGATCCAGGATGAGGTGCGAGCCGCCGCAGACTCACGATCGGTGTTTCGGCGCTATGTGGAGGGCGGCGAGGCAGACCCGCCTCTGGAAGTGAGCGCTGAAGATCTCCCTCCGATCACGCGCCGCGCGGGGATCGAGCAGGCATACAAGGATGCGCTGTTCGCGGCCGAGTCGACCGGTCCGCTCGATACCCCGGTGGAGACGTCGTACGGTTTGCACGTGATCGTGCTCACCGAGATTCTTCCAAGCGAGCACAAGACCTTCCGGGACGTCGAAGCCGAGATCCGCGATCGCCTCAGCCAGAAAAAGCGGTTCGAAAGGCTGGCGGAAGTCGTTCGCGCGGGTGAGGCGGCTGGCCTCGTCGAGTACGACGAGGAGGGCGTGGCGCGCTTGCTCGAAATGCCGGGCTTGCCGGAACGCGTCCGATGACCTTTCAGTCAGCCGGTTGCAACAGCTCGCCGACCACTCGATAGACGCTCGGCGGATTGGCCGGCACGCGTTCCTGGGAGAGCGCTCCGACGGACGTCACGGGAGTCACGGACGCTCCGGCCTTGAGGGCGTCCGTGAGCGCCTCGCGGGTTTGATGGCCCTGCCTGAGGGTGGCCGAAATCATGCGATACGCGTCGTATCCATAGGCGGCAAAAGTCTGCGGCGGCTTGCCATAGCGGCTCTCGTAGGCGGCTCGGAAATGCTCGCTCACCGCCGTCTCCGCGCCGTCATAGAACGGCAACGCGATCAGTGCTCCTTGAAGATAGCGATGCGCCCGTGGCAACAGAGCTCCGGACCAGCTCGGGCTCGGGAGCAAGAAGTGCACTTCGCGTTCCGCGTGCTCCGGTAACGGCGTGTCGCCGAGGCTCCATGCTCCCTCGGCAGCGAATGTGGGCGCAATGAGCGCGATCTGGTCTGCGACATCCGCGAGGAGGACGACGTCGCACGTCGTTTCGAGGACGGTTCGCACGTAGTCGACGAACGACTTCGTGCCTGGCGGATACGCGACACCTTCGCATGCCACACCACCGGCCGCAGCGACCTCTTGATCGAAGAGGCGCTCCATGGTGCGGCCGTAGCCGTGGTCTGGGTATAGAATCACGAAACGCGAGAGCCCCCGCGAGCGCGCGTTCCGAACCAACGCCGTCAGCTCGTCGCGAGGGCTGTACATCAAACGAAAGACCTCGTCCCCGGCGCTGGTCACCGAGTCCGCGGCCGAGAAGCTGAGCAGCGGGACTCCCGTACGGTGGGCGGCCTCTGCCGCAGCCTCCGTGGTCCGACTATCCACGGGTCCCAATACGGCGATCACACCCTGCGCACCGATCAAGGCATCCACCGCAGCACGGGTCTTATCGGGATCGCCGCCCGTATCTTCCACGACGAGCTCGGGACCGCCCTCCTCGAGCTGAGCGAGCTGCATCCCTTGAAGAAGCTGCCGGCCCACCTCGCGGCCGCG
>Ga0209536_100003481_pt1 | contig 25266 bp, 24 predicted proteins | sample DeeMarSeWOR28_12_FD_187461 | JGI IMG/M metagenome (GOLD analysis project Ga0209536, IMG submission 187461) | Marine sediment microbial communities from White Oak River estuary, North Carolina - WOR-2-8_12 (SPAdes) (version 2) | ecosystem: Environmental > Aquatic > Marine > Intertidal zone >...
GAGTAAACCAGCATCTCCTTGTCAGGATGCCATGTGATATCTTTTTCCACGTACGGTGTTTTCGTGAGCTGGACTATTTTTTCGGGCATTCCATCTTTAAGTTGCATTATGAATATGTCACCGTGCACAACAAACGCCAGTTCCTTTTCGAGTGGTGAAAGAGCAAACTCTGAGGCATCCGAAGTGAAGTTCTCAAAATAGGCTGGCTGTTGCGCATAGTCTTCAGTCACCAATATCTCCAGGCGGCTTGTTTTTTGGGCGGCAACATCATAGTTACAGATATCGTCTAAACACTCGAATGCAATGAGCGAACCATCCCATGATATTCTTGGATAATGGACATCCTCTTTCTCGAATGTCATTTGTTCCGGTTCGCTGCCGTCGGGGTTCATGCGCCATATGTTGCTAACGATTTCTGGTCCGCGGTCACTGATGAAGTAGAGCTTGCCGTCGAGCTGTGAATACATGGGGTAGGCATCACGACCAGGGTGATCAGTAATTCTTTCGGATCTTCCATCGGGCAGTGTTTTCTTCCATATGTCCTGGTTTGCGCCGCCCTTGTATCTCCGGCGCCACCAGGCCGCGCCTCCGCGTTCAAAATAGACCGTCTTACCGTCGGGTAGAAAACTGGAGTTGTAGGCCTCAAAATTTAGCAGCACTTCGGTGGTCCCGTCACTGATTGAGGTTTTGTAGAACAAGGGGCGAATAGAGCTGCGTTGTGCTGCGAAAACAACATAGTCTCCGTCCGGTGTCCAGCCATACAAGGCATCATGTTGGGAATAGAAAGTCAGCCTTTTGGGCGGAGCGCTTCCGTCAGCAGGCATGAGGCAGATCTCGTCGTTGCCCCAGCGTTCGGTCACAAACGCGATCTTACTGCCGTCCGCAGACCAGTAGGGTCTGCATTCATATGCGGGGTTGACGGTCAGTCTTTCGGCTTTGCCCCCGGCCGCACCAACCTTCCAGATATCGCCGTAGTAAGAAAATGCTATCTTCGTACCGTCGGGCGAGGGTGCTGGATGACGTGCACCGCGTACTTCAGCTCCCTGAAGAGTGCTGAATATGGTCAATGATATTATGTATATTGGCAAATTCTTTAGTTTCATGCCTTCACTATACCGCACATTCTGACTACTGTCAAGTAGCCGAGATTCTAGGGTATTCACTCGTCGAATAAACATTTGTAACGATTTATGGTGAGTTTTGTAAATAAACCATATCTAGGTTTTTTTGTCCAAAATGTATGATAGGGAGGCACTTATGGCCGATAAATTCATAAGCAGATGGGAACCTTTTAGAGACATGCTAAGTTTACGTGCAGATATGGATAAGCTCTTCAGCAGTCTCTTTGGCGGGATGGCAGAAGAGAGAGAAGGTTTTTGGGCGCCAGTTATTGATATCGAGGAAGACAGTGAGAATATTCTGGTCAAGGCGGAGATTCCGGGAATGACAAAAGATGATATAAAGGTGTCGGTCCAGGGCAACATGCTTACTATTTCAGGCGAGCGGAAGCAGGAAAGCGAGACAAAGAACAAAACGTATCACCGTGTTGAGCGTTCGTACGGAAAGTTCAGCCGCATGATCACCTTACCGACCGATGTTGAGGCGGGTAAGGTGAAGGCGAGCTACAAAGATGGTATCCTTAATATTACGCTACCGAAACCTGAGGAAGCAAAACCCAAACATATCGATGTCGAGATAAAATAGACTTCACCTCTGCATAAAAAAAGGCGGGTTTTAGCCCGCCTTTTTCATCTGCAAATCAATGCTTTAGCCGTTTCTTCTTTTTTGGCGGGAGAGAGCGGACATACTTTGCTGATTTACTGATCAGGGTTTGAAAGGTCATTTTGCTTTTGTATATAACCTCGGGCAGACTCACATACTCTTTCATTATGGTGCCGGGCCTTGGTTCGAAACGTTCTGCATTCGGGTATTTTGCTAATGTTCCTTCAATGTCTTTTGGGGATAGGCGCAAGAAAATATCACTTCCAAAGGCGCCCGCAAACATATTGCCATTCATGAAATAACATGGGTAGCCAAACATCTTGCGGGCCTCACACCTGGTATCTTTCAGGCTCATTTTGAGAAAAAGAGCGATTTCATCTGGCGTCTTTTTCCATTTCATCTAATACTCCTTTTTCACGAAAAAACTAGTCATCGATTCCCTGCTTCATTTATGTCCGATCATGACGTTAACATCGGAGAACACCATGCCCTTTTTGGCTACATCTCGCGCAAGAACTTCCATTTCCTGAATGTGCTGTCCTTGAATACCTTCTTCCCTAAGATTATCGACGACGTCTTTCATGTAGTCCATCGCTTCTTGTCCGCGAAGGCGTACACTGGACCGGAACTTCTCAATGCTTGCTATGCGAACGCCGCAGCTTATTATCATATCGGTCCAGTCCTCGAGTGTTTTGAAGTCTTCGAATTTCTGGACGCTGTGCATTGAATCGGTCCAGATTTCTTGGAAGCGCCGGCATAGCGGATCTTCGCTGAAATCTGGTTCCACGATCATGATCCTCTTTGAAACGCGGCACAACTCGGAGATCACCGCACGGTGTAGTGCCGGGTCTATCTCGTGAAAGGTGAAGTTAGCTAAGGCAAGAACGAATACCCGATCCATAAACGGTATCTGTGAAGCATTGCATTGCACTGAATTCCCCTTGGCAGTCTTGTGTTTGCGCAGTACGGACCAGTCAAGGTCGATCGAAGTAAGCCGGGTGTCCATTTCTATCAGTTTATTTCGGGAATAGGCAATATGGCCTACTCCAACATCCAGAACCCGGTCACCAGGTTTCACGTCCATAAGAGACCAGATATTCTCTCTTATGCCCTTTCGCTCTTTCTCAAAAAGGGTCAAGGCATGTTCTTTCATGATGTCAATAGTTTGATCGAGATTTTGTAGTATAGCGATAATTAATTGTTAAGTCAAGTATTGTTGGCTATAAGATGACCCGGCAAAATGCACGCTTGAATGCTATAAGCAGAATATTGCAGGAGGTGCTATGAATGAATGTTGATTTACGTCAAATTACGGATATAATTAAGTAATTATTGTGTTAGATCTTGTTGTCGTGAATACAATTCTGCTTTAATCCAAAGAGGAGGTACTCATGCCAAGAGTCATTCATTTTGAAATACATGCTGATGATCCGGTCCGGGCTGTCAAATTCTATCAAGAAGTGTTCGGCTGGAAAGTAGAAAAATGGAAGGGCCCCATGGATTATTGGCTCGTTTACACAGGCACGGATGAGCCGGGGATCGATGGTGCGATTGCAAAACGGGATCAGCCGCGGCGCGGCGGCGACGGCATTGTCGCTTATGTATGTACTGTGGGCGTCAAACCAATTGATGCTTATATCGAAAAAGTGAAAGCGCGTGGCGGGGAGATCGTAGTGCCCAAGCGCCCGGTGCCGGGTGTTGGGTGGTTTGCCCAGTGTAACGATACCGAAGGAAACCTGTTTGGTCTAATGGAAGACGATCCTGAGGCTAAATAGTGTTTTCGTATCTTTTAATTTTCATTCTCGTCGCATTCGGAATGCAAATTCACTCGAACCGCAAGAACGCCGGGGTCTACGAACAGACACGTGGCGTTGTCAGATCACGACAGGACCTGCTTGCAGTGAAAGAGGCGATCAACTTGAGCATGAAACTTGCCGTTATCTATATCGTACTTTTCGTAGTATTCATTCTGCTTATGGGATTATCAGTTGCCCGTGGCGGTTCATTGGGCCAAGCCGCGTTGTGCCTTTTCATATTTGGTATTGTCACGCTGCCGGCGGGGCTGATCGGTAAGAGCTACGAGAAGAAAATCAAGACAATGCAGGTTGAAACTGATGATCCGGACATCGTGGAGAAGTTCCAGCAATATCTCAAACAATGGAACGAACCCCGGTTTGGATTGTCTGATTAACATAAAACATGGCAGTTGTCACGAATCGTTTGAATGGTTCGGTTTATTTTAAGGAGGTCAAATTGAAATATTTGGGTTTCCTTGCATTGATGTTGCTAGTGGTTGGTTCTGCGAACTTTGGGGCTACTGAGACACTCGAAGAATATATCACCAAAGCCGAGGCATATAAGAATAACGGTCAGTTCGACGAGGCAATATCAACAATGGAACAGGCAGTCAAGAAATATCCTGAACAATCAGATGCCTATGCACAGCTTGGTGTAATGCTGAGCGAAAAAGCGCAGCGGACGCGGGATTACATACAGATCTTTGAGATTGCAAAACAGGCATTCGCAGCATGGGATAAAGCGCTTGTGATCGATCCCAGAAATTTCACTGCAAGATTCTATCGCGGAGCGTGGTCGGTCAACATTCCAAAGTCCGTGGGGCGATTGAGCAGCGGTATAGACGACTTTGTGATCATAACCAAAGCTCTGGAGCAATCTCCAGATCCTTCCTCCAAAGAAAGACTCGTGGATGCATATCAGTATTTGGCTACTGGTTATCAGAAAAATGCCGAATACGGTAAGGCGAAAAAGATACACGAAAAGATCATCGGGCTCGCTCCTGAAACTAAGTTTGCCCAGTCGGCTCAGGAGAATATTGACAAAATCGTGGCATTCGAGAGATGGCAGGCAGAACGCGCGAAGAATTTGCCCGGCGATACTCCTGAGATCATCAAGCTTAGAGAGCGGTGTAAGAAGGAACCTGCCAATTTTGATATTCATCTTGCATTGGGTAAAGCTTACCACGATATCGGAAATTATGAAGAAGCAGCGAATGCATTGCGGAAAGCGGTGAGTATCGATCAAGCGAGTAGCGAAGCCTACAAATTACTCGTATTTTCTCTGAACGAGATCAACTCAGTAGGTTATGATCCAAGGATATATCTTGATACGGATTTCCGCACCGATCTGGCATTCGAAGCCGCCGATGCGTTGGACAAGGCAGTTGGGCTCGCTCCAGAAGACATCGAGTTGAGGTTTACGCGCGGCGTCACTTCAATACAGATGCCGTTCTTCGTGAATAAGATGGAACAAGGCATCGAGGATTTGAAGATAGTCAGCGAGGGCGACGTAGCAGATGATATGAAGGCAGAGGCTCTATACTGGCTCGGCTATGCGTATCAGAAAATGGGTACTAGTTACTGGACAAGGGTGGTATCAAAATACTACACGACCGAAGCAGCGCAAAATGTCTTCAACGCTTCACGTCCTCCGGTCAAACACGTTGATCTATCCAAGTATGCCGTGCCTGTTGTTTCTATTGACTTCGAATTGAGCTTTCGTGACGAATTGGCGCCGCAAACAGCGGTGTGGATAGAGAGTGCTAAGGGCGAATTTGTAAAGACCATCTATGTCTCGGGTTTCAGTGCCCATGCCAAGGAAAGACAGGTTAATCTGCCGGTCTGGACAAAATCTTCGGAATTCGTTGATGTTGATGCTGTTACTGGTGCGAGTATTGATCTTGGACATCACATATATATATGGGATCTTAAGGATTATAAGGGAAAGAAAGTGAGTTCTGGCGACTATAAAATATTCGTGGAAGTTGCTTACTGGCCGAGTATGCAGTACCAGCGTGTGGAGGCTAGCATTCCTGTCGGCAAGAAGGAAGCACGTAAGGTTGTCGAGGAAGGTAATTTCATCCCTTATCTAGAGGTCCGGTACCAGCCCTGACGAAACGGAGACAAAGAGACAAGGAGACACGGGGACCGGGCGAAGACAGAAACCTAAAACCCTCCTGTCATTCCCCGATTAGATCGGGGAATCCAGCACAAAAAACCTTAATGACTGCGTCTATAATTACAAATTACACTATTACTGAATTACTTCGCATTAGATCATATTTGCATATATCATTAGATCTATGAGTATAAAGAAAATGAGTTGAACGAAGAAGTAATGTACTATGATATTGTCTTTTGTCTTTAGTTTGAGACGATTGAAACTGAGGGCAACCAGGAATGCAACAGTGAACCATGCTACATAATTCTGGAAGGGTACGGAGCCTCCTGTCCATTGCCAGTAGTCGAGATTCACGGCTACGATCTCGAGCGGAACATCAAAGGTCGCTGTAAATATTGCCGCCAGCAGAGCACTGTAAATTGGATGCCTGGAGATCTTTCTGGAAAGGGCGATCGCGCCAAGAACAACAAGTACCCAGTTGAATCCAATGACAAGCGGCACTTGCAGTAATTTTATGCCAAGTGTTCTTCCGTAATCGTATTCACCAAAGATCGCCCCCGTGTGTACACCCAGAGCTTCCACCATGAAAGTGAATACGTAGGCAGAAAGACACCACAGCAGTAGTCTGTGATCGAACCCGGTTGTGCGCAGCAATACAGCCAGACCGAATACGAACAATACAACAGGTGTCAATGTCATCATGTGTGGAAATGTACTTTCAATTGCATGGCCTAGTATGCCAACAGCATAGAAGCTGTACAGGATGAAAATAAAGATTACATTTTTGCTGTCACGTATAAAATCACGACTCATGTCATATCCTTTCGTATGAGATCCGCTGCGAATTTGCCCGACAGCAAGGCCAGGGGCATGCCGCCGCCCGGGTGGCATGTTCCGCCGCAGAAATAGAGCCCGCGGTAGATGAATGATCTGTTCTGCTGTCTTAAGAAAGCGCCGGACCGGCTATTCGATGCCATACCATAGAGGCTGCCCATGCTGCTCATGGTTTCTGTTTCTATATCAATCGGTGTCCATACTGATTCAAACACAATATGTCTCTGGATATCCTTATTGAGCCGCTCTCTCAACGTCTCAAGTATTCTTCTTCTTGTGCGGTCGGTCTCGAGCTGCCAGTTCTGCCCTGATGCGCAGGGCGCGTTGATCATAACGAACCAGTTCTCACAACCCTTTGGCGCATCAGACGCTACGTACTTGGATGTGATATTGATGTAAATGGTCGGATCGTGCGGGCATTGCTTTTTTCTGAATATGTCATTGAATTCCATTAAGTAGTTGCTTGAAAAGAAGATATTATGCACCTGCAAATCGCTGAAATCACCCTTGACGCCCCAGTAGAATACAAGGGCTGACGATGAAGGCTCCTTGCGGTTATACAGCATAGATAGTGGCGAATTCTTGTCGCCGAGCAGGTTATTGTAGGTTTTGCGCACATCAGAATTTGCCACGACGATGTCGCAGTCAAAACAACCATCCGCAAGGCAAAGACCCTTTATCCGATGGTTTTCGTGAGCGATTTTCAGCACTTCTTTTTCGAAATAGAACTTTGCACCCTTCTCTTTGGCGACGCAGTACAATGCCTCAGGTATTGAATATATACCGCCGAGCACGTTATAGGCGCCAGAGGTGAACTCGACATGGGGTATGATAAGAAATGTCGCCGGCGCGTGAAATGGTGAAGAGCCGTTGTAAGTAGCGTAACGGTTGAATAACTGCACAGTCTTTGAATCTTTGAAGAAATGACGGTTAATTTCATTCAATGAAATGAACATGCCGAGATCCCTGATATGCAAAAGGGTCGACATATTTCTGGTCTTCAGTTTCCGCAGGGATTGAAGCGGACTGTTGAACAGGAACATGTCCGCTGCCCGGTCATACAACCGCTCGCTGTACTTGAAGAAATCCGCGACACTTCTGGCATGGTCTTTTGTTTTCTTGGCGATCTCAGCGGAAAATCCATCCTTATCCGAGTGGGCATCGAGTATTGTCCCATCGGCAAAGAAATACTGACAATTGATCTTCAGTCTCTGAAAGCCGAGATAGTCCTCGCAATTTTCACCGATGTCTTTAAACCAGTCCTGGAACACAAAGGGCATGGTGAGCAAGGAAGGCCCTTTATCGAAACGGAATCCTGCGCCACGAAGCACGCGCGCCTTGCCACCTGGATTTCGGTCTTGCTCAAAGACATGAACGCTGTAACCGGCGTTTGCTAATCTTGCAGCCGCCGAAAGACCGCCGATCCCTGCACCAATTATGCCGACTGTCTTCTGCCCCATCTTTCCCCGGCGAATAGATATATGATGAGATAAAATGAAAGGAGTGAGAAGTTGTAGAAAAAATCCTCGATCGGTATTGTACCCGCGCGCAGACCGGTGATCGCCTGCGGCGAATAAGTGACCACAGGAAGTGATGTAAGGAAATGGTTGAATACGGCAAAAAGCAGCGTGCAGATAATGATGTACAGCCAGTACAGGCTTGAACTGAATATTGATCTAAAACAGAAGCGGGCGGTCGTGAACAAAGTACCGGTCATGATGAATATCGTTGCCGTGTATGCCTTGTCTCTGAAGATTATAGCCGTAGCAAAGCTCAGAACCGCAAGAATACCGTATAAATTCTGACTGTAATAAACAGATTTTTCCTTGAAATAGGTGCGGAAGGTTTCGTAAAGGAATATGCAGCTGTAAGGGACGGTAATGAAAAAGAGAATTTCCTCAATAGGCAATCCCAACAGCCTGAATCCTATGATGTATTTGTGGTTGAACGCCCAGTCACCGCGCGCTGCAGCCAGTGCATCCCAGACAATGAACAATGTGCTGATGATGAACATCGTGAGCAAAAGCGATTTTATCCGTCGGTAGTAGTAGACCTTGGGTGCAAAGGTGAGCACGAGCGGGATGCCAATGATGCTTATGTTGATGATAAGATATAGGCTCAAGGCTGTTGCGTGGGTTCCTCGGCAAGGTTCTCGAGTCGCGTGCGCTGTTCAGGCGTGGGGCGTTCAGTGCCCAGCAAATATCCGATCATGTCCTTCTGCTGATTCTTATCCACGAATCCGTAATCATGCTTCTCGAGCATAGATATCGTCACTTCAAGATCATCTCTTACCTTGCCCCCTACTCCGAAAATGCCAGGTATCTGATGAAAGAAGGAAAACCGCAAGAACCGTCCTTCGAGAAGCGAAGGATCCTTTTCAACCGCTGCGTTCATTTTTTCAACGGCCCTTGACACATGGACATATTTGCTGGCCGGGTTTGAGGCATGGCGTCCGCGCAGACCCTCAAGTGCGGCATAATAGGCGAGTATCACAGCTGGGTATTCATCATGTTTTTTGGTGAATTCATCCTCGATGAAATGCATGAGGTTCACTGTGGTGTCTTCGTCCTTGACCGCAACATAGAACCCGGTTCTTATTGCGTTAAGAATTTCAGGATCGATCTCGATCGTTGCTTGTTGCGTGAACAATAGTGTAGCATAGAAACTAAGCAAGGTCAGGCATCTAATGGTATTCACTCTGGGCTCAATGATAGCGGAGTGTACTGAAAACGAATCTCGATACTATGAACGGTATAGAGGGTTTCACCTTCCTGCTATATACGATGATGGGCATCATCTTTATTTGCTCGGCCGTCCATTTGTACATATCAGAGGCGGTTTTTATTGGAATGAAGTACCGCTTGGGGATGTAGGGAAAACCCTTCTCAGCTATTCGCTGCCATTCTTCATAGTAATCTATTTGGGTTCTGATGAATTCGTTGAATTCTTTTTCATGGGTTTTAACATGCTCATATTGGACCGATTGAAGTCCATATTTCTTCAGATCACTTTGCGGAAGATACTGACGGCCTAAAGAAAGATCTTCATTAATGTCGCGTATGAAGTTTATGTATTGCATAGCCCGTCCAAGATAGCGGGCACATTCGAACGATTCCCTGGTTAGCTCCATTATGCTTGCCATCATGAGGCCGATTACCTCTGCTGAGCCATACATGTATTTTTTGATTTCCTCAATGTCCTTGTACGCCCGTTTCTTCAGATCCATGGCCATGGCGTCGAAGAACGCTTCAACCCATTTCGGATCGAAATTTTTCCTTTGTATCAGATCGACGAATGAATCGATAACGATGTCCCCGGATAGGCGACCGGCAAGTGCTTCTTCGTAATTCTTCCAAAAGGCATAGAAATCATGCTTGCGTTGAGGTATGGTATCGACAAAATTGTCCGCTTTCCGGACAAATGCATAAAGTGTGAAAACGTCGGCCCTGACGTCCATTGGAAAGAATAAGGAGCTGTAGAAATAGGTCTTGCTGCCCTCTTTGAAGATCGAGTACAGTGTGCTATCAACCATACAGTTTTTTGATCTCGTTGCACACAATTTGGGATGATATTATGACCATTGGAACACCAATACCCGGGTGATTGTAGCTTCCAGTGTAGAACAAATTCTTCACTTTTTTGCTTTGATGCGCTGGGCGGAAAATCGCAGTCTGCAAAAGCGTGTGTGACATACCAAGAGCAGTTCCTTTATACGCATTGTACGCTTGCTTGAAATCATTATGGGCAAAAGTTCTACTGACCACGATGTGATCAAAGATGCTTTCTCCTATAAGCTGCTCCAGATGGGTTATTGTTTTTTCGAAATATTTCTTTCTGATTGCCTCGTTGTCTTCCAATCCTGGGGCGACCGGTACAAGAATGAAGAGGTTCTCGCACTGCGTAGGTGCAACTGTTTTGTCTGTCTTAGATGGACACGATACATAATAACTCGGGCTTTGCGGCCAAGCAGGAACGTCGAATATTGACCGAAAATGCTCGTCCCAGGAGGGATCAAGATATAGATTATGGTGAAGCAGACCAGGTATCTTCTTGTTCAATCCGAGATAGATCAGAAAAGCAGATGGGCCCATTTTTTTCTTTTCCCAGTAGGGATGGTCATAAGTTCGGAATTTCTCGTCGAGCAGTTGCGTTTCGGCAAATTGATAATCTGCGTTGACCAAAACAACATCGGCCTCATATTCTTCCTTGTCCGAAACAACCTTTGTAGCCCGGCCGTTCTCCACTCCGATCTTGCGGACATCCTGGTTGAGCAGGATATTGACTCCATAATCCCGGGTCAGTTTGGTGAAGCCGTAAACGAGGTTCCCGATCCCTCCACATGGATACCAGACACCGAGGTCAAAATCAACATGGGACATTATTGAATAAAGGCCTGGGGTGTTGTTCGGCGACCCCCCGAGAAAAACAACGGTGTATTCGAGTATTTTTCGGATATCGGCGTCATCGAAATAGCGTCGGGCGAATTTATCAAAGCTCTCGAATATCTTGAGTTGGGTGCCTTTGGTTATGACTTTCCAGTTAAAGAAATCAAAGACAGTCTTGTACTTCCGGTACATGAATTCCTGCATTGCGATTTCATACTGATATTGGGCTACGTCCAGGTATTCCTTAAGTTTTTTGCTTCCACCCGGCGTTAGTCTGTCAAAAAGCTTGTCGATCTCTTCGCGCTTTGCAGGAACATCAATGATTTTTTCTTTGCCAAAGAATGCACGGTAATTGGGATCGAGTCTTATTAATTTGTAGTAGTCCTCGGTCTTTTTGTTGAAAAGAGCGAAGTATTTTTCAAAAACATCAGGCATTAAGTACCATGATGGTCCCATATCGAAGACAAAGCCGTTTTTCTTCCAGACCCGCGCACGTCCGCCAGTTTGCTCGTTCTTCTCGAGTATTTTGACCTTGAATCCATCGCGGGCCAGGAGCGCGGCCGCAGATAATCCGCCGAAACCGGCTCCGATAATGAGTATTTGTTTCTCTTTCATTCTCAGCCTTATTGTTCTGGGTGCTCGTTCAAGTATACGGAACTTTATCAGGATGTCAACCGATGCATGTATGAAGAGACCATGTTTTGGGACCTTGATTCTATGCTTTACAATTTGGTGATTGGCGTTATAATGGAGCAACACTTAATGCACGTGAAAGGAGAATCTATGGAGAGACTTCCGGGGATCGTCAGAATTCTCTTGATGTTGGGTGCGCTTGTGTTGTTCGCGGTCTGCAATGGTGGTTGACCGTTCAGCGGCACAAGGTCTTTGTGCAGCGAAGCCCAACCAGCAATACAAGTAGAGCAGACCAAGTAAATTGAGCGTACGTTCAGAGTGGTTGCATAGCTTTATTGGTCAATTGAATAATGACATGATGAAACATTGACGGATCTATAAACGTTGTGCCTGCAGTCATTCTGTTTATCACTGTAATCTATTCGAGTAGCATTGTAATCGGCGCGTGTTTTTCAACACGCGAGGAGGTGTATATGAATTACGATCTGGAGAAGAAACACCACATATCTTATTGCGGCTCGTACTGCCACATATGCGACTGGCATACTGGACGTATTAGAAAGGCATTCCAGCATGCGTTCGATATGATCGATAATCTGAGCTTGAAAAAACAGCTCGGTGATAAGATTGATGTTGACAACTTCAACGTGGGGTTGGCGAAGCTCGCGAAGTCCTCGATATGTCCGGGGTGCAAATCTGAAGCAGGAACACATAAACCCGGTGAGGACCGGTGCAGGATCCGTGAGTGTTGTTATGGCAAGGGCTTTGACTTGTGTAACGAGTGTAGCGATTTCCCCTGTGAAACACTCAAGAACAATCCTGGAGTTATCAGGTTTCACTGCATTGAAAATCTGCAGGAGATGAAAGAGAAGGGGCTCGAGGCGTGGATTGATCAGCAGTGGAAAGATTATGTGACCGAACCTATTGTGTAGTCAAAGCCTTACAAAACCACATAATCCCAGACCTCTGCCACTACCAACCGTCCCTGAGATGCTTGGAGCAGGAAATTTCATGTAAAGCCAATGAACGTAGCGTAAGGCTCAGCAGGCAACAAAGCTATAATTCTGTTATGTAGATACATTGTGTAGCGATTTCAAGGGTTTTGAGCCCCCATGTGAGAATTATTTGAGCGTTGTTTCCATAAATATAATAGGATACATATAATGTAAATACATTACTGATTTATGGATAGCGCTTAGGAGGTTCTATGTGGACCAAAACACTAGGCGGGGGTAATGAAGAAGTTGGCTACGCAGTCCAGCAGACATCTGATGGGGGTTATGTTATTTGTGGTTATACTTCCTCGCACAATACGGGTACCAAAGATGCCTACCTCATACGATTGGCGCCAGAGACTTTCGTTGCTGAAAAAGAAGAGCAATTCGATGAAAAGCATGAGCTTGGTCCGGCAATTGTCCGCGGTCCTTTGATCCTTCCCGGCACAAGTAATTGTGAGCTGTTCGATATCAGCGGTCGAAAGGTCGAGGTCAATATTATGATACCGGGTGTCTACTACATCCTAGAGCAAGGAAAGGTGGTTCAGAAGATTATCAAGATCCGGTGAACTGAGCCGATATTGGCGGTATAATAACCCACTTGTCAATGATGTGTCGCATCAATGACAGGCGACTTGATGACACAGTGACTGGGTAGTCCTGCCATGGCTGGCTTGAATGAATCACTAAGCTGCATACATAGAATGGCACTGGCGCGTTGACAGCTCGGTAACTTAATGTATAATGACCAAAGAGCTGAGCGGTCAATTACTTATTTAATAACATAATTACACAATAACATAATCATAGTATTGGACGCCGTCGGCACTCAAGGAGGTTATGAATGGACAAAAGAGATTTTTCGATAGAAGAAGCACTACAGTATGGATGGAATATAATGAAAGCCAATATTTGGTATTTTGTCGGTGTGCTCATTGTAGCATGGGTTATTATGGGAATTCCTTACGCCATTGCCGGTGTTTTGCAGAGAGAATCTGGTGGATTGTCGTTCCTATTCAGGATTGTTGGCTGGATCGCGAGCACGATCATATCTATTGGTCTGATCGCAATAGCGTTGAAATTTTTGGACAATCAGACGCCGAAGTTTGAGGATCTTTTTTCATTTAAACCCTATTTCTGGAGGTATCTTGGGGCTTCAATACTTACTGGGGTGGTGGTATGGGCAGGACTGATCTTACTCATTATCCCGGGAATATACTGGGCGCTGAAGTTTCAGTTCTATGGCTATTTCATTGTGGACAAGGGTTGTGATCCGATCGAATCAATGAGAAAAAGCTCGCAGATCACGCGAAGCGTGAAATGGAAGCTTCTTGGTTTTGGCATTGTTTTGTTCATCATCAACATGATAGGGGCCATGTGCTTGCTTGTTGGTCTTTTTGTGACCGTGCCCATAACCTTAATGGCATATTCAATGGTGTATCGTAAGTTGCTGGCTCAAACAGGAAACATCGAGACAGCAGCCTCTGAACCAGAAGCAAAACCAGCTGGCTAGACATGATGGACTTCGGAGGAACTGATAATGTGTAGACATGGTTTGATTTTATTGGCATTAGGAAGCCTAGTCACATTGTTGCCCGGCAAAACAATCCGTGCCGATGTCACGGGTGATGGTATCGATGATATCATCAAAATGGGCATGAAGATGGTGACCGTACAGGACGGTGCATCAAATAAATTGCACACCATAATTGCCGGGATCGATGACCTGGCTGATATGTCGATTGATAACTTTTTCGAAGGAACCAAAGGAAATGAGATTGCACTCTTAAGGCTTCCGGAAAAGAGCTGTTTCACTGAAGTATACGGTTATCGTAATAAGCGTTTCATTAAGGTGTCAGATGCATTACCTGGTGAGCTAAGTATGGATGAGGACGGACGATTATTCGGTTATTCCACACATGCCTGGGATCGAAATGAAGTAATGATTTATTGGCCGATACTGGAATACGGAGGCCATCTGAAACCGGCAGAGGTAAAGCTTTTTTCTGAAACGTCGTTAGTAGTGGAACCGTATAAGACAGAGGAATTTCCGATTGATCTGCATAGGAGTACATTTGCCATGTGCGTGGCGTCAACCTTGGACAAGGATGTTGTCGTTTTTCTGCTGGATGATGATGGTACGCTCATTAAGCAGGCCATGATCGATCCTCAGACCGGGTTTTACGGCCGTATCATTACGGAAAATGCGAAAACCGTCACGCTTAATATCGACAACTCAAAATCACCAAAGCAGAAGACCATTCACATCATTATTAAGCAATACGAATACCCGTGACTGAATCACGCACAGACAATACTCGAAATCCAGATTTAGGGTAGTATGCAGTAGGTAGTGTGTGGAAAAAATGACCTAATGACATGGCGACTATCACTGTAATCAAATGTTTAATCACCGTCATCGATGGATGCGGAGCATCCAATGACATAGTGACCTATAAGATAGTTTGTATTAAAAGGGATCTTATAATAGGAACATTCGTGAAAGGAGTAATACGATGTCTAAGATCGCCATAATTGGTGCCGGTATGGGTGGGCTGATGGCGGGAAATATACTGGCAAAGAAGGGTCATAAGGTGACCATATTCGAATCACACAACACGGTGGGTGGGTACACTGCTGGTTTTCGAAAGAAGGGTTACTACTTCGAGAGCGGGACTCTTTCATTTGAATCGTCATATATTGTGTTTCCGGCAATGAAAGATCTGGGGTTGTACGACAAGATTCCGTTTGTAAGACAGCATTCGCGTTTTGTGACAAAGAACTTCGACTGTAATATTTATGCTATTGAAGATTGGCGAAAGGCATTGTATACTGGCTATCCATTTGAGAAGGATAAACTGGACAAGTATTGGGCTGAAGTTGATAAAATGCTGAAGTTGTTTACCGCGCTCATGAAGCCAAGAAACTTCTTAGCAAAAATCATCTTCTTCCCAACGATGACAAGATTTGCACGCATGTACCGGAAGTACGAAAGAATGACTGTAACCGAATTTACGGCGCGGTATTTTGATGAAGGTTCAGAAATATTCCTTCTGCTCAAAGAAATGGGTTATCCAGATATGTCGGCTTCGGTTGTCGCCGCGGCACTCATTGCGTTCATAGAAGACTACTGGACCGTGAAGACCGGCATGCAATCTTGGGCTGATGTGCTGGCCGACAATTTTAAGAACCTGGGTGGCGATTTCAGACTAAAATCAATTGTTGAAAAGATCATTACTAAAAAGGGCGCGGCAGCTGGCGTCGTGTGCAACGGCAAAGAGTATCCGGCTGACTATGTACTCTCTGCCGGCGACTACAAGAAGACGTTCTTAAAACTACTGGATGATAAGACGCTGCTGCCCGATGGATTTGAGGAAAAGGTAAAGAGCGCAGCCGTTTCAGAAGGGTTCTTCACGGTTTATCTGGGTTTAAATTTGTCCGGCGAAAAACTGAAAGAATACATGAAGCTACCTCATGTTATGTATTACGATGTCAAAAATGGGTATGATTTGTACGCATCGGACGATAAGGATTTCTTTGAGAAATGTTCAATCTGGTTGTATTCGACTTCTATGTTACATGAGGGGAACGCGCCCGCTGGTAAATCGTCGCTCATGATCCAGACTCCTGTACCTCTTCGCTGGATGAATAACTGGGGCAATGGTGACCGTGAGGTCTATAAACAACTGAAGGAGAGAGCCAAAAAGGTCCTTATCCGGAAGGCCTCAGTTGTCATCCCCAACCTGGAACAATACATAGAGTTTGAGGATGCGGCCACTCCGCTGACATACGAGCGTTACACACACAACACTGATGGAGCAACTTCGGCCTGGAGCTGGAACCCCACGAAGTGGTTCTATGATGACGGATTCAATATCCGCGTTACGACACCGGTGAAGAACCTTTTGATCTGTTCGTGCTGGGCGCATGAGATGGGGGGAATCCCGACGGCGATACAGGCGCCGCAGAAATGCGCGGAACTCATAAAATAAGACAGTATGGAGTACGCAGTAGGTAGTATGTAGAAAGACAGTCTAACAAATGCCACTTTCTGCGATCATTTCTCTACATACTACTTAGTACATACTACATACTGCTAGAGACATGATTACGTTCTGACTAATTCTGCAAAACCTTGCCAGTCTTCTCGCTTGATCTTGAGCGTCGCTCTGATGTAGAGTCTATCGTCTTTCAGCTCAAAGTGCCGTACTTGATCAGTTCCGACCCAGTTCGGGAATTTCGCACCCTCAACATGATGGGTGATAGTGCCTTTTTCTTCATCGATTGTATATGTCCCACAGTAAGCGTCGAATTTCTCATAAGCTTGTTTTATCTCATCCGTAGCTCCAGCCTTTAGATCGTCCGACATGAACCGCTTGCGGTCAGGGTCCATGAGGAGAGCTGACATGTATCCATTAGACGTGTAGAACATTAAGCCAAAAAGGTTTTCTCCATATGGGTAGACTGTATTCCCGCTGCCATTCCTGAGAACCATGCTTTGAAATTTCCACGTGCCGATTAATTCGTTCTTGCTCATGCTAATCCTTTACGACAGGTAATACTATTCGTGACGGGAACCTCGCATTACGAATCAACGTTATCGTCGCCGATTCTTCGCTAGGCAGCGCATCCCAACCATCATTCGCACATGTAATCGTCGCCCTGATGCGATGGCCTTTGTTGAATATATTCGCCGTGGGCATCATGTCAAAGCTGATCTTAACGATTTCGTCTTCTGGAATTGGCTGAGTATCATCTGCGAAATGTGTATGGAACGGTAATCCCATGTTGTCGAAAGGCGGCGCGGCTTCGGCCCGGTGAGAGGCGCGGAGCAATCCATCCGTAATGTAATGGCTGTAACCGTTAGGGTCCACTTCCTCAAGATAAGCGTAAAAGCTGCCGTCATGAGCCGTCGACTTAATATACAGCGTAACCACAGGATGGCCTATTATTGTGATATCATCATCCAGGGGCGGCGTGGTATAGGTCAATCCTTTAACATCATTGGGATGCATATTAGGGTCTTCCAAACCACGATTTGGGCAGCGCGGTCCTTTGCACTCGCCAACTGTGGTTGTAAAATCGATATCATAAGCGTCTTCACCCTCATGTTCATCGCCATTCCCTGTCAGCAAAAGCCCGTCATTTATTGAGTTAACACTTCCGGATTTACCTTTTGAAAAGAGATATTCAACCACTTCAACCTCGGACAGAGGCCATTCGTCTGCACTATGCCATGACCATTTGCCCGCCTCGTCCATGATCGCATAGTTGATCCTGGGCTCGTTCATTATTCCATTATCTATGCCTTTGAGCCAGTAATCAAACCAGCGCAGCATCTCGATTGCGTATAGCCTATAACGCTCCTCTTTTTTGATTGGATCATAATCGCTATGTGCCCAGGGTCCACAGGTGATCTTCTGAGGATTTTTTAAATTGACAAACCATTGCCACGAGTCGCGTGCGTATGCGTCAAACCATCCTGTCCATTGATAGACCGCGACGCCGGATTTGCTGACTGCCTGTACGTGCGTAATGGGATTATTAAGGGTCCAAGGCTTAAGTTCTCCTTCTTCGCTGTCACGGTAAGGGAGGCGTATGTGTTCAATGGGCATGATATTGCCTTCATGTTGTTTTTTTGCTGCGTTCAACATATTGCCTTTGCTATCTTCGTCAACCGGTGCGACCTGTGTCTCTGCTTCCTGTGCTCCGTAGGATTCGGTGACCTTTTCTAGAATGATCTTGCGACAAATACCCCCGGGATAGACCAGTCGATAAATATCAAAGGTTCCCATGGAAGGGAAAATAGCCTTGAGATGGGGCGGAGCATGAGCAGCGATCATGAAGTGCATATTCGCACTGTATGAATGCCCGAACATCCCGACATTACCGTTGCACCAGGGCTGTGCCGCCAACCACTCAGTGATCTCATATCCATACCTGCCTTCTTCGTAAGTTACCGGGTCAAAATTTCTGCCGTATGATGCACCCTTGCCGCGTGCGTCAACGACCGCAATAATGTACCCGTTTTTTACGAGGCTTTGTAATGACGGCGAAATATCCACTAGCGAGATAACCTTTCCTTCTTCTATTGTCGCGCGCACGTAGAAGTAGTAGTTCCAGATCACGGGCATCGGTTTTCCGACGGGCTTTCCATTCTTTGCCGGCCTGATAATATCCATTGCCAGTTTCACGCCGTCAGACATCTCTAGGTAGCGCGACGTTCTTATCCATTCATCATACAGCGGTTGTGAATAGCCTACGTATTTACCAAATTTTGACGCGCGGTATCCCACCCTCTCCGGCTTCTGCCCGTTTACCATGCTAGCCCCAACCAGAAGAACTAACACGAAAATGAACGATTGTTGATAATTTCTCATTTTGCTGCTCCCTTCTTTGTCGTGTGTTTAGTAACATAATAACACAATTACTTGGTTACGATACTCAATGACACAATGAATGATGACTAAAAGTAGATGAGATATTTGACCTTCAGGGCGCCGATCCGCTCAACCAGCTCCAGCCCCTCGCCTTCATCCCGGCGCAGGTCGTTGAACGCAACATATAGCCAGCTCTTCGGCAGGAAGTTCCACGAGAATAGAAAGCCGATGCGGTTGGAATAGATTTCTGCCGTGCTGAGATCGCCACCTTCGGTCAGAAATACGAATTCAGAATATAGTGCGATATCCATATCCGCATTGATCTGGTATTCGACCCGCGGTGTCCAGATCGGTGTGATCGCGTGCAGCTCACCGGTTGGGTCCCATTCCATAATAAAATCACCGTAGGTTATGAGTGACAATTGTGATATGGGCACAAAGCTCATCCAGTGCCATATCCACAGCTGGCTCGCGATCCAACTCCGGTAATAATTGTACCTGTGTGCATAGTCAAAACCAAAATGCAGGTTCATCATTTCCCGTAAACCGCTCCAAACTGACATCTCGACACCATGGTAGAAATAGTTGGTGTCGGCTTCGTACGTCTGCCCTAATTGTCCCCAAATATTGAAGCCCCACATGTTGCGAAAATTCTGTTCCAAGAATAGAGTAGCTAATCTGGACCATTCATCGCCTTCAGGGTATTTTGTAAGGATGATGCCCGGCTCCAGGTACATACTCAGGAGTGGCCCTGTTTCAGGATACCGGGCCGGGCCTGCCGCCAGGTACAGGTCGGTAACGCCCTGCCAGGGAACGTAGCCTATGTCATCAACGTTGAAAGAACTATCCACTTTGAGAAAACTTCCAACGGCGATAAGATGGCTTGACCGGTAAATTCCGCCGCTGGATAGAGCCCAACCCCGGGTGCCGTTCTTGTCACTGAAAGCTGATTGTAGTATGAGCTGTGAGGGACCAGAACGCAATGCGCCGTCAATCCCCAGGGCATAGTTATAGTCATCCTTGTCCACCATGGTTCCACTGAACATCATGCCAATATCCGAATTATCCAGGATTGCACGATTGACGCGCGCCACGGCATATCCACGGTTCGGCACTTCTGCGGCGAAGCCTGGGATGCTGTCAATGAATTTGCCAGTATAGGCACCCAGAGCACCGAAATTCCAGTCGCTGCTCTTGTTGATCAACTTCAGCCCGCCATGGATTGGTATCGAGCCGACCCAGGGACCTGGCAGCGGTTCTCCCACTCTCCGGCTGTAAAAGATGTCGAGGGAATTGAAGAAACCCATGCCCAGGTGTGACATCCTGAATACATCGTGTCCTTCAACGAAGAACGGCCGGTGTTCCTCCAGGCGCACCGGGTAGCGTGACAGGTTAAATGTATAGGGGTCTGATTCGATATGGGCAAAGTCCGGGTTTACCGTTCCATTCACGGTCATCTGTGATGTTGGATCCCACTTGAAATTGAAGCTCAGGCTTGGGGTCCAATCGGTTGAATCGCCCCTTTCGTCATAACGCAAAAAGCCCTCTGGGTAGAGTTCCATATAGTATCCTTGCGCCTTGGGATTGACATTTTTTAGCGTGCCGAACTGCGAAACCTGGAAGCCGTCTTTTTGCCGGACATCGGTCCAGTGGGTCACCGCGTGATCTTCTATGTGCCACCGCCGTATTTGCAGCCCCCATTCATTCAGATCCTTCTTATAACGTATTGATTTGAAGGGGATGCGCACTTCGATGATGTAGCCATTCTTGTATTCACCTATATGAAAGAACCACACGTAATCCCAGGATGTGTCTTGTATCTTGCCGTTCTCCAGCATCAATCCATCATCATAGTGCCCGCTAAGGCATACCGCGAACATGTATGCCCTGCTTCTGCTGTTAAATGTGTCGAAGTAGAACCATATATGATCTTCCAATCCTTTGAATGACGCGTAAGGTTTGCGTCCTGGAGTATAACACTTCAGCGCAATATACAGATTTTCGTCATCGGCCAGGAAATATGCTACAGTCGGTTCACTGGCAGGCACGCCGTCCGTTGGCCGGTACTGTGTGAAATCGTACGCCGAATCTGCTTGAAGCCACACATCTTCGAGCACGCCATCGAGTTGCGGTGCAACTTCTGTGTACCTCAACTCAACCGACTTACTTCCTACTAAGAATAACGACAAGACCAGCGCGACCATGAACATCCTCCCCGTTTCATCTACAATTTAGCTTTTAGTATATCGTTCAAGCACTTGAAGTCAAGAACAACTGTAGACGAAAACCGCAGTTTCGTCAAATCGATTCGGTAATGACCCTGCCGCGCAGGTTGATTTTGTGCAGCTGAAGTCGCGGCACTTGTAGTTGTTTGATTTATCAAACAATGCCCGATGATTCTCCGTAGAGCTTGGCTCTCCGTGAGCAGGCGGGCAACTACCTCGCTGGACAAGCCACAGTCATGGTTCTCGATGCGTTCCATTCGTCACTTACTCGAACAATAAATCGTTGATACAGCAATAACGTTCCACCGAGTTCGGAGTTCGATCTTTCTGCCTACTACTTACTGCATATGCGAATTTTCAACAAATCGTCGATTTGACCAGAAAATTCAGCATCCCGCTGCAAGTCTCGATAGAAGGAGAGGACTTATTTGCCGGGACTACGCACTGCCCTTTTATGCCATCACTGTAATCTATCTTTTATCATTGCTATCTCTTCGCGAAGCGAACGGAGTTCTGAGCTCGGAGTTCGCTATGATCTGCCTCGTGATCTTCTGAACTCCAAGTATGCTCTTTGGCCATCACTCTAATCATAATTTGTATCGGTGTAATCGAAGCTGCGAAGCAGCTCAGAGTTCGTGTTTCCTTCTACATACTAATTACTACTTACTACGTAATGTCGTGATCAGTCTTGCGTCCAGCTTATGACATAACTCGTCCCCTTCGGCATGTCGGCTATCTTGTGTTCAATCTTACTCCAGCCGCCGGGCAATCGTCTTTGCGCAGCCCCAAGTTCAAAATGACACATTGCAATGCCGATGTCAATGTCATGCAACCTTTTCTGTTCGTAACGTTTATTGACTACTTCTTTGAAAAAGTGAAAGACATTCCGGTCCTTTTCTTTTACTATGCGCCAGGGCTGTGTGTTGCCTGCCGAGGGTGCAAGGCGGAGTAATTCAAGTGGCTCGGCATACGTGCCGGTGTTTTCGTAGGCAAGTGGTGTCTTGAAAGCGCCATTAAAGAAGAGCCTTTTCCATTCTTTCCTTTTTGATGCTCGGATCGCAAATCTTGCTGCTTTTTCAATGAATGTACGTTTTGCCGCTGCGTACCCGACCAGGCAGACCGCTGGTATGATCTGATTATCGTTTATAGTGATATCTTTTATTAAATACTGGTCGAAATCGCCAGCCCAGCATGTGCCCAATCCAAGCTCGGTCGCCTTAAGTACCACATGTTCCATCGCGTAACCGAAGCTTACATGGTGAAAATCCGATGTGTCTATAATACCTGCAATAAAATTTCGTGCATTCTTGAACAAGCCGTATCCGGCAAGTTTCTTCTCCTTTAAATCGTCGACATTGTGTTCGATCAGATGGAATTTGATTTTTTCTCCGTGCAGGCCTCGTGCCACTGTATCGCAGAATGCAAGCAATTTTTCTTTGTCCTCTTCGGTGAGCAAACGGTCTTCGTATGTCCGGCAAGCAACACGCGTCCTCACTATCTGCACGATTGGCTCCTGATAACAATCAAGATAGCTCATATATTCTCCTTTTGTCATTTGAATGCGATGAAATAGTTGGCAGTATGATAATGAGAAAAATGTGTTTGTCAATGAATCGTGCTCGCGCCTGAGACTAAGGGATTACGCCAATTGGCGTAATCCCTTAGTGCGGTGCGGTTATTGACACGTGTTGATTACTCTGGTAGAATAAAGCTGATATTTTGATTACGCAAATAGTAATTACTGAATAACCACGATGAGCGCGCAGCGCTCAGGGAGGTATTTATGATAAGGTGTATATTTGACATTCATCCGCTGATCGTATTGGCGGTCCTATTAATCCCGGTGTTTTCCATTGCACAGCAAAAAATAGAACCCGAGCGTCTTGAAATGGCTGCTGCTAGCAGGAAGATGGTCGATGATAATGATAGTTATGGAGCCATTGAGATGATCCAGGGTAAGGGTGGTTTTGCAGAAATAGCACAGCGTTATGAGTTTCTTGTGCGTGACCTCTATTGGCAGGAAAAGGCGTTGCACGCTGTCGTGCCGATCGCCCGGGCAGGTATCCAGTATTGCCTGACCAAGTCCAGGGAACTCAGGGAAAAAGATGCAGAAAGTGCGAAGAAATTACTCAATCTGGCAAAAGTAATGTCATTCAATTTGTCTTCTTTCACGTGGCCAGGCTGGGATGAAAAAGGTATCGTGATCACGGAAACGGATCTTGTTGCGGGACTCGAGGCAGCCAAATTGAACGTACGGCTGGTGGAGGAGCTGGGTGCAGATCCTTCACAGTTGTCGAATTCCTATTGGGCAATTGGTGCTCAGTATCTCGCAATGAAGGATTATGCACAAGCCAAGGCTGCCTTTGAATCCGCTGCTAAATATGCGCATAAGTCAGGCAGTAAAGATGCGGCGTTGATGAACAACGGATATATTTCTATGGTTGGCATTCTGGATGGCTCTAACAAAGAAAAAGCACAGCTCGAATTTGACAAAACCGTGAAAGCACTCAAAGATCTTGGGACAGATGATTCCAAGTTCTTTGCTGACCAACTCGCTTCCGTACTCAAATACTTCAGCCAATGACTCCTGTCTCCGAATGACTTAGTGACATAATGACTCAATGACTGATTTATATCACCGCAATCAATTTGGTGTCTCTGTTATCAATCTGCGAAGCAGAAAGGGTGAGGGGGTAATCGTTGATTAAAATATTGTGCGTGTTGCTTTTCTGCATAATGAACGCCATTCACGCAAAACCGCTAGATCAATACATACAAGAAGCTCAGCTGCACTCGGGTGCCAAAGAGATTGACCAGGCCATTGCCACCATGGAGCAGGCTGTAAAAGAATATCCGGACAGCTCGATCGCTTATGAAAAGCTCGGCTATTATATATCCGAGAATGCACAGAGGTATATGGACTATTTCATCGTTCTTCCACGGGCTTTTGAAATTTGGGATAAGGCGATCGCGCTTGATCCCGGAAATCTTGACGCCATGTACAGCCGTGGCACATGGGGTGTATCTGTGCCGCAGTGTCTGGGTCAGTTGGAAAAAGCGATCGGCGATCTCGAATATTTTGTGGCGCATTTGGAGAAGCTCTCTGAGCCTGGCACGCAGGAGAAATTGGCTGACGCCTATTCGTACCTGGCCAACGGGTATCGCAAAAGTTGGGATTTCACGAAGGCAAAGGATGCTTATTCCAGGGTCATTGAAATTGCTCCGGACACGCTGGACGCCAAGAGTGCGCACGGCAATATCGATAATATCCTCCAGTTCGAGAGGTGGCAGCATATGCAGGAGGCGAGAATCCCGCCTGACAGTCCGGAAATTGTTGAATTACGTACTTACACTGAGGAACACCCGGATGACATCGACAAACTCATGATATTGGGCAATACATATCTTGAGGCGAACAAAGACGAAGAGGCGGCAGGGGTTTTCGAACAGGTAGTCAATACCGATTCTTCGAATGTCAAAGCGTATAAAATGCTCGCCTTTGCCCTCAAGAGAGCCAATGCCGATGGATACGACCCGCGCATTTCCATGGACCATAATTTTCTTACGGATGCTGTGTTCAAGGTGCTAACGGTATTGGACAAAGCGATCTCAATCGCGCCTGATGACATGGAATTGAGATTGATGAGGGCACAGGTTGGACTGATGATGTTTTTCTTTCCGGGACGGCGCTGGCAGGCAACAGAGGATCTGGAAATGGTGATTCAGAGTGATGCGGCAGAGACGATAATAGCTGCGGCGCGGTACGAACTCGGCCGGGCGCATCAAAAAATACGTACCACTGACTGGTTGAGGTGGTCCGAGTACCCGGAAGTATTCGGCGCTGACTCGATAGTAAACAGTCTGCTTTCAGCAGAACCGCTATTTGATCCAGCTCAATATAAGAAACCCTATGTGGTCATTGATTTCGTAATGACGTTCCGGGATGAGTTGGCGCCCCAGACCGCAGTCTGGATCGAAACAAAAGAGGGTAGATTCGTTAAGACAATTTACGTATCCGGTTTCACTGGCTATGCCCGCGCCAAAGGCCGGCTACCCCAATGGCAGGCATCGTCGGATTTTTTTGACGTCGACGCAATAACGGGTGCGAGCATTGATATGGGCCACCATGCATTTGTGTGGAAGCTGAAGAATGCATTGGGTGAGAGCGTCAAAG
>Ga0209536_100003482_pt1 | contig 25261 bp, 9 predicted proteins | sample DeeMarSeWOR28_12_FD_187461 | JGI IMG/M metagenome (GOLD analysis project Ga0209536, IMG submission 187461) | Marine sediment microbial communities from White Oak River estuary, North Carolina - WOR-2-8_12 (SPAdes) (version 2) | ecosystem: Environmental > Aquatic > Marine > Intertidal zone >...
GCTCCCGGCAATGATTCCAAGTCTTTTGATGTCAGGGATACCATTCACGACATCACTACCTTACAAACCCGCGTTCTGAGGTCCCAACGAACCTGATGAGTTCAGCTGTATCTTCTGTACCTTCCATCTCCGCAGCAACTTCGGCCAGAGCTTCCTTCAGTCTCAATCCTTTCCTGAACAGGGTCCGGTAGACCTCAGTCAGGGCCAGAATTCGTTCTTTGGAAAATCCTTGGTTATCCAATAATGCCGTAATGTATCATTAGGATCCATCCAATGAACAGTAACCAGGAACTTCTTTGATTGTGTTGCTTTCATCAAAATGTCTTTCAACGCATTCGGTACTGGAACGCTCATCTCTCCCCCTTTCTCTTCTTTAGGTTTGTGTTTATACAACATATCTAAAACCGCCCCAGCCACATACTCCGGATCCGGTTGCCATTTAGCATCATAGAGAAAGGTAACGGGAGTTTGAAAGGGGTTCCAGGTAGTTTTGTACCGATCCCCCAAGTATTGATTAAAATAAGTTTTTTGATCGCCCCAGGCCACAACCGGAGCCCCACACAATGTAGCAAAGTGCATCACTCCGGACGATTGCCCGATAACGCATTTAGCCGTATTAAAATGATCCGCCAGGTATTCAAGGTTAGTGTTTCTTAAATAAGTAGTTCCTTCAACAAGTTTATCCGCATGAGTTCCAACGGAAGAAATAAGGCCCACTTTGTTCTGATGAAGGATCTCAACGAGTCTTTCCCAATGATCGTAATTCTTACCACCTTTATTAATACCCCTGGCATGAATGTATATTTGACTATGGTAGTCATGGTCCCCGAACTTTATAAATTCCTGGGGCTCGACTATGTATTTTTTAAAAGGAGTAACTTGCATGGTTACATCATCGGGGACCAGGCATTTAACCTCGCTTACATCTCTCCAATCAAGCACCCTTTTAGGATAATCGTGAGGGATAAAGGTTGCAAAATCGGCATAAAGCATCCCCATGTCGTGAAAGCTGGAAACATAAACCTTTTTAAAAAACGATGCCTGGTATCTGCACCATCCTTGCCAGGTCATTAACTCCCATCCGAATTCTCCTATCCAGGGACCAAAAAAGGCCACATCCGTTTTGTGATCCGGTTGCCTGGGTAGTGGAGTGTTTTTCTCCCTATCCCATATTATTCTTCCTCGCCAGGGTATCGTTTGCCTGTTCATAAAAAACCTTTCGGTCTAGGTTCATTGTAAATAATCTTATGGTGAAATACCGCTTTCTCGGCATCTTCCATAGTATAGCCTAAATGATTTTTCTTATGAACAGTTGAATTTATTATCGGGTTTTCCCTGATCCGCTTTGCCAACATGGTTGTCATTTTCAACCCCAAAAATTCGAGAAGATCATACCACCTGGTTATGCTCGGCGGATCCTTGTCCATATCCCAATCGAAGGTAGGGATTGTCGGAAAAACTTCTTTAAATCGCTTTTGCCTTTCCCATGTTTCAAAAGTGTTCCAGGCGGATAGCTCCATAGCTGTCATGTCCCATATATGCTTCGGTAGCTTGGTTACGTTTCCGGATCCTGGATAAGTAAGAGTATGGTGATTGATCTTCAAAACGCCTGTATTAGTGATACATTTCTTATATCCGCCGACTTTGGCATTAGCGAAGGTAACTTTTGTTGAATCCCTTTTGAGCATTATTACCTTGATCCGGTCCCAATCAAAATCTCGAAGAGCCCAATAATACCCCAAGGTTAAAAACCTGGAATCGCATTCCAGCCAGTTTCTATCCTTTACCTCTTCATATCTAGCTAGTGAGTGCCTTTGCCAAAGAGCTTCCCCATTAATCAGGGCCGATACTTTTAGATCTCCCCAGGGCTCTACCGTTTTATCCCTGAATTCCTTGAAAAGCCATTCGTGCGTCCCCTTGCAGTTTGCAAGAGAAAGCATTATTGACATATATTTAGTTCCACATCTGCCCGTTGAAGCTGTAAATCCTATGAAGGGTTCTTGCACAACACCGTTCCTTCAATATTATTATCGCATCCCACACACAACCCGAAATTTTCACAACCAATTTCCATCCACTCCGGTCCATCATCCTCTAAAATGTGCTCATATTTCCCTATAATGGATCCCCAGCCCAACCTTGTTACACACATATAACGGTATCCATCCGGTCCGTACAAATAAATCCGGTATCGGCAAGAAACCGCCGGATACTGATCGTTAATATGCTCTCCCCTGGACTTTATTCCCCCTCTTTGATCTCCACATAGATGAGTGCTGTATTGTCCAACAATGTCTTTCTCTTCCAGGAAATCCGTTACCTTTTTGTAGTCCCCACTCTTAATGATATGGAACTTAGCGAAATGGCCCTCTAACCAAAGATCTCTAAGGTTCTTGTACCATACGTCAAAATTTGTATTTTGATGCAAGCTGACAAGTAATGGATAGGGCCTGGTAGCGTTTTTAAGGAAGGGTTTAATGTTCTCTTCCAAATTGGTGTAGATCCATACCGGATAGGTAGGATCCAGGAGCCGGATCAGTTTCCCGAACTGTGGATAGAGAAAAGGTTCTCCACCAGCCAGGACAGCGGCCCTCGCCCGATTATTCAGCCCTTCCGCCCAATGTTCCGCCGGAATATGTATCTTTTTTCGTTCTTTTGTTAAATGAGGGACCCCTGCGGAGCAATATTCGCAATTAGAATTGCACTTTAATGTCAAATAACAGCGGACCGTCCTATCAGCATACTTCTTTTTCTTGTCAAATAAGACTTGCATTAGACTTTCGCTCTTCCCGGGACAATATCTCGATGTTTGTAATCTTCTTTCCAAACATGACCATCTACCCAGGTTCCAACAATATTTTTGTCGGTATTTATGGCGTGTTCTCCCTGAACATGAATAAGGCCCAGGATCTTGTTCCACCAGGGACCCTTCTTATAGATCACATTCATTTCATAAGCCCTTATTTGACTATAAAAATAGAGCTCGGCCCCACCTGATCTAAGTTTTGGATGCCAAAGCTCCATAGCTTTATTGAATTTTTTAAGATTTCCAAATATCTGTGTTGTGCCACAAATGATGAAATCCTTCTTTTTGAGCACTTTTTGAATGTTAATCAAGTTTCGCCAACGATAACAAGTATTATCTGCGGCTGTTTTGTATATATATTTGTAACCCTTCTCCGCCAGGATCCTTCCGCCTATTTGCATCTGTTCCAGCTCGCCCCGAAAATGTCCCAAATACCCAGCTTTATATTTCGTTAAAAAGAGATCCTTTACTGGCGGCATTATATTGTCCAGGGGAATTCCCTCCCAGGTATCATCATCATTCCCCATGAGAATATAATGAGGATAATCTCGCCATGATCCAAGGGCCTGTTGCCAGTATTTTTGTTGTTTGGGGTGGCTAGTGATTAGTACCGCTAATTCATCCCATATCATTATCTGTACCTATTGTGATCTCCCGTTTTCTCAAAGACAATATAACCCCTGGCATTTTGAGTTTCCCCCACTTTTTTGAGTAATGGCTCATCATCCCGAAGGATTATTTCAACCGCTTCCCGTACCCACTTTCCGGCATCTTTCCGGTCCCACCAATCGTGAAACCCTATTCTTCCCCCAATACGAACAAAGGGCATATAGTAGTGATAATCTACTATTGCCCAGCGTGTCCGGTGATCCCCATCAATAAAGAGGTAATCAAGCGGCTGGTCCTTCTTTTCTATCGGCGGTAAACAATGCTGTATTATCTTATCATGGCCTACCCAGGGAGCTCCACCGAAGTGCATTGTTACAAAGTCTTGAAGCCCCAGCCTGTCAACATTCCACCGCCATTTCTGCTTCGGGGCTGGCTCGATACATTGGAGCCTTCCCTCAAAATCCCTGACTATATTACCCAGGATCATAGTGGAACAACCGTCCATTGATCCTATTTCTAAAATATTCCTGGCCTTTATTGCCCGAGCTGACTCGTTTAAAAGTTGTGCATCATGTATAGTTAATCTCCCCCCACAATGTCTTAGTACATCTTCCGTAAAATCTAACTCCATTTCTCCCCCTTTCTATGCTTTCTTTATTAGCAGATCCCATGTTTTCGCTCCGGCTGGAAATGTATCCTGTCGCCATATTCGCCCGAATCCTACCGATTGCAAAAGGTTGACCGTTTCACTTGCACTCTTAACCTGGGCCACCAATCTTCCGTAAAATGTTTCGACTAGCAGTTTGAGTTGATCTGCCCCAGGTGCGGTAGGTGTTATTGCTGGCGTGTTCAGTAGAATGGTTCCATCATGGTTCACCCTTAACACTTCGGTCCACGTTATATTACCGGAAGTCATTGGAGAACGCTTGAACGAGATATAGCCCTGATTAGAAATACTGTCAACCATTTCTATTAAAAAACTATCTCGGTCATTATGGATGCTTGTCCAGTTGCCCGTATCCGGATCCTTCTCCGCATTTTGGGCCAGTAATACATTATCAAAATAAGTTGATATTACATCTTCATTTAATAGCATTATGATTTACCAGGTAAAGGTTTCCACCATTCAGACCAGGGAACAACAACCTCCACTTTTATAGCTTCGTTGGGGGGATCTTCCCAATCCTCGGCCCATATCCTAAAAGTGTAGGAGCTCGGTCCGGCTGGCAGGGCAAAGTCCCAAAAAATAACATAGCTGTTAGGCCCTATCGTTGGCCTGGCGGTCCCTACATCTGTCCACACACCGCTTATTTGAACCTGGATATTATAAACCTTAACTCCTTCATACGGCGGCCTGTCTTTCCACCGTAATTTCACCCACCACCAATACTGAACGCCCAATAATCCTTTTACGCCGAAACATTCCCCTGTAAGCTCTTCAACCGCCCCTGGTGCAACGGTATCTTTATCGAGTGTTATTTCTTCGAGCTGGGACCATCCGGAAAATCCGGCCTTGTTCCAGGATCGTACCGCCGCTTTTATTTGTGAATTGGCAACAAGAGGAAACGGGTATGAATGAGAATTGTCGGAAGTTTCTTCCCGTATTAATGGAGTAAGCATTTCCGGACCGTAATCCCTGGCGGCTCCCCCTGCTATTTTTGTACCAACGGGCCTTATCTGATATTTGCATTGATAATGAGTGGCTTCATCAACGCCATCCCAGGACATTCTAAAACTAAACAACTTTACGGAAAGAATATTCAATATCATGTTTTGTTCGTGTGTAACTCCGCTTGGGGCATCCGGCGGACCGAAACTAACCTTATCATAACTCTCATTAGGATCATCATTCGGACCCGTTACGGTACTCTCTTGTCCGTAAGTATCAACCGCTGTAACCCAATAATGGTAATATTCCTGGCCGCCGCCTTCCTGGTCAAGAAAATTCTGTAAATTATCAACATAATGAAGTCCATCAAAATTATTTACTGCTCCCAGGTCAATGTTAGTCGGTTCATTCGTAAAAGTTGTCAAGTTGGTTGGGCTTTGATCTCTCCAAGACGCTTCATCTCTTCCCCTGCATTCAAAAGTATTCGTTGCGGTATCCCACCTTATTTCTATATGGTTCCAGGTATTATACAGGATACCGGCAGTTGGGGGAACAAGAGCACCACCCACTTCTAAATTACCATTTCCACAATGCTCAACGAAAACCCTTCCGGAAAAGTAATAGATCTCAAAGTAGTTGTTTACATCATAATACGCCCTAAAAATATCGTTTCTTCCAACCACCCCCGTTGTTGGATACCAATACAATGAAATGTATCCTTCTGAACTGGAAAATAAAGAAGCATTAATAAATGTCAAATATCCACCCAGGGCCGGAATTTTCAAAGCATACGTCCCGTCATAAGCCTGGTCCGAAGCAATAGTGGCACTTCCGCTTAATGTTCCAATGGTTGTTCCTGATAGCGTTTCTGCCGTTCTCCGGTCCTGGTCCGTTGTTCCCCCGTTGTAATCACCATCCCAATCAAAGTCGGTTCCGGTTCCGGTTATTGGTTCAATATTATCATCTATGAAACTTGTTCCACCAAACTTAAAAGCATTCTCTTCTGAATACGGGGTAGCGGTTCCAGCTATTATCGCCGCCTTTTCCGCCGTTGCCTGGGCATCGGTTCCTTTCAATCTGTATATTCGATAGTGGTCAATCTCTTGCCCCAGGATCGCCCATTCGGGCCGATCCCAAGTTAGTTTTATATGTTCCCCCCGAAGAAAGCCAAAGTCATACGTTCTTCTTGCCGCTAAATTCTTAACTTCTGTCGGGGCTTCATTGTCATAGCCAGTTAAATATTCATCGGTAGCTGACCAAGCAGATACCAGGATAACGGGAATATTTACCGCCCTGATCCTGAATTCATAATACTTGTTTGTAAAGAAATTATGGATAGTTGTTTCTTGCAGATCATGTTCGCCAAACTCGGTGAAGAGATCGCTTTCCACATCAGGATCATGTTCAACCCGTATAGGCATTCCCCACAAGCCCAGGGGAAGCCCTTTCATTCTTCTTTGAATGATATAATGTTCAGCACCGCCAACACACTTCCAAATAACCCGAACATCACAAATGCTTCGGATCTTCTCATGGACTTCGGTTTCCATGTGTTCCGGTTTTAAAATAGGTTGAGTCGGCGGCCCCAGCTCGGAATTGTCAGGCCCTAAATATTTCTTTGTTGTATAATTTGTATCGTCCGAGCAATCTCCCTGTATATCTACTCCATAAACCCAATAGTAATAGGTCTTATTGGGATCTATGTCTTTATCGAAGTAGATCCGGAGCTTGCTATTGTTCGCCAGGAAAAAAGGATCTTCTTCCTTGTCGGTCCAGCCGCCTTCCATTTCAGCATTAGTCGGGATACCATCATCTGTTGCATTTTTACGGAATATCAGATAATGGCTCAACCTTCCTGGCTTGTGAATTATAGGAGTCCAGTTAATACGAATGCTCCGGTTCCATACTTTCGGGACCGCATCTATCGTTCCACCGCCACCGAATGACATATATTGAAGGGTAGTGGTTTTGATCTGAATTTCAGCCCAATCACTTTCCACACTACCGTTCCATGCTTTTACCCTAAATGTATGAAGCGTTCCAGGTCTTACCCAGGGGAACTTTTTTACTCTTACACCCATTAACTAACCTCGCTTTCGTCCTCTTCTCCGGTTGCTTCCCTCACACACTTATAAAGAAGAAACTCGTCTGTATCCACTTCATTATAGACAATTTCAACATTACACCACTCGAAGCCAAAAAGGGAGAAATGGTCCGTTTCCCTGCATCCGCCGCCAACATCTTCCCAGGATATAGATCCATGAGTATTGCAAACAGGTTCGCCGCCAACTATGGTACATTGTTCCTCGGGCGTATTAGATAAATGCCAGGGCTGAACGAAAGTTGGAGCTGTAATTTCTCCTGTACTCGTTAGGCCCGTACTTGTTTCTTCCTCGGTAAAGGCCGAAAAGCTCTTACCCTTCCCCATTGATCGGGCCACAACATAGAAGTTCCCTAACCTTTTGGGGAATACCGCAAAGGACCCTATGTTGAATAGCTTGTTCTGTGGATAATTCTTAATCCGCCATTCATCCCCATCATCCCAGGTAACACTATCCGCCTTTATCTGATATTTAGGATTAGACAGCTTATAGGCCCCAGCTTCAATAACATCACTTGTCCCCTGCGTGAGATTTTCCAGGGTGAGCTGATTTGCCCCTAGTTTAATCAACCGCCAATCCAGGACATGAGAGAGAGAATCATCGGAAGGGTGTTCGGTGTTTAGATAGGTTTCACCCGTATCCACCAGCTTCTTATAATGCACTCCCGTTTGAGTGTAGGGTTCACCTTCAGGCGAGAAGCCGGAATTAGGGGAGCCATAGAACTCATATCCCACTAGCTTTCCTATGTATTTCCATCGTTGGAACGGATCTATATGGGCAAAGCCCCATAATCCCAGCTCGAATACGGTAAGGTTTTGTGGGGTGGGCAGTTGTTGTGGCGGACCTTGGTTCTCTCCTGTTTCGGATCCTATCTGCTCTTCTATTTGAGCCAGCTTTTGATCGTACTTCTGTGATATTTCCTTTGATTGATCGGCGGCAAATTGCTTAGATCTTTCTTCTGATCCACGCACTATCTTCACGACTCTTTCAAAAAGAGCCTGAATCTTTCCCTGGTTATATTGTTTAGGTGGTCTTTCTCCTAATTCCATATACCCCTCTTAACAAAGATTAGGTCTAAATCCGAGATCCCCAGCATCAATTAGTATATCCCTAAGAGCATATCTTCCGGTTCCGGTTATCCGCATCCCTACCAAAGTTCCTTTTTCGTTACCGATAGTAGGGTGTCGGCCTTCTACAATATGCTGATAATAAGTCATCTTATCTAGTGTAATGGTAGTATAGGGAGCTCCGGCCACCTGATCGAGTTGAGGGGTTATGATTAATTGTGCCTGGTTTGCCAATCCCGATACCAGGTTCTTCGCATGGATCAGGATCCATCTAGGATACTTATCATTCCCAGGCATATCAAAGTCATAATCAAGCGTTCTGATAACCGAGCTGATAACGGTCTGCGTGTTGTTCGCATCATCTGTGTAATCGTAATTACCAAAGAAGAGCTGATTAACATAGCCGTAGTTAGTTCCGGCATACACTTCCCGAAGATCGGTTCCGGCGGTTAAGGTTACTACACATTGTATATTCCAGTTTGACAGATAAAACCATTGTAATGAAGGAATGTGTAGGGCATATCCTCTCTCGTTGTTTGCTCCCACAAATAGATAGTAGTAATCATCATAGTAGAATCCTACTGCCTTAGATAATACTTCAAGTGAATAATTTTTTAGATCATCCCAAATGAGCTTTCCAGTAAAGGTGTTCCTATTGGTATGATCTCCGATAACTACCCCTTCATGTGATAGCCAGCCGAACCCTACTTCCGGAATGTCATCCAGGCTTCTAGGTGCTATATTGCCATGAGCCGCATCTCTAATCATCCATTCAAAGGTTTGAGGATCAACGCTAAAAATGCTTTTCTCTTTCCAGGTAATATAATCGCCCAGGTGAAATCTGAATCCCGTTATTCGCTGTCCATTCTCGGGAAGAACGTCAAAAACATCATCATCGGAACATTGGTGAGGGGCAAAGGCTTTCGATAGCTGGATCCGGCTCGGTCTGATCCTACCATCCCTGTCAACAATATCACAATAAGCCATTTTGTTTTGAGCTGGTTCTATGATCCTGGCCTTCGGCGGTTTATAAAACATTTCCGGAAGGGGCTCGCCCAGCATTTCCTCGGGAATATTATCCAGGTAACTAGAATCCAACCTATCAATAGTGTCCAAATGTCTGAAATTTCCCGTTGAGTCGGTCCTGTAAATCCTCTTTCTTGCGATCCTGGTATCATAGGGTATGTAAATATCTGCAATATTAACTTCGTTTCCGCTTGTATTAATCACCTTAGATGCTTCTGAATCAGGCCCTAAGTATCCTTCTTCATCTTCAAGTAATATTTTATAGGCTATTTCCCCTTCTACTGCTCCTTTCTTGTGCATAGTCCAATCGTTAAAATTTATAGTAGCTCCTTTTTTACTGCTGGCCTGGACGATAATCGAATGGGCCGCAATACATTGTAGGGAAGTCCAGGGATTTGAGGTGGTATTGTGCTGTATCATATCCTTTCTCTTCCAAGTAATGATACCGGACCACCACTTATCTCCATCTACATTTTCCTGGTAGATCGTTTCAAGCCCTTCTTTTTTCATCTGTGTCCGGATCCCTTCAATAATCTCCTGGTTTTCAATAGGATATTTTTGCAGGGCTTTCCTGGTGTCCTCTTTTCTCAATAGCTCTAAAGACTTAAATGCTCTCCTGGGCTCCAATACATATTCCCAATAATTATCAGCATCGGGCTTGGGTTTTACTCCCGTTGCCCCGAAATTAAAGGCATCAATCGAGTAGGTGTCCCCCACGCCCCAGGTTAAAACGCCACTCCCCCCCCACGCTATTAGGTTCCTTGCTTTATAGGTCCCACCGTCCAATACCCATCCGCCAATCCAGGTGATTATCCCCCAATCTCCCGTATCCTCGTTCCGGATCCTTTTTCCGAGTTTTCCTTTAAAATCAGCGGTTGCATTGTAGAGCTTATTGGATCCTTCGGCCCCTGCATGAGTGGAGGAAGCAGGGACCCAGCTTGCTTCGGCATTGGCGTAAAACCTAAAGGAGATTTTCGTTATATTGCCCCAATCCGGAGTGCTTAACCATATTCTGAACTCATCTTCGGGAGTTGCTGGGATCTCCACCCAATCTACCCCAAGTGTATATTTTTCATGTTGCCTGGGGTGTAGAAACGCTTCCAGGTTAAAATTGAAGTTCTCGTATTCAGTTAAATCTGTATTCTGATTGAAAGTTACGCTGTAAGATCCGCCAGCATCAACATTGATTTGCAGGGAAGAAGCTAAAAGGGCATTTCCTACCTTGTATCTTCCATGTTTTGTTTCAGGATAAACCATGCTCCCCTGGCCCGTTGCTTGCCTGGTGAACTTGGCATAAGTAGCAAAAAGCCAATCAGCTATATTGTCAACTACGCTATTTTCCCCGAAATAATGTTCAATCCCCCTGTCAATAGTTTCAAGAAGAATGAGATCAAGCGGAATGAATCTATTTATCACTTTGGAAGCAGAAGGCGGCTGGATCCTGATATTATCAATATAGAGTGTGGGTATTCCCGATCCATCAACTCCGCCGTTCCAAATGGTAAACTTCACAACATCACTCCAATCAAAACCATCTTGCAATTCAAATTCCTGGATATAAACATGACGTTCTTGTAAGTTCGCCATGTCATTAAAAGGTGTAAATACAGCGGTAGCGGTCCTTCCAAGTCCATCCTGGAAGGTCATAGTAACGAAAAACCCCATTATCGCTACGGATCCGGACCCTGCTATATCAAAGACCATAGTATCAGCTCCGGTTACGGCGGTTCCTTCACCGTACTGGCTAAAGTCCCGACTTCCCGGGAATGTGTAACTGGCAATTCCGCCCAGGGGAATAGTCTTACAGGAAAAACCCTGGGTTGCATGGGCAATATCATCACCCACGTTTCCGGTCCATCCTTCTTGTGCATCACAAGTTGCCACCTGGATCCGTAATGTAGAGGGAAGCGGCGGAGTTTTTAATAGCCTTATATTGTCGATAGTGATCCTGGCGGCCCCTTCTAAGGAGCTTTCGTCATTTTGCTGTAACTTAACTCGGATATATCTAATTGAATCCCAATCATCATCCAGGGCTGGATTTGTAGGAATAAACCAGCTCTTCCTGAATCGTCCGTTAAACATCTTGTTGGAATATGGACTCATGGCCCATTCTGCAAGCATGGTCCTTTGCAGTAAATCATAATGTTCAAATCCGGTATCTGAATAAATAACCGCCCTAAACCCCCTGGAAAAATCTGCCTGGCTTGAAAGTTCAAGAACGCATTCATCAATATCTATTTTGGTAAACCGGAAAATATCTATCGCTATATAATCGTTATTCGTTGACATGGCCCCGATTATATAGTTATCGTTTGTTTGCCAGGTGTTATCTGTACCACCTTTAAGTTCTGTGGTCCTGACTTCATGCTGGCTGATGAGCTCTACAATAACCGCCGTACTATCATCATCAACATTTTTAATCTGCTGGCCTACCATAACTTGTGTAAAGGCGTTTGCATCATAGAGTTTCGTTCCGCCCGAACTTTGTGCATCAGCGGTTCCGGTTGCGGTCTGAAAAAACCATTCCAGGTTGGTTACAGATCCAATATCATAAGTAGCCGTTAGCGTTTTATCGGCTTCATGTTGTTCCAGGGTAATGCCATAATCCCCTTTAGTATGCCTTTCAAATCCGGCATCAAGATAGGCCCTGATAAAGTTCGAGCTACCATCTGTGGTAAATGTCCAATCGTCCAGCGTTTCACAAGTAGCTAGGACCAGCTCCGGATCCGGCTGGGGGATCCCAGCTTCATAGATCTGATCGTCCTCTTTCTTTATTACTAAGACAGGATCAGTATAGTTACTGAAATACGTCTTATCCCTTAACTGCCGGAATTCTCCATGCCGATTACCATTAACATCTGCCGTAAGCGTTATACCTGGGGGGAGTGCTAATTGTGTCCAGTTCGGGGTATCAAATCTCCTAATTGTGTTGTTTACTGCGGCGTAAAGCTCTTTTATCTCTTCCCCTGTATTTGCATCAAAACCATAATATCGGGCCAAGGCCAGGATTTTATTGCCAGCGTCAATAGCGGCTGAAAGAGGATCGAATCCCTTTCGGACGTACAAAGCCCCTTCATCTATCAGTAGGTTTTCCAGCTCAAAAAGAATTCCGCTTTCCTTTCGGACGGCGGAATCTCTTCGGTCTAACCCGAATTGTGGTTCTAAGTATTTTCGTAAGGTCATTTACCTATTTCCTCTCTTCGGTTTCTTAACTTCTTAATTTCATTATTTACCCTATCTGAATCCATACCAGGTAGTTTTCTCCGCTGGCTTTCCAAAACTCTCTTTTGCTCCGCATCGGCCCTCACATACATCATTTCAAACATATAGGCTTTAAGTTCGGGTGGATATTCCCTGATGCTAAACCAAAATTCCCTGTTCGGTATATCGTCATATTTCGGATATTCCTTGAACATATCTTTAAGCCTGTCCTGATCCACCTTCGGCTGGCTGGCGATATACTTGTTGGCATTGTCTAAAACCAATTCTGCTTCCGGCATACCTTGTTTTTTTTTGGCGTAATAATCCTCGGCAAATGATCTAATCTGTTTTAATTGTCTGAATTTCGCACTATAAACTTCTTTTGCAGTTTCTACCATTTCTCGTTTAACATCAGGTTCAATAATCTTTGTCAACCTAACCATTCTTTTGATAAACGGGAATTGTGCTAAGTATTCTTGCCAAACAAGATTACGTTCATTTCCTGGGAGCTCGTCAAATAACCACCTGGTTCCGCCGCCAACCAGGGTAGTGAATATGTTCCCATAAGTAAAAAACTGTTCTAAGGCATATTGCATCCTCTTTGGGGACCAATTCATTTTATCGCCGATTTGAACTAGAGCTGGGTGAACGTACTGATCGTATTCCAACCTGGGCTCTATCTTTCCTTCTTCATAATACCGACTTTCCCAAATATCCTTGTTCCGCCAAAAATCCTCGTTCCCCCTGTATCCCATCCAGGCATCAACCGCTGGCGGAAGCAAATCACTTGGCGTTGCCGGAATAGCATCTTTAAACCCTTGTGTGATCTGATCCGTTCTAACCGGATCCCCCATAACTGCCCTCATTGATTGTTCGGCAATTTGAGCGAAAAACCGCTGGCCCTGGTCTTTTGCAATAACAAAATACATCCCCCTTTCGTTTCCATTTTTGTCCTTAAACCTGATCGGGGTAGCAATACACCAATATCTAACCTTGTCGCTGTCGGACATTCTATCCATTACCCATTTGTCAATGAAGTAATTGGCAAGGTAAAGGCCAGTAGCAAAAAGCATGAGCTGGCTAATCTTCCAGGTCGTTTGCTTTGGCCTTTCATAGAAAGCCCTGAAAATTCCCCTAGTCCCTACAACGGCGGCGTTTAGATAGGGTATTCCGGCATCTAGCATCTTTGTCCATTGTCCGCCCTGGTAAAAGTCCATGTAGTTCCTGGCTATCCAGGCCGCTTCCCGTTTTGACTTGCCCTTTACGTTCATTTCATGGTGCATTATGGCAAGTCTGTTTACTATCTCGGAAAAGTTTTGCATCGTAGTTGCGTATCGTTCTATATTCCTAATGGATCTATTAGCTTCGATAGAAAACATCCGGCCCTGGGTTGTAAGGAAGTGCATACCGCCGCCTTCCTTCATATAATCTTCCCATATACCTTCTCGCCTTAAAGCATCTCTCCAAACTGCCTTAACAGCTTTTCGGTGCTCCAAAATGGCTTTAGGCAAAAAAGAAGAATAAGTATCTGTAACAACCCAAATGTGAGCTGAATCCCTTGCAAAATTGGTCAAGGAAAACTCGGGTGCAAAAGCCCCCGTAGCCATTGGCCTTAGTATTTTTGCTCCGGTCAACATTCCGATCCAAAAGGCGGCTTTATCGTCAATGGAAGGGTCCCTCATCACCCACTCTCTCGCCCACTCGTTAGGCATGAACATTCTCCGCCTAACGCCATCAATCATAACGTCAATCGCTTCATGTCCGCTTGGCGTTTTCTCGAATTTAAGAGATCCGGACTTATACTTCCCGACAACAGCGGCTTTGTGAACTATCCCGTTATCAGGGACTTCATCAGCCAGCTTCCACAAGGAGATATTAGCCCTGTTTCGAGCAACCCGATTATAAGCACTAACCGTAGATTGGTGTAAGAGTTTGAGTGAATCGTTTTCAAGGGCTTCAAAACTTCCCGTTGTAAGCCGCTTTAATCCGCTACTCCGAACACTAATAAGGCTCGATCCGCCGAAACTGTAACTCTCTTCCGGATCAATATGCTGGATAAATCTCCTGGGTTCGTAAAAACCTTTTGCGGCAATTTGTTCAAACCTCTTTTCTGTCAACAAATGATTGTCAAAGAGATATTCTAGGTTTTCATCAAATGCCTTTCCATAAAGGTCCGCCCGTTCCATAAGCTCATTGAATTGATCCATTGTAAGATCGTAATCAAATCTCTTCTTAACTGCATTGGCAAAGGGCTCAAATTGAATAAAATCCTCATGGTGTTGTCCTACTAGCCTATCGGGGTTTTTAATTGACCGATAACGCTCAATAGTGGCGGTTCTTATAGATTGAATAAGATAATCGAGTAGCTTATGCTGAAATCTGTTAAGAGATCTCCCGAACATTGTGTCGGGCCTGGTTTTCCTTGGTTGTGCCGGATCCAGCGGTAAAATTGGTCCTCGCCCATAGATTTCTTCGACTATCTTTTCCAATCGAACATTAGCCCAGGTAGAAGATCCGGCTATAAGATCATGGTCCATCCTGGCTATATGGCCTGGTTCGCCATATTTCTCTAGCTCCGGTTTTATATTGCCGCTAACGTCAACAAGCCCACGTTTCAAGGTTCGGTATAACCTGGTCCGGTTAAACTTCGTTAAATCGTGCAGTTTCTTGTCGTTGCTCATGTGCGAATCCAGGACCATTAGAGCGTTCTCGTTTGGCGTTCCCAGCTTGGCACGTTCTTCATTAATGAGTTTCCGGATCTTGAATATCATCCGGATCTGTTTTCCTGTGTATCCTTTTCCTTTCAGATAATCCCTGGTCATTCTAAGCCCTAACTTCCTGGCTTCTTCCATTAGTTTTCTAACCTGGGATTTCATGTTTTCAAGGGCTTCTTCTTGCTCCGGCGTGAGATCTTTTCCAAAGGGTTTTTGTTCCTCGAATAGCCGGTATGACTCTTTTATCATGTTATTGCTAGTTCCTGGATCATGGAACTTATGGGTAAGCTCATTTTTCATGCTCTTATAAGCTACCTTACCACCAAATTCTTCAAACTTCTTCGGCCCTATAATAACATCTGCCAGGAAATCACCGACTAATCCATGTCGGAGAATCTTTCTTAGGTTTTCATCATTGGAGAGAAGAACGGCCCTGGTTGAATCGTGAGCTCTTAATTGCTCGTTTATTACCTTGCGGAGCTTATTAATGCCATCTGTTCCAGCTCCACCAGCAAAGCTCGCTTGCTTCCAAAGCGAATCATACTGGACCGTCCAACCTTTAATTACGTTTTTAGTATTAAGGAAAATAACCATACTTTTCCCTTCTCCCAGGTTGGTCATGGTGCTCGCCGCAAACTTGGCAATATCTTTAGGGTTTGCTACTTGCGGTCCAACTCCTGATGTCCAGTTTTCTACTTCGGGGTCAACCTTATAATTGCCCCGTTCTAAGAAATATCCTCCTTCCATTGGTCTTAGGGTGGAAAACTCTCCATGATCTATAACAACAAACTCCCCTGCCTTTGGTCCTTTTAGGAATTTTCTGACCTTCGGCGGTAAGTTCTTCATCCAGGCATCTGTTTTAAGCCAATTAGCCAGGTTTACATCATTTTGAGATTGTACTACATCACCGGAAGGATGATTGTGCAGAAAGTGTATTGTCGTTGCCTTTGTCCGTTTTGCCCTGGCCTGGATTTCATAACGCCATTTAGTCATATCCTCGGCTAAATGAACGGTATTGACCGCCCCAATGGTTTCAGCGGTATGGGAAACAATCTTCCCGTTTTTATCGGTAAGGATAACGTGAAAGATCTCCATCCTGGGGGACCGGAACACCTGGAACAGTTCGGCTATTTCTTCGGCTTCCTTTCCTGGTGTCAATCTGTATCCTCTTAGATTTAAGGCTTTATTCTTTAACAACTGTTTAGCAATAGAGCTTCGGTATCTCTCTACGCTTTCGGCAAAGGTAGGAGTAGGCCCTTTCCGACTAAGCATAGCATTATTAACCCGTTCTACTTGCTTTGCTACCCTTCTAAGGATCCGATCCTGGATTTTTTCACTACCAAAAGCCTTTTCTGTTTCATCATAGGTTTCGTCAAGTTTAAATTCTTTTTGGGGAGAGTCCACTTTATCCGGAGTTACTTCCCCTCTTTCCGTAAGATTATCCTTAATGACCTGGGCCATTTTCTCGGGAGTAACGCCTTCCAGTTTCCGTTTTCCAGCTTCAAGAGCATCATTGGCGGTCCTACCAGCCCCTACCCTCAATCCCGTTTCTTTCTCGGTAAGTATCCATCCCTTTTTATCCCCGAATAGCTGTTTATGGGTAAAGAAAGTAAACCCTTCAATTAGATCCGTATAAATGTGCTCTTCCGGTGGGGCGTTTAGTCCTATCCGTTGTCCATTCTCGAAGTCCCACACATACCATTCCGCCGCTGGAGCTTTCGGTAAATCTCCCCCCTGGATAAAATTAATAATTGCTTGTGCCAATGGATCATCCGGCCCTAACAGATCAAAAATCTCCTGAATGTCCTGTTCGGTAATCTGTCCGGTTTCCCGAATCATTCTCCGTTCTTCTTCTGTAAGCTGTTGGATAGCTCCGGAATCTTGCTGTTCAAAAACTCTTCGCAAGAAGTCCAGCCGTTTCAGGCTGACATCCAGCTTTTCTTTATCTTCAAAAGGTATATCAACTTCTTTTTTCGCTACATCCAGGGTTTCATTTGCCTGGGTAATTGCTTTTTGATTTCTCTCAACATAGTTCTCGAATCGGTCAAGCTCGTTCTCGATCCGGCGAATTAATCCCAAAGCACTTGCTGACTCTTTATCCAGGAAGATAACGTGGGAAAGGCCCGAATTGCCTTGGATCTTGATCCGGTCCTGGGTAAGCCGCATTTTCTTCAAGCCCAAATTAAATCCCCTGAAACTACCGATTGGCATGAATTCTTTCTCGGTATCGGCTGGATCTACTTCTTTGAATATCCGGTAAAATTCCTCCCCAGCTTCTTTCCGCTTGTCAAACTCTTTGCCCTGGAAGTTGATTTTGAATTCTCCTTCCGGTAGTTTGTTTTCATCTCTTTGTTTAATATCAAGTTCTAATCTGCTCTTTTCTGTTTCAAGGGACTCTAACTGCTGTGGTATGGTTGCAAGATTTTCCTGGTGTCTGTACCGTCTTTGTTGCCATATCCGGTATGAATTTTCTAGCTGACCTACTTTAATTTCCAGCTCGATCTTTTCTTTCACCAGGGGGTTGCCGGAAGCGATAGCCTTCATTTCTGCGTATGAAAGTTCTACATCATCAATGTCCTGTATTTCGTCCCAATCGGTCCCTGATTTGTACTGATTGATAAACTGCCGCTTGTTCTCCAACAACTGCCACATATAGGCATCAAACGTGCCTTGCGTAATATATCTATGAATCTCTACTTCCTTATTCATGTTTCCCGGGCGGAGCAATCGGCCTTCTCCTTGTTCCAAATGATCGGGCCTATACGGGGGGGTAAGGAAATGTGCGGCGTAAAGCCTTTTCTGAACATTCATTCCGGTCCCCATTTTTTGAGTGCTACCTAGAAGGATCCGGATCGTTCCGTCATTCACCTGGTTAAATAATGAAGCCTTTGCTTCCTCGGTTGTAGCATCATGGATAAAGGCAATTTCTTCCGCTGGCACTCCCAGCTTTATGAGCTTGTCTTTTATATCCGTATAAACGTCCGTAATTTCTGCGGCCCTGGTTGTTGTTTTCTTTCCAGGGGTTCCCAAATCACAAAAGACAATTTGCGTGAGCCGATCCTGGGACGTTTTGTTGTAAATTGCGAAGATATTTTCAACTCCCTGGTTGAGCTTGCTTTTCGGATTATCCGGAGCACCAGGAAGAACTAATCTAGGATCTAAAGCACATAATCTTCCATCCGTACAGATCTTCGGGAAATTATCTTCCCTTGGATCCACGCCGCCCCTTCTCAACCTTTCAGCTCTTGTTACCAGGTATTGAACGAAGGCTTTTACCAGGGCATCCGGTTTGTTCTCCTGGCCCTGGGGGAGATCTCCTTTTATCTTTGGCCTATCTAGCTGTAACATTTCCTGGGTCTGAATGTCGGCTACTTCCCTGTAAAACCGCATCATCTCCCTGCCGTTGATAAATCGCTTGAATCTTGAATTTATCCTGTATCCGCCACCTTCCGGCCTTACTTCCGCCGCTTCCACAACTTCACCGTACATCTTCGCCCAAGCGTCAAAGTGCATGGTCTTTGTTGCTTGAAGGGCCTGTGGATAGAGGTATCGCATGACGTTATACATTTCTACCATGCTGTTAGCTACCGGAGTAGCGGTTGCAAAAACAATACCCCTGTTCCCACCATGTATTTCCCCTGACACATACTGCGTTTTCTGAAAGAGATCAAAAGCTCTACCGCTACCGCTGGCATCCCCTAATCCGGCTACTCGGTTCATTGAAGTGGTATAAAAAAGGTTTTTAAACTGCTGGGCTTCATCTACCATCAACCAATCTATTCCGGTTTCCTCAAAGGTCATGCCAGGATCTTTGCCTTCTTTGGCCATCAGCCCTAAGAGTTTTGCCTGTAATCTTTCAATTCTCCTTACAAGATCTCTTACGCTCGGATCCCTTTCAGTAAGGCCCAATTCGTGCATATCTAGAAGGCTTTGCTCTAATTCATGGATCTGATCTTCGATAAAATCCATTTGCCTTCTGATTGACATAGGTATCATATTTAGCTGTTCATGGGACATGACGATAATATCCCAAGGTTGAGTCGCTAAATTTGCCAGGAACTTTTGCCTTTTTTGTGGAGTGAAATCATTTTCCCCAGGAATAAGGGCTTTTGCGGCTGGATAGAGTTCGTAAATAGATTTTCTGAAATCGGGGACCTGGTGTTTAAAACAGGCAATACAGCTCTTTCTACCCAACCCTAATCGTTTCAGCTCCATAGCCGCCCCGATCATGGTGTAAGTCTTACCAGCTCCGACTTCATGCTCCAGGCGTGTATTTGTTTTTGAGATGATAATTCTCCAGGCTCCGTCCTTTTGGTTCGGCCTGAACTTAATAAGGGGATTACTGCCTGGAAAGGTCATGTGGGATCCGTTGAACTGCCTGGGCCGGATCCGGTTCATTTCATCATTGTACTTGCGGACCAGCCTATCTCGTCTGTCTTTATCTTCAAATACCCATTCCCTGAATCTATCTACAATTCTCCCTAACGCTTCATTTGCGGCGGCAGTAGCAATTTCATCCCTTCCCAGGTCCCTTCCAAATTCATCCCTGATCCTAACTTCCGGTTTTCGGGAGTTCATAGCCTTGTCTATGAGCTGGATTGTAGTGAATTCAGGAGTGGAGTATTTATCTCGGCTGGCTTCCCCTTGATTAAACCTGGCCTTATTATAGGCTGAAACGGAGCTTGAATATGAGGGCCTTATTCTAACGTCCCATTTTCCTGTTGCCGCAATATACAATACCCGAACTTCATTTCCGCCACTATCAAGGAGTTCCAGGACAAACCGCTGATAATCCTTTGTGGGGATCCAGTTGGTCCCCAGGCCCGTTCTGATCCGTTCCGCTGGCTTATCTTCGGGCTGTACTTTCTCTAATGCTTCTATGTTCGCCTTGTAAGTATCATCCAGTTTCGCCGCTTGCCTTGCTTGTTCCAGCTTTGTTTTTACATCACCGGAAAGGTACTCATCTTCAACAACCCATTTTTCCCCCTGGGGATCCTTAAAGATTAATCCTCTAAGTTCGTTTGCGATCTCCTGGGTAGATTTCCCCGTAAGCTCTTGCATCCTGTTCATATCAATTCCACCAAACTCATTTAAGGAAATGAGCATAGCTTCTTTTGACGTATCGGCTTTTAGGGGTTTTTGATACCGCTGAATAGTTACTTCTGTAAAAAACGGGGATTTTTCAGCTTTCCCCGTTTTTGCATCATACTTTTCAAGGGCTCTTAGAAATGTTAAATGCGGATCACCGTAGATGAGCTTATAGTTTTCCTTTGAATTAATTGGTCCGTATTTCTCTACAAAATTATCATAGAGCTGGTTAAGGTCCGCCTGGGCATTATCGAAATCATTCTTTGCAACTGGATCTTCCAGGTTAGTGTCGAGCTGTAATCTGACTAGCTTTCTAGCAGATGTTTTAAGCCCAATTACCGACTTCATTCGCTGAAATTCCCCTTGGGGAACTTTAGCTGGCTTTAACTTTCTATTCACTACTTCATAGATCTTGTTCTTTTCAACTACAAAAGCCCCTTCTTGGATCTCTTCGGTAGCCAATGGCCCTAAAATATCAACGGACGTTAATTCTTCTTCCGGTGATGTTGCCGCCGGAGCTTCATCGTAAATGTTTTCGGGAAGATCCCCTAAAGCATCATCAAGGTCCACGCCGTAAGGTTCATCGTCCTCGGCTACACCGTAAGGTAATTGTTCCTCTTTCAGCTCCCCTTTAACGGTATAGCTGTTGGCGGCATACATGGATCCGCCCAGGGAGTGTTTCCCGAGAACCCTTTTTGGATTATCCAGGAAGTATTCATTTACATCTACTTTGTTCTTCTGATCCCCTTCGGCAAGATCTATTTGCCTGGTCCGCAACCAATTCGGCTCTCCTTTTCTCTCGGCCCCAGGAGCGAGCTTTTTGAAAAAGAGAATATCAGTTACTACTTCGGTTCCAGCGGATTTCTTAAACGCTGTATCCGGTAAACGTAAGGCCAGGACTAACTGGCCCCTCTTCGCAATCTCTCTTCTGCCTTTGGAGTTTTTCTTATCCATTGTGTATCGGCTTGTAATAATCGCCGCTACTCCACCAGGCTTTACTTTGTCCAGGGATTTTACTACGAAATAATCATGGATTGGTAGGTTCAGATCTCGATAGTCAACGTCAAAAACGCTGAATTCCCCGAAAGGAACATTAGCTACCACCGCATCATAAAAATCATTCGGGAGCTTCACGTTTTCAAATCTTGACTCTTTTATGTCGTGTGATTGATATAACTGTTTTGCTATCCTGGCGGACAGGGGATCCATTTCTACCGCTGTAAAAATAGTCTTATCCCCCCATCCTGGCGGTATTAATCCTATGAAGTTCCCGATGCCAGCCGAAGGTTCAAGGATCCTTCCGCCCTTAAACCCCATCTTATCAAGGACCTGGTATGCCATCCCTATAATTTTTGGATTGGTATAGAAGGCATTTAAAACGGTTCCCCTTGCTGACCGCATTTCTTCTTCGGTTAGAAGTTTCTCTAGGGCTTCATTGGCTTCTGACCATTCGCCGCCAGCCCAGCGGTCAAAGACCTTGGACAATCCACCCCATCCGGTATATTTCACCAGGGCTTTTTGCTCTTCGGGCGTAGCAAGTCTGCCCTCATCTTCTATCTGTTTGAGTGTCCTAATAGCATTAATGTTTTTGGAAATTCTTCTCTTGGGGGATCCTGGATTGTTTAGCTCGTCTGTTTCTGTTATACGATAGGATCCTGGTAGGGATTGGGGAGTTGCTCCACTTTCGGTTGGTCCTTCTCGCTCGGGGGGAAGAACTGGTGGCTCACCACCTCGTCCACCTGGTCGGGGCTGTACCCCTTCTTCCACAGGCTCTCCGCCAGCTCCGCCGCCCTCTTCTCCTGGTTTTGGAAGAACGCCTTCGCCTTCTTCTTCCGGACTAGGGCCTGGTAATCGCTGGGGCGGTTCTCCTTCCAATGCTTCCTGATCCGCTGGCCTAACACCGCTAATTCTGACATAATCTTTAAGCTCCTTTTCACCTTTTATTATATCAGTTTTTTGTTCTTCGGTCAAGCTGTCAACTTCCGGAAATGCTGATGTATGCTTTTCCGGTTCTGTTACGATATAGTTGTATGCTAGTTTGTTTAATATGTTTTGTGGAGTTAATTCACTCGGTTTTAGGTTCAAACTAGATTCAGTAAAAGGACCGTTGAACTGAATCATCCCTTCGGGCGGTTTTATTTCCCTATCCCAAAATCCGGCATAATTAATAGCTACCGGAGTTGAAAGCTGATTTCCGGCATAATCCATTACTTGTTGAGCCCATTCATTAAATGTCTTACCGGACTTTTGACTTTCAAATTCTTCGGGCGTTAGGGTTTCCGTTATTTTTATATTTCTATCGGCATCATCCGGAACTCGCTCTCTCGCTGGAACTTCCCCTTCCGCTTCAACCTCGGCTTCTGCTTCCTTTTGTTCTGCAAGTCTATCAGTTTGGAGCTCCTTGAAGTAATCCAGCTTTTCCCTGAAAATATCATCCAGGGTATCATCACTCCCTCTATCGAGCTGATCCTGTACCTCTTCCAAGAAGTATTCTTCATAGTCGGCGATAGTTTCAGGTTCAGTAATTCCCCCTTCTTCCAGCTTTACCTGGAACATGGTTTTTAGTTCATTGATCCATGCTTCCACTTCATTAGCATAAGCTGTTATAACGGCCTGGTTAGCTTCTTCCGCTTTTACAAGTTGCTTATTAAAGGCTTTTGCATCTTCTTTTTTCCCTACCGTTTTCAGCCTGGCTATTCGCTGTGATAGATCTTTCCGGACTTGCCGGAGATCCGCTTCAAGCTCTTGCATATAATCCAAGGCTATTTCCCGTTTGTCCAGCATTTCATTGAAAGAGGTATCATTCCACAACTGATCCGTAACGGGCATCATCCCTTTGGGAGCACCTTCGGGTAATTGTTTCTGTGCTTCCGATAGGGCCGTTACTTCCGGCTCACGTTGCGGTTCGAGTTCAAAATCTTTAGCTTCCCTCGGTCCCACTTTCTTCCCGTATTTCTCCATCAGGATCTTGCGGATCCGGTCTGTTTTCTCGGATAAGGAAGTTGTTTCCTCTTTTGCGATCTGTCTAATGGCGGAAACAATATCATCGGGAACTATCAAATCGGGAGGTATTCCGGCATTTATTGCTTGCATTAATTCGGTCCCGATCCGGCCTTCTCCGATATATGCTTTTGTCCTGGTGGCATCAGCGGAAATGTCAACGCCTTTAGGGGCTACGGTTTGTATGTGTTCAATGGTATTTACCCACTTGGGGCTGAATTCAGAAATTCCCAATAGATGAAGCCGCATAGGTACTAATGCAGGGTTCCATTCTTTTACTCCTTCATAGAGCTCGGTAAAATCCTCATTGGTCCAGGGTTTTTTGAAAGCCGGAACGCCAAACCTGAAATTCAAGTAAACCGCTGAATGAACGGGTTTTCCGTCCTTATCAACCATAACCCGTTTAAAAAACTCTTTGTAAAGCTCGCTTGGGCTTAACGCTCCCTTTTGTAAGGGTATGACAACTTCCACTCCTGTTATTGCTAATTGATGTAATCTCTCTCGGTACTTCTCATGGAGATCCAGGGTGGCTTCCTGGTCCCCTATAACATCGGGAGCAATAACAGATAACGGAAGATACTTTTCTGTAAGGTAATCGGTTATCTTATCAAAAGCCTTTGTTTGCTTTTCCTCGATCCTTCTTGAAGCAAAATTCTCATAAGTGTCTATAACCGTTTCCATATCAACGGTCTTGCCTTTTGTAAACGCTGAAAAGGCTCCGCTGTCCAACATTACTCGGCCTGGATAGTTTATGAGCTCTTCAAGAAGGTTTTCGGGTGCATCCGCCAGGGAAACTAAAATAGGAGTTCTTAAAGCCTGATACCCTCGGAGAACGGGAAGTCTGTTTACTCCTGATCGGTAAACTATCTTTTCTGCTCTTTTTTCTCCCTCTCCTGGTCGTGGCCATTTTATATTCTCATAAGTTCCTTTTATGCTTGCCAGCTCTCCACGTTCTTCCTCAAATAACTGCTCGAATGGGTGTTCTTTCTTCCCTTCCGCTTCAACCTCTTCGGCTGTTTTAAATGCAATCCTTCTCCTTTCTGTATTAACAACCGGACCGCTTGGAGTTATTTCAACGGGTTCTGTTACCAAAAATTGACCGCCCGAATAATAGGACCTGGCTCCGAGCTTATCTTCATAGAGCATATCACCATCTATGTTTTTCCCTATTGCCTTTGTCCCTTCGGGTGGTGCGGTGATTTTTTCCTTTGTAATGTATTCGGTAAGGGTTTCTCTCGGACTATCTCCCAATTCATCCCAATTTGATCTTGCTACCCTGGTAGCGGTTTTTTCGCTTACCCAACCAGCTTTCAACAACAAGTCTTTTCTTTCGGCTTGTCCCAGCCTGTCCCAAGTATTTTGAGCTAATTTTTCATCCTGGGTTTTCTGCTCTTCCGCCATCCCCTCTTTTTCTTCTTCGGCTTCTCCTAGAATATCGTCAACTTCCTCTTCCTCGTACCCCTCGATTTCAGCCAGGGTTTCCTTCCACTTTTCAGCGGCCTGATCCCCGAAGTGTTTCCTTTGCCATTCAATAATTGCTTCGGGACCGCCAAATACTTCTACCAGGACGGGGTTTTCTATAAAGTCATTAGGTACAGGAAAACCACCCTTCTTATAATCCTTTAAGATTTCTTTAGCCTTGGGCCTATCTTCGGGCTCGGCATCCGCCAGCCTTTCTTCCAGCTTCTTCAATACCTTTGGCTCGGGCCTTGCATAAGCTGTATCAATGTCCTTATCCATTAAGATAAGGTTCTCGTCCGTTACCGTTTCGGCGAATTCCTTTTTCCGCTTCGGGGAATATTCATGGTACTGTGATACTTTATCAATGATCTCCTTCCGCCTTTCAGCAGTAAGGAGTTCTTCTTTCGGTTCCGGTTCGGGGGGAGCTGGCCTTTCCTCGGGTTCGATTTCGGCTTCTCTAAGATTTTTCTCTAATGCGTATTCCTGTAAAATAGCCTGGGCCTGATCCTCAATGTCAAAGACCTTGTTGCCCATGATATTTACAGCTCGGCCCTTCTTTTTCAGGTCCTTTGTCCGGT
>Ga0209536_100003483_pt1 | contig 25260 bp, 23 predicted proteins | sample DeeMarSeWOR28_12_FD_187461 | JGI IMG/M metagenome (GOLD analysis project Ga0209536, IMG submission 187461) | Marine sediment microbial communities from White Oak River estuary, North Carolina - WOR-2-8_12 (SPAdes) (version 2) | ecosystem: Environmental > Aquatic > Marine > Intertidal zone >...
ATTTCATGAATTGTCGTCACGAGACCGTGAAGATGGGCGTGCAACCTGGCAACCGCAGGGACTCGAGCCCGAGGCGTACTTGAACAGTACGTCGCAGGGAGCGAGACCCGAGGACGCCTGGAAGGACGCCCATATCCGCGGTCGTAGCAGGCAATTCATGAAATGTCCGGGTTAGGTTTCAGATCTCCTCTAATTTTTCTTTTCCCGAACGCATAATTTTTTCTAATTCAAAACGCAACCAAGCTACTTCCTGCGTCAGCCTACGGTTCCTGTCAAAAAGCTGGCTTATAGCAAGGGTGAAATGCAAGACAATTAGTAGGAGAAAAATAAAGGCCACCATGAAAAGTGTGGTCAAATGGTGCAAGCGAACGATGCGTGAAATCAGATTCAGTGAATCCGGCCAGATCCCAAATATGAAGATAATTAGGGAGGTCAGCAACCATATTATGGCATAGTGTTCTTTCAGGCGATTTTGCCGGATAAGCTCAATGATGATTCCCCCCAGCGCGAAACAGAGAACAGCAATAAGAACCCGTAGATGCGTGGCGATTTCCAACATCTTTCACCTCCTCCTTTTAATTACGGCCACCAGGACCGCCAAAGTAACCTTCAGCATGTAATAAGCCCCGGCTGTGGCCGATATGGAAGATCTACCCTCCCGGCGATAGTTCATTTGAACAGGGATCTCGACAAATTTCATCCCGTGTCTGTGCAGAGTAATCAGCGCCTCAACTTCAGGATAATCGTGCGGATATGTCTCGGTCAGTAGGAGAATAGCCTTACGGCTGATTGCCCTGAACCCGGAGGTAGTATCGTAGACTTTCCTTCTGACTATCGAGCTAACTAGAAAGGAGAATATCTTGATTCCCAGGGCTCTGGAGAATGGGGGCCGGTACCCTGTAGACACTACAAATCGGGAACCGATGGCCATGTCCGCTCCATTGTCCAGAGCTGCCAGGAGCCTGGGAATTTCTTTTGCCGGGTGCTGCCCATCGCCATCCACCTGCACAGCAAAATGGTAGCCTTTCTCCTTGGCAAAGATAAAGCCACTCTGTACAGCGCTGCCAATACCCATGTTGTAGGGGAGGCTGACCACCATAGCCCCGCTTTCCCTCGCCTTCCTCGCAGTCCGGTCCCGGGAACCGTCGTTAACCACGAGGATATCCGCATTTTTGACGTGTTTGCGGATGTTCTCGACAACATCGGCAATCGAGCCCGCTTCATTATAGGCAGGGACAATAATTAAGGTCTTTTTTAACAAACTATTCTTCACCCTCAGCCGATTCATGAATAATCCGGCCTAAAGCCAAATTTCAGAATTCCGGCGGTTAGCCCCATGGTGCGAGCAAATCCTCTCAAGAAGGTAACCGCAGCGTAGGGGAGGGCTTCACCCATACCTTCTCTAAAACACCAACGGATGGGCCAGGATAGCTGAATTGTGCTGTAGACTGTCATAGCAGCAACGAGTGGTATGACCAGGCCACCCAGGCCGAACAGGGTAAGGCCGGCGAAGCCCATGATGGTTAGCGCCAAGAGCGGTTCAAGTCTGTCTCTTAGGAGCGTGTAATCATCCCCGCTTTTCATATCAGGATGGTCTCTGTAGAGCTTCGCACGCCAGAATCCATGTTTATATTGCTCTTCCAGGTATTTCCAAAGCATAGCCGGGTGATAGTGTGCTACTTTAGCCCGAGGCCTGAAGGCAATCCGCCAACCTCTCTTAATAATCCTGTAGGAGAGATCGTTGTCTTCTCCGCTGGCATGTCGATAGCTCGTGTCAAAGCCACCGGTGGCATCAAGGACGTATTTTGGAATCGCCACATTGTAAGAACCGAAGGCCCTCACGAAGGGGCCCATGCGGCTATGGCGCTCTATGATTTCCCGATGCACCCAGCGCGCTAGCCATGAACCGCTGTTGGCGATATCGTAACTGCCTGCCATTGCACCGACTTGCCAGTTAGTAAATCCGTCAAGCAGGTTTTCCAGCCAGCCCGCCATTGGGACGCAATCTGAATCGGTAAAACAGATGAAGTGGCCTGAGGCTTTCATCCAGCCTTGATTGCGGGCCGCTGCCGGGCCTGCATTTTTCTGCCGGATGACTGTCGCTCCCGCAGACTCGGCGACGGCTGCAGTACCATCGGTGGAGCCATCATCCACCACGATCACCTCCACTTGAAGACTTCCCTTTGTCTGGGCGAGGCTGCCTGCCACAGTTTCGCCGATGGTGCGCTCGGCATTGTAGGCCGGTATGATGACACTCACTTTCATGACATTAGACTATATGCAGTACTCCATGACATGTGCAAGGAAATCTTCAACAAGATTGGGCCATGAATAATTGGTTTCCAAAAACGCTCGAGCTGAGCCAATTCTCTCTTGGGCTTTCACCTCGAGAGCTTTCCTTATGGCCCCAGGATAATCCTTTAAGGTGGAACAGAGAGTGACGTGGTCTCCAAAAACCTCGGCGTCTCCTACCGGATTGCAAACCACATTGAGCCCTGCAGCCAGATATTCCCGCACTTTAATGGACGCTCTACATTGATTAGCTTGAGTGGGGGCCATGTAATTGATTCCCACTTTGGCAAGCTTTAAAACACTCGGCATTTCCGTGTGGTCGATATGTCCGGTAAAGAACATATGCTCCTGCAATCCGTATGCCTCGACCTTCTTGATAAAGTGTTTCTTCTTTACACCGTCGCCAACTACCAGGATTTTTGCTTCATCACAGCTCTTTAGAAATTCTATGAGCATTGGTAGAACCAGTTGAAAATCACTGGTAATTCCAAGAGATGCACTGTAAACGACGATATTATCATCCGGTTGCAGACGATATTTCTTCTGATAATGACTATCAGACTCCGCATTAAGAAATGATTTTATCTCTATGCCTTGCGGCAAAGAATAGATCTTTTCTGGAGATATTCTTATTTCATCAATAATGACCTGCTTCAGATATCTATTGTGAGTGGTAATTAAATCAAAATGGGGTGGAAAACATTTGAAAGAAAGACGGACCAACTGCCGAGCAAAGCTATTAGGGTAGTACTCGAAATCTAAATCGTCAATGTCTACTATCACTTTGGATCTGAAAACTTTTTTTAGGAATAACGCTGGTATAGCGGTGTTGGGCATGGGCTTCAGAGCAAACACGTAGTGTGGACGAAAAACCAATCCATGGATAATATTCAATAAGGTGGCACGCAAAATATCCAGCCAGAGCAGACCTGTTTCTCGCACTGAACGATATTTTAGCCCTTTGACTTTCCCCCTGCCATCTTCCGCAATGGCTCGCTCCACAAAAAATACCGCATGCCCGCGGCGAGCTATTTCTTCGGCTATGCTCCAAAACCGCACTCCGCTGCCACTTCGTTCTGTAAGCGCGTTGAGCATAAGGATTTTTCGAGACTTCTCCATAATGTCTCAAGTCACATAGTCCCCGAGGAAGCCCATATCTCCCTGCCTGGCATTGCTTCCCGCCAGGCTGGAATAGATGGACATCAGTTTTTCAATGTGATTCTCCATAGAGTAGCTCATAGCCGCTTCTTGACAGGTGCTGGCCATCGCGCCAAGGCGTTCCTTCGAAATATGCTGAAATATAGATGCTAATCCGGACTCATCCCCCGGTTCAAAGAGAAAGCCGGTCTCGCTCTCATTTACCATCTCAGGAATACCGCCAATCCTCGAGCCGATCACAGGCAAACCGTATTTGTAGGCCTCCAAAATCACCAGCCCAGCCGCCTCATAGCAGACCGAAGGAAGAACACACACATCACTCTTGCTGAAAACTTCTGTCTTGTCAGGCCCCGATACCCAGCCATGGAAAGTTACTCTTCTGCAATGTTCGAGTTCATGCCGTGCCTCGTCCAAGTAATCCCCGGAACCAGCAATATGCAAGTGCAAGTCTTCCCTGTTAGCTTTCTTGAAAGCACCAATCAGAACAGATAGCCCCTTATGTCTGTCAACCCGACCGACATAGAGAATATTGATAGATGATGTGCGCTGGCGCTCTTCTCGCAGTCTCTTTAAATCATTGATATCCGTGGCGGTTACCTCCACACCATGTGGAACAACAGAGCACCGGTCTCTCGCAAGGAGGTTATATTCTTGATGCACGTCAAACACAAATTGCGAAGGAGCAGTATAAACATCCACGGTTTTTTTTAAATTCCATCGTTTTATGGCTTGGTAAAAGCTGCACAGAAAATGGGGGGTGTCACAAATCCCCATGTTATTTCTCAATAAGACGCTTTTTGGACACACCGAAAGGTAATCATGCAGAGTGTAGACGATTCTTCGTCTCCTTCCTCTGCTAGCCCAAAACACAGCGTTAGACAGCCCCCCCATATTGTTGATATGCACGACTTCAGGTAATTCCTTATTCAGGATTTGCCTGAATAGTACGTAAACGTGAGGATTCCATAACTCGATGGTATGCCAGAATGGTTTTAAAAAGAGTGGTTTCCTTTGCGCCAGATATCCCCAGTAGATATTCAAAGGATAGAAACGATAGACTAATACGCCGTCTGTTTTCTCCCTTTTGACACCTGGAAACGACTCCCGAGCAGGGCAGGTTGTCACCACGAATGGTTCATGGCCATAACGCATAAGAGCTTTGCTCAACCATTTCACATAAATATCCGCTCCGCCAATGCTGTAAGGATCGTACAAGTTTGTTACTAGGCAAATCTTCACAAGTTCGACCGCCAGTTAGCAATTGCCAAGGAGAGCATCATATAGATTACATTCTTTTCAGGTACGGATCATGAACATACCAGCCGTTGTTCTATGCAAACCATATAATGCTCTCATTACTATATCTGCTGGGAGACCCTCCGCTGCTTCAAGCCCATTAGCATTTTGAATACAGCTCTCTTTATTCCTTTAAGCAGGTGAACTGGTTTTTTTCCAACGAAACTAAGGGGGAACAGGAAGATATGCTCTAATCTCATTGCTCTGGGTGAGAGCTTTGCACCCGCAAGAAACAACTGCCTAAACTGGCCAAAATCATCACACGCAAAAAACCCCACACTTCGGTTCAGGTAGCAGCTTGCGTAAGCTTTTCTTGGAATAATGTCTTGGGGGGCATTTGCCAACGCCTTTTTCAAAACAGCCTGCTCATAGAAGAAAACCTCTTCGTTTTTGGCCGATATACTATTCTGGTGCTCCCTGTATTTTACCAAGTACTCTTTTAGCGGGAAAATGAGATATTCTTTTGAAATCCTCAACCACATATCCCAATCCTGGCACTTTCTGAAGAATTCATCAAATAATCCTACTTTTTCAAACACTTCTCGCTTAACCATAACAGAAGACGGCGCATCAATTGTGTTGCCATAGAACAGACTGCTATGAATTGATCCTTTCTGATGATGGCCCCGATACCCAATGATCTTGCCTGCAGCATCAATCAGCTCGATCCAGGTAAAAACCAACCCCCATTGACCAAGGTTTTTCAGCTCCAACTGTATGAATTCAAGTTGTTTTTCGAGTTTGTCCCGCCTCCAGACATCGTCATCATCCAGAAAACAAATGTATTTTCCTGACGACGCTCCAATGCCTCTGTTGCGAGCACCTGCTAACCCTCTATTTTCCTGGTGTATGTACCTTACTCTGGGGTCAACCAGATAACGCTTGCATTCCTCTCTAGTCCCATCTGTGGAGCCATCATCGACGATTACGAGCTCGTAGTCCCTAAAAGTCTGGCTCATTACACTCTGGATGGCCTGCGCTAGAAAGCCCCGGGAAGCTCCATTGTAAGTAGTTATAATCACAGAGACTGGTGGACGCATCAGACCAATCCTGTTTCCTGAAACACCCTGTCGAAGCGCTCGTGCCAGGTGTGATCCCGCAAACAACGACGGTAGCCCGCTTCGCGAATACGCTCTCGGCTAGAGTCATTTTTCAAGAAATACCTGACTTTGTCCGTCAAATCTTCCTGGCCTCGGTAACAGACGATCTCTTCGCCAATTTTGAAGAATTCTTCTAATTCTTCCATGTATTCCACCATGTAAAAACCACCGCTCATAGGTACTTCGAAATCTCGTAGACGTATCTGCACAATACGTTCCTCACTCTCCACCAGATTGTCACACGACGAAAATCCGAGGTTGATTTTTGAGCGGCTATACATCTTGACCATCTCTGAATCACTCAGCACGCCACCTACTACTTCACCAGGAAAGGTCAGGACTGACGCGTCGGCGACCATTCGCTGCGCAGACCTGAAGAGCTCCATGTTCAGCAACCGCCTAAAAGTGTCCTGCCAATCCGCCCCGGCAAGAAACTCTTTGACGGCTCGGGACAATCGCCGAACGGGATTTGTCGCAGGAGAGAAACAGTTCTGCGAAAGCTTGTCCCAGCCATATCCCCACACTCGAATATCGATACCCTGTTCCAGTAAATGGCTAACATACTGTGGGCGCTCACCGTAGGCCTGACCGATGAATGTGACATCAAATTCAACCGGTAGATCGTAGGGCCTGTAGACGTTTGGATTTGCGGCTTCCTGACAGTAAATGGGATTCGCCCCGATGCTAACGTAGTCTTTGAGACGAAACCTTTCCGGCACTAGACACCAGTCATAGTATGGGGAGATCTCCTCAACCAGATGAAACTGGTAAGATCCGTTACAATACCAATTCATAGTTTTGACGCCCATATCACCAATGGCGCTAATTCCTTCAGGCAATACGCAAGCATCGGAAAAGTAGCTGAAAAAAAGGTCAATTGGACGCTCCGCATGGGCTTTCTTGATCTGCCGCAACAGTTCCCTCGTTACTCTGGGCCGGTTCCTAGAAATAAAATTTCTGTCTCTCGATTTGTCGCATTTTCGAAATGTCTCTTTCAAATCGTAATCAAATTCAGTTACATCATGGCCCAGATCCCTCAAGGTCAGATATAGATTGTCCCGCCAAACATTGGAGTTTATAGTGAAATTTGAATTAGGCGTGTTGTTGGCTGCGTAGAAAATATGCATGGTCTTCCCTTTACGGCCCTCTACTTGCTGAACCAGAAACAACCGCATCCATATTGCTGGGCGTCAGCCAGTGCCTCAACCGCATTGTGGATGATGCCACCTTCTTCTGGCTCGTCCGGAACTAAAGCAAACTCTTTCAATTCAAGCTCGTTAAAGTAGCTCAAGATTTGTCGGTAAGCGTAGATCCGGTGCGCATTGAACATAATTCTCGGCTGACCCACCGGTACCACAAGAAGCAGAGATCCCCCCCCTGCCAGGATACGCTGAAGTTCGCGAAACGCCTTCAAATCACCATCGGGATCTAAAGAATCCCCATATCGGCCCAAGCCCACATGTTCAACAGCATGCATGCAAGAAAGGGAGTGGATGTGTTCATTTCCGAAAGGGAGTGAAAGCAGATCAGCATATTCAGAACTCAGTTGAGTGAACTGTAAATCGGCGGGACGATAATCATAGAATTGCACTGGAATGAAAGCAGAAATCATCGAACTAAAAAATAAGCTCGAAGAAATGTCCACGTGGAAGTCAGGATTTGTTCGAGCAATTATGCGCGCTGCCCAGCCCAGATGATAAACGTAGTGTCGATCAAAGTTCGTTTGTTTTGTTCTATCTACCAGACATGGGTAGATATCTTTCCACAGCAGGTGAAAACGTTGGTGCCCTCTTGTGCTCAGCTTCTTAAACTGCTTGAAATCAGAAAGAAACCGGAGCCATTTCTTAATGCTAGTATATAGCAGCATGTCTTGGATGACTGAAATTCTCCTGGCCACATTCATGAAAACCGCTTCCGTTTATGGAAAACCTTGAGCCTACCTTATTTCAAACTCTGGGCAACGGCCCTCATTCCATGCCGGACCTTCTGCAGAAGCCCCCCCGTCACACCGGGTCTTCGAGATTGTCCAATGACTTCGGGTTTATATCTCGAATTCGGAAGCTGACCTATCACTCGTATAGGCCGCTTTTCAAGCTCTTCAAACCAATGATATCTGCCCTCCGGTCCCATGATGTAGTCCACGTCTTCTTCTGCAATCTGATCAATAAATGGCAACAGGATCTGAAGAGCTACCAGTGAAGTCTTGCCCTTTTTGTAATCGCGCACCCACAAAGAATCGTGACCGTAACGATGCAAATATGACGAATCCGGCATGGCCACCATTTTGCTCCCGGTTGCAAGTTGCCGCAGGGCAAACCCCCATGCATCCAGCCCACCGGCAAACTCGGCATAGCCACCTGCGCGAAGCCAACTCTCTTTAGTAAAAAGATAATTACCGCTTGCGCCGGGGACCTGTTTCTTGGAAAGATGATCTGCAAGAGTGACCTCACCTTTGCCGAAAACCCATTCATGAGTAATGGTCTTTTCTTTGTCCCTGAAATAGGACAACCTTCCAAAAGAAGCCACATCCGTCTTTTGCTCAATCAAAAACCGATTGAGCTTCCTGACACTCCCCGGCAGGAGAATATTGTCTGCATCCAGACTAAAGAAAAGAGGATTTCCGGCTCTGTCCGCAGCCGTATTACGCGAAGCAGAACACCCTTTGTTTCGAACATGATGAATGAGTGTTATGATGGGATATTTTTCTTGAAGTCGCAATAATACCTCTGCAGTTTGATCAGTTGAACAATCATTGGTTATGATCAGCTCGTCGCCTTCCCCAAAGTTCCCGTCCATTATTGACTCAACCGATTCTTCAACCGTGGAAGCACAATTGTAAGCCGGCATCAGATAACTTATAGAAGGTAGTTTGCTGGAGTCATCAGCACGATATTCTTCACGATTTACCTGCAAATTCATACTTTTTCCTTCATCAATTCAAGAATCACATATTTACACCATTTATGGTAAGTAAGTTGATCGCGCCAAATTATTCCAGCTCGTTTCCCCATTTCGGTTAAATCAGCCTCTGAAAACTCCCGCAGAACCGACTCTATATCTTCAGCGGAGCGACAATACAAACTGCAACTGTCCCAATCGATCAGCTGTTTGAAAGGTCGGGTATCCAAATCACCGATTAACAAAGGAACCGTTTCCAACTGCATTGCTTCGTAGAAACGAAACGAACTGCCACCATGTCCCCGTGGGCACAAGGCTATGTACGAGGAAAGCATCTGCCGAACGAAATACCGTCTCCCCATATCACTATCCACTATCTCAATCCGATCCCACGACTTTAATACATCGGCCATTCTGGAGCGAAGGGGATGTGTGGAAAACCGTCCAGAAAAACTGGCCAGGTATCTTTTCCGCGGTCTGATGAGTGGCAATCGGTGCGGCGAACAGAGTAAGGGTACATCCCTATCGTGGGTCGTTTTTCTGGAGGAAAGAAACAGTGTAATCTCCCCAACATCGATGAGAGGGCCGTCAGCATATTGACAAACTGTAAATGTTCTTGTTTCATCCAAGATATGTTTTCCAACTTTATCAGCCAATTCTTCTCGTCCGGTCTTTCCATAGTCGTGGTTCAAATGGTACCGAGTCCAGAATACTGGCAAGTAATGCCAATCAGCTGCTTGCGGGTCGTTCACCACAATATCCTGACGCCCCCGTAAATATGTCAAGAAATCCTGCTCGATACCGTAGTCCTTATTGTGCTTGGGATATCTGAACGGCTGTCTTTTGGGCTGCAAGCCGTCGGACACGGGCAAAATGTATATCTTCATTGTTTTATTCAACAACTGACCATACTATAATTGTCATCTTAATAGATATATAGTTTCCGTATTTAATTATTCTCTTAATGATAAACAAGATTACTCTTTACAAAGGTATAATTACATCTCTGATCAATAGCAACGATGGTATAATTATGTTTGCACAATTCTAATACCGATTGTCTAATTCTTTTTAGATAATTTCTATCTAAATTATTATACGCTTCATCGTATTCTACACAAATAATATCTATATTCAACTCATCTTCAATCACTGAATCAATAACTGTATATTCTGCTCCTTCAATATCTAGTTTTAGTAAAGTAAGTTTTGAGTGTTTATTTGTATTCATTATTGTAGATAATCTATTGCATTCAGATGTAAAATATGTATCCGTCTTTTGCAGATTTAGAATCGAATGTGATACATGGTCTGGATTCGTGGGCGCATAAAACTTGGCAGCCTCATCTCTATCCCATAATCCTAAATCCATAAAATGAAATCTCTTTTCTTGTTGTGCGTGTCGTTGGACATGCAATTTTGCTCTCGGAGTTGGGTCAAATGCGTAAACCTCGCAGTTGAATCTGGAGATAAGAGCCAAATCGAAAGTTATGTCTTCACCAACACCAGCACAGTAGCATATTGATCTGTCCCCAAGAAGATGCGTCGGTATTGTCCAGCCGCCATATGGTGAGCCAATTCTTTCGAGGCTCGGCATCTTTCTGATTTTACGACCAGTCACGAAATCTATGCCCAAATTTTTGGTGCAGAAGTCAATCCACCTCCACGCTAAAAGATCTGCAGTTCTTCCCAGAAATTGAAATAACATATTAGTCTAGCTCATAATCAACTATATACGACTGCGTACTGAATGATACAAGTAGAAGAATTTTATCCCCCAAGAACTCTTAAACCGATACCACCAATAAGAAGAACCAAAACTCCTATTCACAAAGTCATCGTTGGGTTTTACCTCGGACTCAATTAATGAAGACACATCTATGGATTTTTGTCCCCGCAAGAAGTATGCCCAGCGTCTTTCAAATGTTTCTATATCTTGCTTGTGTATTTCTTCATTAGTCCGGCGGATCACCATATTCGCATGATGATAGTGTTCTACAAGGGATTTTTCGGTTGCTTCAACCAAATATCCCTCTTCTCTAATTCTAAAACTTAAGTCGACATCCGCACAATAGAACATATAGTCATCTTCGTTAATATAATTAACGTCCTCTAATGCTTTCTTCAAATACAGACCATGGTTTAAATAAATGTTGTTGTTTATCGAAATGACGTAATATTTCTTATCTTTTGGCCAGTTTCTCCAAAAAAAGGGAACTGCTCCTAGCTTTACTCCTTCAGCAATTCTCTTTTCAAAAAAAGTTATTCCGTTAGCCATTGCGTCGGGATGAACTAGACAGTCGTCACTAAGCATAAGTATATATTTTCCCTGAGCACACTTAAAACCCAAATTCATAAAATAGCCCCAACTCCTACGCTCATTTTGTTTACCTTGCCAGACGCCACGGTTATGTTGTACGATTGTGATGAGATCTTTCTGTTTCATCAACCACTCAATTGACCCATCAGTAGACCCGCCGTCAACTACGATTATTTCGTAGTTGAAGTCTACTCGCGATGAGCGAATTGATTTTATGGCCTTCTTCAAGAAAACCTTTCTGTTGTAAGATCCCAAAACAGCACTTACGAGAACTGTCACGATGTAGTTCCTTATTGAAAGTGGTTTTCGTTCTGAAAAGAGGTATTTCCACTCTCGCAGTCTCCCTTTTCAGCTACTCGGTCACAATTCCAGGGCCACTTATTCACCCTGTCATCCCGGGCTGTGATCAAAAATGCGGGTTCTTCCGGAATTCGCTTGGATGAACGTCTATGACCATCGATTCTCCGCCTTGACTCGGGAAGTCCAGGGGGGGCTGTAAATCAAAGAGGTTGAATTCGCTCTGCGCCAAGCGCCTAGTAAGTGGCGAATATGCTCCTTTGTGGAGCAGCTTGCCCTGGCCAGAGCCGTGTTTTTCTCTGCCATCCGAGCAAATTCCGGAACAACGAAAATACTTTGAGTCGCACCAGATTACATTCGCTTTTGGGCCTAGCCCGGACATTTCATGAATTGTCGTCACGAGACCGTGAAGATGGGCGTGCAACCTGGCAACCGCAGGGACTCGAACCCGAGGCGTACTTAAACAGTACGTCGCAGGGGGCGAGACCCGAGGACGCCAGGAAGGGCGCCCATATCCGCGGTCGCAGCAGACCATTCATGAAATGTCCGGGATAGTAGACGCCTCTCTTATACTTTGTTCAGTGTTTGAGATTTCGCTGTTCAAGGATTGCTTGATACCAACCCAAGTATTGCTCAACTTGACTCTGCAGACCAAAGCGGTTGGCGACGTCCTGCGCAGCATTATCACTCAAACGTTGTTGCAGCGAGTGTTCAGTCAGCAACGCTAAGGCTGCGTCCGCCATTGCTTTCGCGTCCCCTTTGGTCACCAGGACGCCCGTGGCTTCATCGGCACCATAACCTCTAAACTCCTCATCAGCAGGGAATCGGTCCAATGCTTTGACCTGTTCCGGGATTCCACCCACTGCAGTGGCCACCACAACCGTGCCGCATGCCAATGCTTCAAGAATGGAGTTTGGAAATGTATCTGCCTTCGCCGGATGTAGATACACATCAGCCGCCTGATAGTAGCGCGCCACCGCCTCCGCTTGCCGCTGATAGGGTACAAACATTACCTTGGCGCGACCAATTCGCTCTAATGGTCTCTGATCACCAAGTGCAATGAACAACATGTCTTTATGCAAAATCTCAGCCAAGGTTTCTAGAACCAATTGTGTGGTTTGGCTGTCCTTCCAGTTGCTTGACCGAAGAGCATCTGCAGCCAACAACAGCACCTTGGCATCGACCGGCATACCTAAGAAAGCTCTTACAGACTCCTTGTCGCCGGGTCTGAAACAGGACAGATCAACGCCATTGGGAATTACCTTACTTTCCAATACTGCCTCTGCCAGAATGGACTGCCGGACCCTCTCCATGAGCCACTGCGACGGGGTGGCCACATACACACGGGATCCTGCAAATATCTTCTGCTTCCGTTTCCAATTGAATGCAGTGGCATCACGCTTTATTGCTGGATAAATGCCGAGATCTGGGCATTGCCCACAACCAGTTATCCAGCGGTCACAACCTAAAGAATGAGCACAATGGCCGCTTAACAGCCAAGCGTCATGCAACGTTAGCACAACTGGAACAGTTTGGCTCAACCAGGGAAGAGCTCTAAGATCAAAAAAACCCCCATGTAAATTGTGACAGTGAACCAGATCGGGAACTCGGGGGAAAAGCTCGAGCACGCGCCAGGTCCCAGGATAGTGGAAGTCCTCAATGCCTCGAAAGTTATCCGACCAGCGATGAGGTTCTGCAAGAAACTGAAGAACTTCTTTCGCTATATTAGTCTCGCGCCGACTGCCGTTCAGACGGCTTATGAAATTGGCGACCCTAGACAGTGTCTTGGTGTACGGCGACCTCGTCTCCTCATTGGGGATCTCAACGACTTTCGGATAACTCGTCAGTTTACCACCGACCGCCACCCAAGTGTCCAAGTTGCGTCGCAAATAACACTGGTGCAAATTCAAGGCTATCCGTGATGCACCGCCTCGACTGTCTATTTTGTTTATCTGCACAATGTGTAATGGAGATCCGCTCACCGTGAACCATCCTCGCCCCTGGCTTACTGCTCAAACATCATCTGAAGTCGTCGATCGAATTCGTCGCCATTCCAATCGCGCACCAGCAAGCGCGGCAGTTGATAGGGATCGCTTCGCCTTGTGACCACGCCTGGAAAATTGGCACAGGCGCACTTGAACCCCGCCTCTTTGACCAGCCTCACGCTTTCAGCAGTGTAATCCTGCGGTCTACCAAACGGGTATGAGAAGCAGTCCACAACCTTTCCCAGCACATCTTCTAGTCTCTGTTTGCTGTTGACGATTTCCGCACGCTGGGCTGGCGCCGGTAAAGTCGCGAGGGTGGGATGGGTCATGGTGTGGGCACCGATGTCCACCAAACCACCGCAGGTAAGTTCTTGTAATTCCTCGCAACTGAGGGCGCGATAGGCAGACCGGCCTACTCGCCCCAGTGCCGCCCACTTGGCCATACATTCAAGCAGAGACTCTCTGACGTTACTCTGCTTATCTCTCAATAGCTCCAGTAGCTCCCTGTAAACCGTGTAGCGTGGCGCTGGATCAACTCTCATCGAGACGTTCCATTTTCCACCCTGTCGGTTATCCTCGCTGTTAGATTCCAACTCCCAGATGTATTCTCGTCCTTCGATAGTCAGGCACAGTCTGTTGGGTAAATCCGGTGTAGATAGCAGGATTCGCTCCAAATCATCCCACCAGAACTCCTGTCTACTGTCCAACTGGCCAGCAACGACAAAAATGGTCGCTGGCACCTCGGCAGCCTCAAGCAATGATTTGGCTTGGTCCAGGTTGTCAGCATAGCCATCGTCGAATGTAACAACCACTGCTCGCTGCGGCCAGCGCTCGAGATTCTCTCTGTCTCGTAAATTTTGCAGTCTCAGGGGATGATAGCTGCGTCGCAACACTCCCAAATGCTCCACGAAGTTCTGGGGTGAGACACTGAGCAGTTGGGGGTCTGTCGTTGCACTGAACACACGATGATACAGTAAAATAATCGCCTCTGACCTCGATATCAGCCTGCGAAGCCAACGTCGCCTGCGCCGGCCATTCCACATTACTCGCTACCCTCCTGCCCTTTGACGGCACGCGCCGTAATCAGCAACTGGTAATCGGGATCATGGTGGTTCAACTCTTCCTGCTTGAGCTCATTTACTGTCAAGCCATGTAAAAAAGCACAAGCAACGAGCACGTTCCCAACGGATGCAATATCGACATTCGCGCATCCAAAAATCTCACCAAAAAGCCGTTGCGCCGAAGCGTCGGTGAACCGCCAGTAGTCGCCCCATCGATCCATGTCATAGCGACTGATTTGGCTGATACCGGGAAAAGTTGCCAACAATACCCCCGCAGGCTTCAGGATACGATGGAGCGTTTTGATTGCCGTTTTCACGTCAACGATAAGCTGAAGTGTTTGTGTACAGATAATGCAGTCGAAGGTCTCAGAGCTAATGTGCTCTGCACGGGTCAGGTCTGCGAAGATCGTGGCCTTCGGGTTGCCTTGCTCGAGGTGTAATACATCGCTCCTGGTCACACGATTCCCGCCAAATTCTCTGGTATAGGTATCGTCACCGATTTCCAGGACACTTCCTTTGATGCTCGATGCTTGGGCAGCCAAGAACCGTTTGATGTAATAGCGATCTATGCAGAGTCCTCGGTCGAGCCCGAAGACTCGGCTGATAGGCTTGAGTCTCCTGAAAGACCCAAATCGCACAAAGCCCAGCGGAGGCCAGCAGCTAAAACGTCGCTTCTGCCTTTCAATCCAATGTCGCATGGCATCTGGAAGGAAATCCGCCACAATTTTCTTAATTGATTCGCTTGGCATAAAGAGGAGCCACCTGCTTTCTTGGGATGGATCACCTACAGGTGTCCGGTGCCTGTTTCCAAAGCCAGATCATGGATAACGCACGAGATCCCTTAATATGTGAACAACGCAGGTGTGATGATGCGTGATCCTCAATCAGCAAATTTGCCTTAAAGGTTGAATGGTGAAGCAAAGAGCTCCCCAAACATGTCCAGCTCGCGATCGCCTATACGAGCAGAGAACTCCCGGACACTTTCGACCGACTTTTTGTAAGTGTTTATAGCGTCCCTCCAGACAGTCCTCTGTGAATCTAACACTACTGTTCCGGCAACTTTTCCAAAAGAGCCTTGATTCAGTTCAGGCCCAAACGCCGACTTTATTGAAATAAAAACATCAAGGTAGAAAGTCGGCAGCGTAAAAGCAGTGGCAAGATTGAATTGACACAAAAGCTTCTCCAGAAGACTATTCGGAAAAACGCGTTTTCTTCCAACACTGTCTCTGTCCTGCCTGAAATGAATTACGATTCTCTCTTTAACAGAGAGCAACATCGAGTAATCCTTTGAGCTCCGTTGAACCCGATGGTTCCACCACTTCTGTAGCTCCCAATCAACCTCTAACCATCTCAGCAAGGCATGTTCCAAATAATGCACCACAAGAGTAGGACGATTATCGGAGGCTGCAGCCATAACCATCGATCTGGCTTCCTTGCCCCATTTCACCAAACTTCTGCCCTTACCGTATTTCCCGAGCAGTTCATAGTCAGCACTGATGCTCTTTACAATATTTCCAAGTACCAGCAATAAAAATCTTAACCCTTGTCGGCCGTAGCCAAGACGAAGCACTACAGACCAGAAATAACTATTCCACACGATGGTATTAATGACGGACAAATGGAAAGCGGGTTTCATTAGTTGGCCCACGATGGCCTCGTCTCCCCAAAGTACTTGAATATTATCAAAAAAGTGTATAACGTTACCTGCCTCTACCAGAGATAAGGGCAGGACGGCAACTGGATGCCAGAACAAATAAGATCCATTTGGCAATTCTTCCACGATGTCTCTTGACCTCTGCCGAACCGCTTTGAAATGTTCATCCTTCGTGATAACTAATAGATCTATATCAGAAACCCCTGGACTGCCCATCGATCCAAACTGCCCGACAAAACAGACACCTGGATAGCCTGTTACATCCTCTAAATACTTCTCTATGACCTTAAGATAACTGTCAGTCGTCAGGTGTTTGACATCGTCAACTACCTGGGTAGGTCTCGGTAACAACTTCTTAACAGCCACTGATTTTTCCATTGCTATCTTGTTTGTCCAGGATTTCACTTAGGTAAAGAGTGCACTCATCAGTAAGCCCAAATATGCTCGCAATCAAATGTCCGCTCAAATAGGGAATCTGGTCCGGCCGCAGAGACGGTAACCATATTCGAGCTATCTTCTCCAGCGTACCCCTCCTAAATGGCAACACATGGTTGAGATATCGCATGGTCTGAACCCATCTTTGACCAGAGATGGCTGTTTCTCTAACACGGGTTGTCCATCGAATTGCCGAACAGGCTTCTTGTGACAGAATTTCATCACTTCTTGCTATGGCTGTCTTCTTGTCCAGCATACTACCACGCATTTGAAAGCTGAGTGCAGGTAAAAGCGAAATGCTTGAAATAAGGTTCTTTAGGCCGTAAATATTGAGGTGTCCCCGTATCATTGCTAGAACACTCCGGCGGACATCCTGTACAATAGCCCACATTACCCGGGCAAATCCCCAGGTACTGGTTCGGACCTTTACCTCCAGCGCGGGCCTTCCCACAGCTACGATAGCCTTGTTCAGCACCACAAGTGGAATAGTGCCCTGATCAAGGCAGGTCATGTCAAAATCCGAAAAGACCCAATGGCCATGATGCTGCAAAGGGTCTACGCATTGGAAAAGCCTCGCGATCTTCTCTAGGAGCCGCGTGACTTTTTGGAATTGTTCATAGGAGGCCCAGCTGGAGCAATGGATGACGACCAAGTCATCAACGTCTGAAAGGTCAGTGTAATCGCCAGTCGCCATGCTCCCGTGGACATACACGGAAATAGCGGTGTCTAATGATTTTAGCATCCTGCGGATTTTCTTGACAATGGGATGGCTTGTAAAAGGAAGCAAGCTGTCGATCCGGTAGTGTCGTGTTTCAGTCGCAATTTCCTGAGGAGGCTCCAACAGAAAGAGTTCAGCCTCTTTGAGAGCCGCATAGAGGCTATGAGCCGTAGTGGATTGCTTGCAGAAATACTTGTGGAACCGTTTGGTATAGGGACCTAAGACGTCAAACCGAACTGTTTCACGCCAGAATCTGGGTTCAGCCCATACGAAACGATAAAACCAGTCGGCCGGAGACAAAACAGAAAAGGATTTGTCACCGTTGACAATATTCGACAGTAATCGGTTAAGTAACCCCTGACAACGGAACCAGTCTTGAGTTTCAGATGAGTAGAGTTGTAATTCGGAAATTCCCCGCCGGAACAAGCTAAGAAGAGGTTCTTCCCGCCTCAGTAACAGGTAGCCGTTAGCTCTCCTGTAATCGGCAATGCCACTATTACCAGGAATGTGTGTGCGCATGATGACCTTTGGTGAGATTGAAGGAAGCAAGCCGGGATTGTTGATGCTGCAATCATTCGTTTGAAACCGCAGAGTATCGGACCCCTCATTATGGCTTACTTGATTCCTCGCCAAGTTTTGTTCGAAACTGCCAAATTACGAGAGCAGCGCATTAAACACTTTTTCTTATCCGTGCAAATTTCCCGGTTGTTATTTCATCTTGGCTATTCTTTTCTACCTTGGCTGAGCGTCAACGGATGCGATAACACCGCCTTCGGTAGAACGCCTTGAAATGGTTCGGTCACACTGTACAGTCCCGGGTTCACCGAAAGAAGTCCCCGCCCTTCAATCGCTGATGGATCTTGCTTCCAAGGTAACCAAACATCTTCATAGAAGCGGTAGTTCCAGGAACTATCAGCGTGTTTCCGCAGCTTTATAGCCTTTGGCTTGCGTTTCCATCTTTGCAAGTAACAAGCCACCACAGCAGCGACGGGACGCAAGACGGCAAAACGAGAGGCAGCCGATTCGAGCCGTGTGTAGGAACGCCAGAGAGGATGGACCTCCATGCCATGGTTGTACTCATACATCCGAACTCTCTCCATATATCTCATTTTCTGACGAACCTGTCGATCTGTAACATAAGAGAAGTGATAAATATAAATTCCCCTATCAACCAGGTCGCTCGCCATTATCGGACTGATTTCCCTGAGTGATCTCCCATTTCCATCGAGAATATCTGGCGGACGGTGGCTGTGCCAACGATAGCCAGGTTTGAACTTAAAAAGACGCCAGACCACGGGCGTCTTGTCGTTTATTGGACGAACGCGGTCTAGACCACCGAAAAAATGACACCAGTGGAAGGATACAGCCGTTGTCTCCGGCCGCTCCCGCAAGAGCGAGTCAACAGCCAAAAGATCATCTTTTCTATAGATCTCGTCATCGTCGATCTGCCAAACGTAATCCCCCGTAGCATGCTCAATCCAGGCATTTGATTGATCCGTCTTGTTTTTCCAGGTGGACTGTATAAGGGTGATCTTACGACCCGGATCAGGATATTCTTTGATAATCTGCACAGTGCGATCGTTACTGCTGCCGTCTTCATTGGCAAACGGCAGTGAATTCCGATCTGAACCCTCTGCGATAATAATCTGATAGGCAAAGTCGTATATCGAGTCCAGCGCTTGTTGCAGAAACTCATCACCATTAAATACGATCATGCCGAACGAATAACGATAGTTTGTCATGTCAATATCATGGATTCCTGATCAAATTCTTTTATCTAACCTCTCTCCCAGTAAAACTCGCCGAAACCACATCTCCATGACAAGTATCTTGTATGCCATATGCCTCCCACTTCCTACCCTCTCACATTCCTCGCGGAGGGACTCGATACCACTGGGCAAGAGAATATTCGTACTCACAAGATAGCCATTGACCACCTCAGGCCAGTATCTTTGCATTAGAGCATGAATCCACTGGCGCACGGGTGGAGTAAAACCACGTTTGGGTCGCGACAGCACTTCTGAGGGCAAAAGGTCGCGGATAGCCTCAATAAACCATGCCTTCGGAGGCAAGCTGTGATCTCCATTCAGTTTCCTCAGGCCAAGCACGGTCTCGACCAACCTGTAATCAAGCAAAGGCAGTCGCAACTCTACGGACGCAGCCATGCTCAATCGGTCACCCAGGGTGATGCAGTTGGAGCGCAGCCAGATGTTAAACTCCAAGTGGCACAGTTTCACTGGAACGTGGCCCCAGTCGCCGGGGATAGTGAACGGTTCATAGCAATTCCGAGCCGGAACCGAGGATGCGAACTGTTTCGAATAAAGGCCGCCAACTCGTTTCAAGGCATCCTGGACGTTGTAGAATGAGCGGTCATACATCACCATTTGGTCTATGGGTTGACTAAAGAGATTACACCAGTCAATAAACGATCTCGCAACCCGGCGAACCGGGCCAGGTAGATTTGTCCGGCGTGACAACCTTTCATCAAGACCGTCTTGTGCACACCTGGCCAACGGCTCCAAAATCGGAAAAACAAAGGGCACATGTCGCCTCAGAAAAGCCTTGCGGATTGACGGCACAACCGTTTCTTTGAGCCAGGGATAACCCCAAAAGAGTTCGTCTCCTCCCAGACCGCTAAGTATCACTGGAACGCCGTTCTCTCTCGCCAACGACGCTACCGAATACTGTCCAAGAGCAGCGATGTCGGCTATCGGCTCGTCGCTGTTGGAGAGCAATTCGGGAAAACAATCCACCAGGTTTTCCGTTGAAAGCTCGACATCGTGAAATGGTATGGATAGGTGCTCGGCTAGTGCCTTTGCTTGAGGTCTTTCGTCACACTGCGGCTGACCAGTATAGCCCACCGAGAAAGCTTGCATTACGCTTGGATACCGGGCAGCCGTCAAAGCAGCTACGGCACTGGAGTCGATCCCTCCGCTCAATGCTATGCCAACAGGAACATCAGAGCGCAAGATAAACTCACTCACTTGTTCCAGTTCAGCACGGATACATTCCGCTGGATTCCCAGCAACGGGTGACGCATTTTCAGGGTCCCAGTATCTTTTCTTTTCAATATTCCAGGGATCCAAGGCAACCAGCGCGTAGTGGGCCGCCTCGAGCTGATACACCCCCCTAATCGGCGTCATAGGCTCAGGAACATACTGATAGTGAAAATAGAGATCTATGGCCACCGGGTCCAGTTCTGATGGAACCAGTCCAGAACGCAGGAGCGCCTTCATCTCAGAGGCAAATACCAGTTGGTTGGCTTCTTCGTATAGGTAGAGTGGTTTTTCACCCATGCGGTCTCGGGCCAACATCAACCGTTGTCTGTTCCCATCCCACAGCGCAAAAGCAAACATACCCCGTAAGTGGAGAACACAGTCTGTGCCATATTCCTCATAGAGATGCAGAATCGTCTCACAATCGCTGCCGGTGGAAAACACGTGCCCTTGAGCCTGAAGTTGGCTGCGCAGTTCAACAAAGTTATAGATTTCGCCGTTGGCAATTAGAGCAAGTGATCTGTCCTCGCTGTAGAGGGGCTGCCAGCCGCCGCTTAAATCGATTATACTGAGGCGCCGCATGGCCAACTTCACGCGTTTGTCCTTGAATTCACCGAGGCCATCAGGACCTCGATGGTACATATGTTGATTGGCCACCCTGATCTGATCCACTCGGGACAAGGGGATCTTTTCCTGACTTATGAGCCCGCAGATTCCACACATGCTGGAGGATTATTCCTTTCTTGCATCCACAATGAGTGAGGTATAGAACATGTCTTCGCGCCTGAAGCGTACTTGAAAGTCAAATCGAAACGATCGCATCACAAAACCGTCTTCCACGCTCCACGGATGGACATGGAAGCTGTCATCCGCATCAAAATACTCCAGTGGCGTTGTTTGATACCCGGCACGCTCCAGAAGGTGAACCAGTGTGTCAATGGTAAATATCACCTTGTGACCATCTTTCGGAGGACTGATTTCGGCTACATATTCAGGATCCTTGCGGTAGCCGTCGGGGACCGCAATCCTGAACAGTCCGCCCTTTTTCAAGTACCTACTGCATTCCCTAAGTACCACCCTGCACTCTGCTTCTGTCAAATGCTCCAATACGTGCTCTGCCAAAATCCGATCAATTGAATCCGGCGCAAAGAAATATTGCCAGTCGTAGGGCGAGGTGATGTCAAGCGTATGCAAGTCCGTGCTAAACCACCCATCGAATTGAGTTCCTCCTGCACCGATAATGATGTTTACTCCAGTGGCTTGATTCATGAAAAGCTGCAAGCGGCGCCGCGCTACTCGCCGTGACATCCCATGTCTGTACTTGCTAAGCCAGGTAACAACAAACCGGTGCTCCATTGCCTGCCGCTTGATCTCTTGGAAATAGTCACCAACTGAACTAGGAAACATATAATCCTCGCAGTCTTCCTTGACGACTACCAATGCTCGGATTGGGGTGACTCCCGACCGCTAATCATTAAACCCAGCCACCGCGAATCAGATTGCCGTCCGCTCCCGGCGGGCAATCTGCCCCTGCAAACTCTGTTTATACTGCTCGTAGAGCATTCCCAATTTTAGTACATAGATAAAAGAGTGTTCATATAAGTAGTTCTGGATGTATGGATATTGGTCTCGATCACGCTTGAGCACACCCCTCGTCAAATCTAGGGTAAGTGACACCAGTATCATCGATAGCCGCTTTACCAGCCCGATTCGTCCGACAGCTCGACATTTTTCGCCCTCAAACACCCTGTGGCAATCACGACCAGTAATAAATCGCTGGCGCATAATCCAACACAGGTTCATTTTCCTGGCTGCAACCAGATGATGTACATATAGCCTTGGGTCATAATAGATGAGTTCTTCTTTCCTGGTAGTGCGGATCTTTCTCTGCAGGGCTGTTTCTTCCCCATAGCCGATCTTACGGCCAGACATACCAAAGTTGGCGTCGAATCCACCGAACCTTTCGAGCAGTTCACGCCGAACGAAGAAGTTCCCTCCGTCTAGGTATTCATTCCTGGTCAGCCAGCGGGCTGCAGTACCCTGTACATGCGAGCCATAAGAATCTTTGAACCACCGTGGCTTGGGCGAATTGGAGTACGCGAAGTAAGGGCCCCCAAAGACATGTGGGGAATGTGTCTCGATTATATCTTTGGCCACCTCCAGCCATCTCTCTGACGCCAAGCAGTCATCATCGATGTAGGCCACGTACTCCCCGTTTGCCTCTTGCCAACCACGATTCCGGGCTTGAGATAAGCCTTGGTGAGGCTCGAAATAGTACTGAATGTTAGCGTATTGGCTACAAAAACTTTCGACTGTCATGAGAGTATCGTCAATGGAGTTGTTATCAACAACAATCACCTCGTAATCAGATGCATCGAAACGTTGTTCGCACAGGGTTTTCAGAACACCGGCCAGCAATTTGGCCCGGTTATAGGTACAAACTACAATGCTAATCAGCGGGGAATACGAACTTTCTCTAGGAGTATCATTCGTTTCAACCATAACCGTCACTCGACTATGACCTCGGATTTAAGACCCCGCTTCGCTTGCCCAGCGAGACACAAAAGAACCGTAAAAGCATTCATTCTGAACAAACCTAACAAAATACCCACTGTCTGGGCATCCCATTTGCGGCTTACGATGAGAGTAGAAAGTACACGATCGGTCCACCTAGTGATGATCTGCTTCAAAATGGCCTGGTCGAGACCCTGCTGCCCGGCAAATGCTCTTAGAATCTCTACAAGCTGCCGACTCAACCTCAAGTGTTGAGCATCCTGGCGCTGGGGAAACGAATGATAGAACTCGCGTAACTTTTCGGTTTCAGGAAAGGAAATTGATTTCAGCGGAAACAATCTATTGACCTGCTTGGCCGAAATCATCGAAGCAGTTCGTTGTTGCTCTTCACGGCGGACATAGCTGATGGCACCATCACTTTTTCGCCATTCCACTAGTGGGGTCTTGAAATTGGCTGCACAAGTCCTGCGCAGCATTCTAATCCACAATTCATAATCTTGGCTGTAATCCAGAGCCTCATCATAGAAGAGAGCCGCTGTGTCAAGCACATCCCGACAAAACATGACGGACGTATGACAAAAGGCGTTGTGGAACAACATCTGCCAACGAATCTCCGTGTCCGTTTCCGGATGGCGGTGCAACCCTGTGCGTCTACCCTTAGAATCGACTACGTAATAAGCAGTTCCCAAAAGCCCTATGTGTACGTTCCGTTCCAGAAAGCTGACCTGCATATCCAGACGTTCCGGTAGCGAGACGTCATCTGCGTCTTGGCGGGCGATATATTTCCCCTGTGCCAAATCTAGCCCCCGGTTAAGCGACTTGGTCAACCCCAGATTCTCCTTGTTTTGAGCCAAAACAATCCTTCTGTCGCGGTCTGCGTATTCCGTGAGCACATTCCAGGTCCGGTCTGTGGAACCATCTTCAACGATGATAAACTCGAAGTCGGCATAAGTCTGGTCGAGTATGCCCTCCACGGACTCACGCAGGTGACGCTCACTGTTATGTGCAGCCATTATGACACTGATCTTGGGAGCCATCCGGTCCAGCCTCCACCCAAATCTCCCCCCAGCGAACCTCTTGGTACGCAATAGTCAAGCCAGCAGCCTTCAGTTCAGTCAAAAAGGACTCCGGCGTATATTCGGTTTTGTGAGTGGGATCCAATCGCCATTCCACATTTAGTTCTTGTTTGAGAGGTACCCGCCAATCACGCTCGAAAAGAGGGACACGAATCAGGAAACGGGATGGTTTGGTGAGCTCCATAACCCGCCTTAGAAAAGCAGGTCTCTCGGGCAAGTGTTCCAGAACGTTAGAAAGAATGACCACATCAAAAGGTCCATCAGGAAGATCCTCCAATACATCGCCTTCAATGTATCTCACGTGGGGGTGAGCGTGGCGCGTACGAGCCCGGGTGATGCTCTCTGCATCCAGATCGATGCCCAACACTTGTGCTTCCGTCCTTTTCGCCACATCGTAGGCCACCGCTCCCATGCCACAACCAATGTCCAAGACCCTCTCACCCGGCTGAACCCGCTTCACGAAGAAATCATGATAGCGTGTGTGACGATGCTTGGTGTGAACACCTCCGCCATACTCCACGGCTTTCTGGCCTTGAAGTGTGTAGAGTGCACCATCCAAACGAAAAAGGAATCGCAACGCCTCCTTTGCAGAAAGGTTGTTCACACTCTGGGTAATCAGTCGCAGGATAAGGTCTTCCACATCCAGTCCAAGGATACGAGCGAATATTCTTGCCATAATCTGAAGGGTGAGTCCAGCCAACCGCCCCAACACGGACTGCTGGAAACCACTCCTGTGGAGATGCTTCGATTCTCCTAATTCGCCACCTCTATAATCAGGCTCGTCCTCTTTCTTGGGCTTCCGATTCATGCTGTCAATTCTTCAAGTAATGCGAGTTCTTGCTCTGCTACCTGATCGAGAGCAAAACACTCTACGACGAACTCTCTCGCCTTGCGCACCATGCGAGCCCTCTCCGCGGTCTCTTGGAGCATGCACCGAATCGCCTGCCGGATCTCACCTGGCGAAGTGCCACATAGATAACCATTTTCACGATGGCTGATGAGTTCCCGAACCCCAGGAACATCAGTGGCCACAACTGGAATTCCGCAGGCCATCGCCTCGATCAGTGTCTTGGGATGGCCTTCGTAGAACGAAGGAAGAACAAAAAGGTCAGCGGAGTTCAAGATAGAAGGTAGCTCAGCATTTGGGACATTGCCCGGAAAACTCACCAGCAATCCATTTCTTTCTGCTTTCGCCTGCAGTCGGCCGCGCAAGGAACCGTTGCCCACCATCACGAGTTCAACATCGAGTCCTTTGATTGCCTCAAGCAAGGCAAATGGGTTCTTCTGCTCGTCCATACGCCCAACAAAGCATATCCGTCTGTGAGATTTTTCCGGTCTTGCCTGCGGTCGGAAGATTTCCGTGTCGACATAGTTTGGGATCACCCTTACGCGCTCCATGGGAACGTTGTAGCGTTGGGTCACCCTGTTTTTCATGGCGGGAGCAGTAACCACGACCCTGG
>Ga0209536_100003484_pt1 | contig 25260 bp, 20 predicted proteins | sample DeeMarSeWOR28_12_FD_187461 | JGI IMG/M metagenome (GOLD analysis project Ga0209536, IMG submission 187461) | Marine sediment microbial communities from White Oak River estuary, North Carolina - WOR-2-8_12 (SPAdes) (version 2) | ecosystem: Environmental > Aquatic > Marine > Intertidal zone >...
CCAGGTCGACCCGCGACGACTCGCTGAGCCACTCCGTCTCGCCGGCCTGCCCGAAGGCGATCGCGTCCGGCGTGGCCCCGTCCCCAACGGCCAGACGCAGACGCAGATGGTCTTCACCGACGACCACCGGAGCGGCAAGCAAGCGTACATCGCGGGCCAGGAAGACCGGCTTCGGGTTTCCTTGACCGAAGGGTCCGAAGTGCGAGAGAAAGCGCCAGAGCTCCGCAGAGACTTCTGACATCGCTAGTTCGTGATCGATCCGCAGGCGCGGGCGCAGATCTTCGGGCGTCAGACGCTCGCGGGCTACCGCGTTCAACGCCTCGCGGAACGCGTCCACGTTATCGGCCCGGATCTGAAGACCGGCGGCGGCCTTGTGGCCGCCGAACTGCTCCAAGTGGCCTTCGCAGCTCTTGAGCGCGTCGTAAAGATGGAAACCGGGAATCGAACGGCCCGAACCGCGTCCCTTTTCTCCGTCCAACGCGATGAGGAACGTGGGCCGGTAGTGTTGCTCGAGCACTCGGGAAGCGACGATGCCGATGACCCCGGGGTGCCAACCCTGGGACGCGAGCACGATGGCGTAGTCGGCCTTCGGGTCGAAGTCCCGTTCCAGCATCTCCTCCGCCTGCTGCAATGTCTCCCTGTCTTCTTCCCGCCGGATCCGGTTCTCCTCATCGACGATCTCGGCGATCTCCCGCGCCTCAGCGCCGTCGTCGGTGAGCAACAACCTGACGCCGCGCATCGCCTCACCCATGCGGCCTACCGCGTTGAGCCGCGGTCCGATGACGAACGCAATCTGTCCAGCGTTGATCGGACGATCGGGCTTCAGGCCCGAGACACGCAGCAGCGCTTGCAGGCCCGGGTTAGGCGTCTGCTCAAGCACCTTCAGACCGAAGCGCGTCAGGATGCGGTTCTCGCCGGTCAGGGGCACCAGGTCCGCCACCGTGGGGATGGCTACGAGGTCGAGGTACTTATATAAGTCGTCAACCTTGCGGCCACGCTCCTCGTACAAGGCGTGGAGCAGCTTGAAGGCTACACCCGCCCCACAGAGGACCTTCTCCGGATAGCCGCAATCCGCCCGGTGCGGATTGAGCACGGCTACGGCCTGCGGCAGCTCGGCAGGCGGCGTGTGGTGGTCTGAGACCACGACATCGATCCCCTCGCGCCGAGCGGCTTCCACGGTCTCGTGGGCCATGATCCCGCAGTCGCAGGTAAGCACACAACGGCTGCCCAGCTCGACGGCCGCCGCCAGGCCCGCCGGTCCGAAGTCGTAACCGTGTTTCAGACGGTTGGGCACGAACGCATCGACCCGAGCCCCGAGTTCGCGCAGAGCGCGAACCAGCAGTGTCGAGCCACAGACACCGTCGACGTCATAATCGCCGTGAACGAGCAGACGTTCCTGGGAGTCGATGGCGGCGGAGATCCGAGCCACGGCTTTCACCATGTCGGCCATCGCCCAAGGATCGTGCAGATTCTGGAGCTGCGGACGGAGGAACGCCTTAGCCGACTCCGGCGCGCTGCAGCCGCGGCGCACCAGAATGCCCGCGATCGGCTCGGGCAGCTGGAGCTCGCGGACCAGTGCGCCGACGGCCGCCGGATCGACCGGCTCGGGCAGGCTGAGAACCGACTTCACGCGCCTGAATCCTCCGACTCAGCGCCCAAAGTCGCCCGGATATAGAATGACACCACAGCCTTCGCAGCAGATGAGTCTCTGCATGCTCTTGATCTGCTGCTCATGGTGGATCGTCACGGAGGTGAAACAATTACCGCAGACGGCTTCCTCGGTGAGCGGGGCCAGTGCCACGTTGGAGCGGCCGGCTCGAATTCGGTCGTAGAGCGCCAGCGCAGCCTGATCGATCCTGATTGAAAGGTTGTAGCGGCGATCGCGCTGAATCGCCACTTCATCTTCCAGCTCCTTCACACGGCTCGCGATCTCCTCACCCCTCGGCCCCGCGTCACCCCGTGCCGCTTCAAGCTGGCCGGCCATCTCTTTGCTGCGATTCTCCAGCTCCTCCACCACCTGCATCCGCTCCAGCACCTTATCCTCGAGCTTACGCAGGTCCTGGCGCACGAGATCGAACTCTAGACTGGCGGCGCTATACTGCCGCTCGTTCTGGACTTGATTGACCCGGGTGCGGATACGATCGAGCGTGTCGCGTCGCTCGTCCGCCGCACGCTCGCTCCGGGTCGCCTCGATGCGGGCGCGTTCCAGCTCGGACTGGATGCGCTCGAGACCTGACTGCAGTCCGGTCACTCCGTCCTCCATTCCGGCGATCTCCTGCGTATACTGCCGCAGCTCGCGCTCGATAGCGATGATTCGCTGATCGACTTCGTGTAAGTCCAGCAGCTGCTGGAGGATTCCTGATTGTGCACTCATAGGGCTCGACTCTCTATCGTTAACGTCACTCGCCTCTGAAGAACCCGCGGCCCGGCACGCGCATGCCCAAGGCCGCAAGCTCGAGTCTGATCTTCTTGATCTCCGACGCCAATTCCACCGCCGCTCCCGTTTCCGCCACGAGGATTTCCGTCATCAGATCCGCCAACTGCTTCTCGAGAGCACGGGCCCGCAAGCGCGCGATCGCATCCACCAGCACTGCCTCTGGGTTGGTGAGTTCCTCCGGGTCGGCCACCAGCTCCCGGACCCGCTCGTACAGTGGGCCCGGAAGATCATCCGCCCAACGGAGCGCGTCGGACTCTCCCGGCTCGGCCGCCTCCGACGAATTCGAAGGCTCGGCGTCAAGCAAGGCCCTGAAGATTTCACGGTATTCCGGTGTCCTGAAGTTATCCGACTCGACGTGCTCGGCTACCCTCGGAACCAGTGACCGATCTCGAACAAGGAGCAGGAGCAGTTTGCGCTCTGCTCCGAGTTTGGGAACCTCGTCGGCCGTCGCCAGCGGTGTCTTCGACGCCGCGGTCCTGCGTCGACGGCCATCCGTGGCCACCCGCTCCAACTCGCGCTCTAGAGTCGCGCGCCGCACGCCGGTCACGGCGGCAACGCGGTCCAGGTAGATGTCGCGCAACGCCTCGTCGGCGGCCGCACGCACCGTGAGTAACAGCCCATCCACCGCCCGCCGCTTACCCTCGGTCGTGTCCAGATAGCCGCGCTGTTGAAGAATCTGGATCTTGCGGTCCAGCACATCGATGGCAGCGTCGGAGTACTCGCCCAGCGCCTTGGGGCCGCCCTTCCGAACGATGGAATCCGGGTCCTCACCCTGCGGAAGCGTCGCCACGCTGGGGTGGATCCCCACCCGCAACAGTTCGTCCGCCGCCTTGAACGTGGCCACCAGGCCCGGCTTGTCGCTGTCGTAAAGCAGCAGGGCCTTTTTCGCGTAGCGCGTCAGAAGACGCGCCTGCGCCTCCGTCAGGGCCGTGCCCAACGGCGCGATCACGTTCTCGATCCCGCTCGCCATCAGCGAGACGAGGTCCATGAAACCTTCCACCACGAGCACTACTTCTTCGCGGCGAATCGCGCCCCGGCTCCAATTGAGGCCGTAGACGATCTTCCCCTTGTGGAAGATCGCCGTGTCGGGCGAGTTGATGTACTTCGGCGCGTCCTCGGAATCGGCCAGCAAGCGGCCGCCGAAACCGATGGGGCGGCTGCGAAGGTTGTGGATGGGGATCATCAGGCGCCCGCGGAAATGGTCGTACGGCTCCTTCGCACGCTCGCTCTGCTTGATGAGACCGGCACGGCTGAGCACGTCATCGCTGATCTCGTGGACAGCCGCCGCCTCGCGCAAGCCGCGCCAGGTGTCCGGCGCGTAGCCGAACCCAAAGCGGCGGACGGATTCCTCGGACAGGCCCCGCTCACTCATCAGATAGCGTCGGGCACGCTTGCCCAGCTTTTCATCCCACAGCTGCTTCTCGAACCACTCGGCCGCGAAAGCGACAGCCTCCCGGATGTCGCGGTAGGGGTCCTCTTCCTCCCGCGACTTCTCTACGTCGGGCACCACAATGCCGACACGGTCAGCGACGAACTTGACCGCCTCGATGAAGTCCAGCCCCAGCAACTTCATCGGGAACGAGAACACGTCACCGCCCTCTCCACAGACGAAGCACTTAAAGATTCCGCGCTCGGGATCGACGGAAAAATTCGGGCCCTCACCGCCGTGCAGCGGGCAAGGACCGCGATACGTCCGGCCACTACGACGCAGTTGGACGTATTCGCCGACGATCTGTGACAGATCCGCCTGCGCCCGTATCTCCTCAATCAGTTCGTCTGATACCAATGCTCGAGAGTGTGTTGGGTTTGTTCGATTGTTCTAGCGCTCTATTAATCGAAATTCTCACAGTACAGCTCATTCCAGTACAATGATCGTCACCCCAGATCCGCCTTCCCAGTGCGCGCCCAGACGATGCGACTTGACGCGACCGTCGCTCCGCGCATACTCGGCCACCGTCTCGCGCAACACGCCGGTTCCCTTACCGTGAATCACGCGTAGCTCGCTGAGGCCGGCCTGAATCGCTACGTCCAGCGAGCGCATCAACTCCATACGCGCTTCCTCCGCCACCATACCGCGTAGGTCGACTTCGTGCCGAGCTTCCAGTTCCGAACCGCCATATACCGGGACCCGTTCGCTGGGCACGGCCGACGTTCCCTTCGGGGTCAAGACGGCCGGCGCCAACTGCAGTTTTACACCGCCCATCTCTACCACCACGTCGGCGCCCCGCATCTCGACGACGCGCCCTTCCCGCTCCAGCGACGTGATCCACACCGCCTCGCCCGGCTCGAATCCCGCACGCTCGCGGTCGGCTGTTGGCTGTTCGGTCAAATCTCTGAGCGCTTGCGAATGATCGCGCAGGCTCGCCTCCAGCTCGCTCCGCGCCTGGCGAGCCAATTCGCGATCCGCCGCCATCGCTTCGTCCAGCTGCTTGCGCGCCTTCAGCAAGAACTCGCGGGCCCGCTCGTGAGCCTCGCGTTCCCACTCCCGCTGCCGTTGGGCGATCTCCTCGGCCTCCAGCTTTTGCCGCTCCAGGCGCTGGGCAAGTCCACTCTCGGCCCGCTCGAACTGAGCGATACGCTCGTCCAGTTCCGCCTCCTTCTGCTCGAGGTCGGCCAGCAGACGCGCCGTGTCCACGTCCTCTTGGTCGAGCGCGGCTCGGGCCACGTCGAGGACCTGCTCGGGAAATCCTACGCGCTGCGCCATGGCCAGGGCATAGCTGCGGCCCGGCCGTCCCTTGATCAGCCGATAGAGCGGCTGCAACCGCTCTGGATCGAAGGCGAGCCCCGCACTGACGATGCTCGCGTGCTCGCCGGGCAGCGTGTTGAGCGCACCGAGATGGCTGGTGGCCAGCGTCATGCAGCGGCGATCCGCCAGCTCGGTCAGCACGGCGCGAGCCAGAGCGGCGCCCTCCACCGGGTCCGTGGCCCCGCCGATCTCGTCGATCAGGCACAGCGACTCGGGGCCCGCCTGTTCCAAGATCTCGTTGAGGTTCCGCAGGTGGCCGGTGAACGTGGAGAGGGAGGCGTCGATGGACTGTTCGTCGCCGATGTCGGCGAAGATCCCCCGGAACACGGGCAGCTCGGATCCCGGGCCCACCGGCGGCAGCACGCCAGCCTGTGCCATCGCCGACACCAGACCCGCGGCCTTGAGCAGCACCGTCTTACCGCCGGCATTAGGCCCGGTGACCAGCAGCGTGTGCTCGCCGGGGTTCATCAACAGATCGAACGGGACCAAAGGCTCCGAGCCCTCTAGCAGGATGGGATGACGCCCGTGGACCACTGAGTAGCCCTCTTCTTCCCATCCCACCAACTTGGGCCGCGCGCAGCCGCGGGCCAGGGCGTAGCGACCGCGGGCAAACAGCGAATCCAGATCGACCAGCAGCCGGAGCGAGTCGCTGAGTTCGGCGGTGAACGGTCGCAGAGCGTCCGCGAGCTCGCGTAAGATCCGCTCGACCTCGCGCACCTCCTCCTGCTCCAGCTCGCGCAGGTGGTTCATGGGCTCGATGGCCGACGGCGGCTCCACGAACAGCGTCGCCCGGCTGGCCGACTCGTCGTGCACGATTCCGCCGACATCCGAACGACCTTCCCGGCGGATAGGGATGCAGTAGCGGCCGTTGCGGATCGTGACCGAAGCGTTCGGCACCGCGACCCGCTCGGGCAGAGTGTGCATCACTCCCTCTAAGTGCCGCACGAGATCCGAACGCGCCGAGCGAACCGAACGCCGCAGCCGCTTGAGCTCGGGCGATGCCCCGTCTTTGAGCGCCTCGGTCTCTTCATCCAGTGCCTCGTGCAGCCGCCTTTGCAGCTTCTCGTCCTTAAACAGGCCAGCGGCCAAATAGCCGAGACGCGGGAAGTGTGAGGATTGTGGAAGAAGCGATCGCCGGACCTCCCGCGCACCGTCGAGCAGCCTCGACACTCCGATCAGCTCGCCTTCCGACAGAGCGCTGCCCTCCAGGGCCAGTCGGTTGAGCGGGCTGCGGACATCGGGTATGAGCGGCGGTGACCAGTCTTCGTCGCGGATAAGCCATGAGACCATCTCGTCGACCCGGTCGAGCTCGTCAGAAACCGTCATACGTTGCGGAGAGGGCTGAAGAGCACACACCGCCTCTGCGCCCAGCTCGCTGGTGGCGTAGGCCGAAACGATCTCAAGTACCCGATCGAATTCGAGCGCCGTCAGCGCGTGTCGACTCATGAGCGGCGCCTGCCTATACCCATACCTATACCACACCCGTAACTGAACGGGGGTGCTGGTGTTCGCTCACCAGCACCCCCCCGTTCGCTTGACGTCGGTAAGAGTATCGCGCGTCAAGCATAGATCAGTCTCCCGAGGCCCGGGATTCGAGTATCTCCCGGGCAAGTCGGTTGACCTCGCGCCCATCGGCGCGACCCTTGAGGCGCGGCATGACGCGACTCATCACCGCGCCGATATTGGAGGCACCCGCCTCCACCGCCTCCACGATGCTCTGGCGAATCTCCTCTTCGCCCAACTGCGGCGGCATGTAGCCTTTGAGGGCTTCCGCCTCGGCTTGTTCTCTCTCTGCAAGTTCGGGCCGCGACTCCATGGACTCGGCGGCTTCTCTTCTCAGCTTCACCGCCTTCGCTAGCACTTCGACGACCTCGGCATCGTCCAACTCGTGGCCCAACTCGATCTCCTTGTTGCGGACATCCGCGAGGACCGTGGAGAGCAAACGCGCGCGGTCCTTGTCCTGCTGGCGCCGCGCGGCGTTCATGTCTTCACGGAGGGTTTCCCTGAGCGTGCTCTCTGGCATCTCCTCAACTCGAGCTGGTTGAATTTTTCATACTAACGTTCCGTCGCCGCCACCGTCAACGTCAGCCCGGCGGCCAACCCATCGCGCGACCGCCCAGCAAGTGCACGTGGATGTGGAATACCGATTGGCCAGCACCGGCGTTGCAGTTGAAGACCGTCCGGTACCCGTCCTCCGCGACACCCTCCTCCGCGGCGATCTCCTTCGCCGCCAGGAACAGTCGCCCCAAGAGACCGGCCTTGTCGTCACCCGCATCGTTCAGCGTGGCGATATGCTCCCGCGGGATGATGAGGACATGCGTTGGGGCCTGCGGACTGATGTCGCGGAAGGCTACCCAATCGTCGCCTTCCTTGACGATCTCGGCCGGGATCTCGCCAGTGGCGATCTTGCAGAACAAGCAATCGGCTTCCGACATGCGGTTCACTCCTTTAGTCGAAAAACGCTTCCTTGACCTTTTGCCAGAATCCTACCCCGTCCTCGCCGGGCGCAGCGGGCTCCTCGACCTCGGCGAGCGCTTCGAACAACTGACGCTGTTCCGCCGTAAGATCCCGCGGCGTCACCACCACGACTCGGACGAACAGATCGCCTTCGCCACCGCGCCGCAAGTGCGGAAGCCCGTTGCCGCGCAGCTGTATGATGTGGCCCGTTTGCACTCCGGCAGGGATCTTGACCTTCACGCTCTTGATGACCGTGGGCACTTCGATGGTCGCCCCCATCGCGGCCTGACTGAACGTGATCGGGAGGTCGTAGATCAGATCCGCGCCGCGCCTCGTGAAGCGTGGATCGGGTTCCACTTCGACCACGGCCAGCAGATCTCCTGGCGGACCGCCGCGTCTCCCAACGCTCCCCTGCCCACGCAAAGTCAAGTAGTCGTCGGTGGCGACACCGGGAGGGATATCGAGCTCGAACGACTTCTCGAGTTGCCGGCGGCCCTCACCCGAACAATTCGGGCACGGATCCTTTATGATACGACCTTCGCCACCACACTCGGGGCAGGCGCCCACCCGAACGAACTGGCCGAACAGCGAACGCTGCACCTGCTGCACCTCGCCGCGGCCGCCACAGTGCGGGCAGGCCGACGCCGAACCGCCGCTGCGCACGCCGGCACCCTGGCAATCCGGGCACGTATCAAGCACCGGCATGCGTATCTTCTTCTTCGCGCCGCGTATTACGTCTTCCAGCGTCAAATTGACACGAATCTTGACGTCCGCACCCCGGGAACGTGTTCCGCGCCGGCTAGTGCCGCCGCCGAAGAAATCGTCGAACCCGAACCCGCCGAACTCGCGCATGAAGATGCTGAGGGCTTCGTCGAAAGTACTGAAACCGCCGAACCCTGCACCGCCGCCACGCGCGCCGGCCTTCACGCCGTCATGGCCATAGCGGTCGTACAGGGTACGCATCTCCGAGTCGCGGAGGACCTCGTAGGCCTCGGTGGCCTCCTTGAACTTCTCCTCGGATTCGGGGTCGTCGGGGTTGCGGTCGGGATGGTACCTCAGGGCCAGCTGGCGGTAGGCCTTCTTGATGGCGTTACCGTCGGCGTTCCGCTGGATGCCCAGGATGTCGTAGTAGTCTCTCTTCATGTACGGCTTGGCAATCTAAACTCAGCGCCGGCGCGGATTTCCGGTCCGGCGATCGTGCTCGGGTCTCCGTTTTCCGTAGGGCAAAGTTCGCAGATGCCGGGCGCTTTGCAATCCCGTGCGCGTGGGCGGCCGCGGACTACGGCCTGCCGCCCTCCCCCTACCGTTGTCGTGCCGACACGACTCGTGCGTACCGTGGGCCGGGCAGCCTCTCGACGAGTCCGGCGAGCTCCAGTTCGAGGAGTGCCGAGGCCAGGGCCGCCGGTGGCGCAGCGACGGCCAGGGCGATCTGCTCCACGTCGAGCGTCCCAGCAGCCAGCGCTTCCCAGACGCGACGAGCGAGCTCGGAAGCCGCCGGTTCGGGCTCTTGCCGCAGCTGCTCCTCCAGGCTGTCGACGTTCAGACCATCGGCGAGCGGTGCCGGTAGCGGCTCGCCGGTGCGCGACTCCAGGATTCGGAGGATATCGGCGGCCGAGGTCACAAGTGCGGCGCCCTCCTGGATAAGCCGGTTGGTGCCCGCGCTCGTGGGATTGTGGATGGGACCGGGAACGGCGAAGACCTCCTTCCCTCCCTCGAGCGCGTACTCCGCCGTGATCATGGCACCACTCCTCTCCGGCGCTTCGACCACCAGCACGCCGCGCGACAGGCCGGCGATGATTCGATTGCGTTGCGGGAAGTGCCACTTGAGCGGCGGTGTGCCGGGCGGGAACTCGCTGACCAGGCAGCCTCGCTCTGCCAGGGTGTGGTAGAGGTCCTCGTGCTCCGGCGGGTACGGCACGTCGATGCCGGTGCCCAGCACGGCCACGGTGTCGCCGCCCATCTCGAGGGCCGTGCTGTGCGCGATTCCGTCGATGCCCCGAGCCAATCCGCTCACGATCGTGTACCCAGCGCGCACCAGGCCCACGACGAACGAGACCGTCGCGTCACGCCCGTACGTCGAGTGCGCGCGGGTCCCGATCACCGCGATCCCCGGACGGCTGAGCACCTCGAGGCGGCCGCGCACGTGAAGCAGCGGCGGGGGCTGCGGAAGGGCGCGCAGCGCGTCCGGGTAGTCCGGCTGGTCGATCTCGATCTGACCGGGTGACGTCATCGGACGCCGAAGCTCGCGTTCCTATGACCTCCGTTCACGGTCTGGAACCTGGCCACCGGCGATCAACGCAACGTCAACGCTCGGTGAGCGGCTTTCGAACGCCTCCCTCGTTTGATGTCGGGATACTGCTGCCCCCCCGCGCCACCGGCGACGGCCCTACTTCGTCGGACTCCTCCTTCCAACATTGTGGTAGCCGGCTCTCGCACTCATGGAACGAGTTCGAAATCACCAGGCTTCCAGGTCTTATCGAACCACGGCTCCAACGGGCCGTACAGCCGCAGCAGCACGTTGTAGCTCTTGCCGGGCATGGTCTGGATCCAGTTGCCTTCGTGGCCTTCGGGGGCCACCGGCCCGAACCACATGGTGTAGGATCCGTCGCTGTTCGGCTGCACCGACGGATTGTTGCTGTCGAGGCCCGCCAGCTTCTGATCGGTTTCCAGCATGGAACGGTGCTGCCCCGAATAGACCATGAACGACCAGAAGTTGTTCACCGGTACCGGACCGGGCAGCGTGACCGTATAGGTCTTGCCGCCGTCGAGGTAGTCGCCGTTCGCATCCTGCGCGGTGAACTCATAGACCGAGCCGGTGCCCACCTTCGGTGCGGCCATGGCCGGCGTAATGCCCGTCGCGAGGTAGTGGAAGAAGATGCGATCGTCGAGCACACGCTCGCCATTGTCGATGAACTGGTAGCTCATGCCGGCAAAGGGCGAGGACCACTTGCGATCGGGATAGAAGTACACGCTCGCCTTGCGTGGCGCGAAGGTGATCGCCCGGGCCGTGGCATTGCCGACGGCTACCGCTTCGGTCAGGAGTTTCTCCATCCGGGCGTCGGGATTGAACGGCTGGCCCTTCTTGATGCCGATCGAAGCGAACAGCCCGACGAGCTCCGGATTGAACGCGTCGGCGGGCTCGTACTGGATCACGGCGTTCAGTTCCTCGAAGAACTCGAAGTTATTCGCGTGGATGGTGTTGAACTGCTTGCCGGAAAGATTCACGAACCGCTGCTCGGGCGGATTCGCCGCCTGCGCCAGCGGATACATGCGGAACTTCGCCTTCAGTGCGGTGACCGTTCCTGTGAGATCGCCATCGGTGACGAAGGCTCGGAAGAACGTCAGATTCCGATAGGTCGGCGTCCTCGCGACGAAGTAGCCCTGGGGAATCGGTCCGTCGTAGTCCCGGTGCACGAAGAGATACTTCCGCCCTTCCCCTGATCCGGACCGGTCAGGCCGAAGTCAATCACCCAGCGGAAGTAGGCATCGTCCACCGGCCCGAGCAAGCCAGGCGGGACCTCCACGACGACCGGCCCATCTTTGACATTGATTTCCGCCATGTTGTAGATGGTGGTCGAGTTCGGGTTCAGGAAGAGCGAGCGGGCATCCATCAAATCCTCGAAGATACCCAGATCGCCCGGATTGACGCCGGCTTCCTTGAAGCCTTCGAGGAGAGCGTAGACGGACGCCGCGGGTATCCCATTGAGGAAGGCTTCCGCGCCCCGGGAGAAGTCGAGGAAGTCGTAGGCCTTCTCGACGGTGGCCTCGCTCGGCATCCCATCGAAAAACTCGAGATCACCGAGCAATTCGGTGTGAACCTTGTCCGGCGTCGTAACCGATTCGGGCACCTTTCCTGCGAACGTCGGTTCTTGCGCCGGCGAATCAGTATCGCCCGTGCAGCCGGACAGCGCCAGCGTTGCCACGGCGATCACCGCAAGCGATAGCGGCGCTCTGTACATCGGCATTGAATTCCTCATTCTCCGTCTCCCTGAAGTCCAGCGCACTCTTGGGTGCGCCCATTGGGAGCAAGCGTGCAGTACATCTCGGCCACGGCCTGCGCGCCTTGACATTTCGGCTCAAGTTTTGAGCACGCGACACGGAGCGAGGGTTCCCCGCTGCCTCGACCACACCCACGGTCTCCGAACGACGAGGCCCACAAGAAGCCGACCGGCCCCGGAAACTCGGTCCGGGGCCGGAAGCGCTCGCACTTCTGTTCTCGTATCTCCTACCGAGCCATCAACCGCCCGGCGGAGTCAGCTTCTCCATCACCTGGTCGATGCCGAAGGTGGCCGCCCTCTGACGCGGCGGGAACTCCTGGAAGGTCTGGAGGAACTTCCCTACGTACTGCTGTGCGGGTACGAGCAAGAAAACCCGGTCGATCATCCAATCGTAATAGGTGTTGGACGTCTCGATCGCCCGCTCGTAAGGATCGCGCCGCAGGTGAAAGATCAATGGCACGCGCAGCGGAACCCAGGGGTCGATCCACGCGCGCAACCCGGCATCCGAGGGCTGCTCCATGAAGATCAGCTTCCAATCCGCGTAGCGAAGCGCCGTCAAGTCACCGGTGTCGGAGAAGTAGAAGATCTCTTTGCGTGGGCTCTCGTCTGTCTGGCCAGTGAGCAGCGGCAGAACGTTGTAGCCGTCCAGGTGGACTCGGTAATCGCGGCCCAAGGCGCTCGAGGAGTAGCCGTCGAGCAGGTCTTCCTTGATGTCGTCCACGCCCGCCGCAGCGGCGAAGGTGGGGAACCAGTCCATGTGGTGGACGATCTCGTTGGTCACCGAGCCCGCCGGGATCCGTCCGGGCCAGCGCACCATCGCCGGCACCCGCCAGCCGCCTTCCCAGTTGGTGTTCTTTTCACCGTGGAACGGCGACCAGGCCGCATCGGGCCAAGTGTTCATGTGTGGGCCGTTGTCGGTCGAGTAGAACACGATGGTGTTGTCGGTAATGCCGAGTTCGTCCAGCAGGTCGAGGAACATGCCGATGTGCATGTCGTGCTCGACCATCCCGTCCGCATACTCATCTTGACCTGAGATACCACGCAGCGATTCCTTCACGTGCGTGCGGAAGTGCATGCGAGTGCCGTTCCACCACACCATCCAAGGTGTGCCGGCCGCATTGGCGTCGCGAATAAAACGAATGGCGGCCTCGACCGTTTCATCGTCCACCGTCTCCATGCGCTTCTTCGTGAGCGGACCGGTGTCCACGATGCGTTGGGTGCCGTCCGCATTGGCCCACGAGTGTATCACCCCGCGCGGGCCGAAGGCCTCCTGAAAGCTCCGCCCGTCGCGCAGAACCATGTCGCCCGGGTAGTCCTCGTTCTCGGGCTCTTCCTCGGCGTTCAAGTGATAGAGGTTGCCCAGGAACTCGTCGAACCCGTGGTTGGTCGGTAGAAACTCGTCCCGGTCGCCCAGGTGATTCTTACCGAACTGCCCCGTCGCGTAGCCCAGGTCCTTCAGGATCACCGCGAAGCTCGGATCCTCGACCTGGAGACCCAGATCCGCGCCCGGGAGCCCAACCTTCGACAGGCCGGTCCGGAAGACGCTCTGCCCGGTGACGAACGAGGATCGTCCCGCCGTGCAGCTCTGCTCGCCGTAGTAGTCGGTGAAGATCATGCCTTCGTTGGCGATGCGGTCGATGTTCGGCGTTCGGTAGCCCACCAGACCCATCGTGTAGGCGCTGATGTTGGACTGCCCGACGTCGTCGCCCCAGACTACCAGGATGTTCGGCTTGTCTTGCGCGATTCCCGGTGTGGAATACAGTGCAACGAACAGCAGAGCAGCTGCTGCCGTGATGATTCTCCTCACGCTTACCTTCCTCCTTGGTCTTGCTGGTTGGTGAACGAAAAGACGCGATTCCAGTCAATCTTCATATCAACGACTGTCCATCCTTTCGCCTGTGCCTCATCCAGTGCCTCATCGAGTCGGCCAATGGACGACACGCGGTCGTAGGCCCACTCACGGTCCTCATCGGTGTGGTGGACGAGGAGTGCCAAACGCTCGCCATCGCCGGCGGTTGTCCACTGCAGCATCTGCAGGTCGCCGTCGGAGTTGCCGAACGCCGCAAGCGGCCGGCGACCAATGTGCTGATTGATGGCCACCGGCTTGCCCGCTTTGTCATCAACGAAGTTGATCTCCGGCAGGCGTACCAACACAGGCGTACCATCGCGCAACTCGAACTCGGTCTTGATACTGCTTCCTATGACTTGCTCGGGCGGTACGCCATATACCTCCTCGGCAAACACGCGCACGAATTCGATGCCTCCGCCGGTGACTATGTATGTCTTGAACCCATTGGCGCGCAGATACTCGAGCAGCTCGAGCATCGGCTGATAGACCATGTCCGTATAAGGACGACCCGTATTCGGATGCGTCGCCGTGGCCAGCCATTCCTTTACCGCTCGAGCGAACTCTTCCGTCGTGTTGCCGGCATGCGTGGCCATGACCAGTTCGAGCAACGCGTGCTCGCCGCCGGAAAAGACCGTCTCGAGATCGCCCTCGAGCGCCGCCTTGAAGGGTTGTACTTCCCTCCATTCGGGGTGCATCGGCGCAAGCACCTTCACGCGGTCAAGAGCGAACTGGAGTTGAAAGTACATGGGTCTTTCGGCCCACAGCGTACCGTCGTTGTCGAACACCGCGATGCGCTCGGCGGGTGCCACATAATCCGGACCGCCTTCCCTGGTCACTGCGGCAACGAACGCGACGACCGACTGCTTTGTTCCGCCGCCGTTCCACGACGGCAGGGTGTCAGAGGCAGGAGCTACCCCTCGACATCCGAACGGCAAAGCAGACATCAGAGTGAGGACTACAAGAATATTCCGATTCATAAATGGCCTGCTTCAATCATCGTGGTCGCTATTGGAGCACCTTCGCATCACAGAAACGAAACGACCGCCCAAACCTGGCTCCGGGCGGCCTGCCACCCCGCTAATTGCACATAGAACAGCGATAAACACTGAAGTTTATCCCGCATCTCCGTGAATGGCAAGTCGCGGGCCTAGACTCGCGGACCACGCCACCGGTTGGTCCCAGCGACTAAAACGTCAGCGTGCCTTGAGTGGGATCGCGTGGTAGTCGGTCAGTATCCGCGGCGGCATCGCCACCCGCAACGCGTTCAGCACCGCCAGCAGATCGATGACCTCCTGCGTGATGGCGCCGGCGACTGGCGGCAGGTAGCCGGCCGCGGCGAAACCCATGCCGACAGCACTCAGCGCCATCCCACCGATGGCGCTCTGCAGAGCGATGGTGCGCATCCGCTGGCTGATGTGGAAGAACTCGTCCACCTTGTGCAGCGTACTGTCCATGATCACCGCACCCGCTGCTTCCGCCGTGATGTCGCTGTGCGCACCGAAGGCGATGCCGACGGTCGCGGCCGTCATCGCCGGCGCGTCGTTGATGCCGTCGCCGAGGAACACCGTGTTCGTGCGCCTCGTCTCCTCGCGCACGATCTCCAGCTTCTGCTCGGGACTCTGGCCGGCGTAGATTTCCTCGATCCCCACCTGGTCCGCCAGGTAGCGCACTTCCGACTCTCGGTCGCCCGACACCAGCAGCACCCGGTCCAGCCGGTGCCGCGGCCGTAAGTGCCGAATGAACGACTCCCCTTCCGAGCGGACTTCGTCCCGGAAGGTGAGCGTCGCGGCGAACGCATCGTCGATCAACACCACGCTCTCCAGGCCGGCGTCGGCCGCCGGTATCCCCTCCGCCACATCCGGATACCGCGCCTGCAGCGCTTTCCGGTTGGTGACCTCGACCTTGCTCTCACCGATCGTCCCCTGGATGCCGTGCCCCGGACGCTCGCCGATCTCGACCGCCTCGACCATCGGCAGCTTTGCGGCTTCGGCCGCATCCACGATCGCGCCGGCCAGCGGATGCTTCGAGTAGCGCTCCAAGCTGGCGACCAGGGCCAACAGTTCCGACTTGTCGAAGCCCGGTTGTACCGCGATCTCGGTCAGCCGGGGTCGGCCGTAGGTCAGCGTGCCGGTCTTGTCGAAAATCGCCGTGCGGCAGGTGTCGATCCTCTCCAGCGCCACCGGATCTTTGATGATGATCCCGCGCCGGGCCGACAGCGAAATCGAGCCGATCAGGGCCACCGGAATAGCAATCAGCAACGGGCACGGCGTGGCCACTACCAGCACGGCCAAAAAACGGACCGACTCGCCGCTCGCGAACCAGGCGGCGATGGCGATGGCGACCGCCAGCGGCGTATAGTAGGCACCCAGCTGGTCCGCCAGTCGCCGCAGCTTCGGTCGGCTCTGCTCCGAGGCCCGCATCACTTCCATGATCTTCGCGTAGCGCGAGTCCTCCGCCAGCTTGCCCGCCCGGATGGTCAACGCCGCTTCGCCGTTGATGGCGCCAGACAGCACCTCCGATCCCGGCGTCTTCGACATCATGTACGGCTCGCCCGTCAGGTACGACTCATCCATAACGCTGTGGCCTTCCAGCACCACGCCATCCACAGGGCAGATCTCATGGGGTAGGACGACCAGCACGTCGCCGACTTCCACATCGTCCAGTGGAACATCCGTGACGTCGCCGTCCCGCTTGCGGTGCGACACCGACGGGACACGCCGCGCCAGCGCCGCCAGCACGGACGACGCGCTTCGCACCGCGTAGGCCTCCAACGCCTCGCCACCGGACAGCATCAGCACCACCAGCGCGCCGGCCAGGTACTCTTGCAGAAGAACGGCGGTTACGATTGAGATTCCGGCTAGCAGGTCGGAGCCGAACTCGCGCCGGAACAGCTTGATCGTCAGATCGAGGACCAGCGGAGCGCCGCCGAAGACGAGAGCGGCGATGAGGGGAAGATCGCGGATGGCAATACTCGCGACCTCGCCCTCGCTGCGGAGTCCGAAACGCAGCACGAGGTGCATGACGATCGCCGCCGTTGTGAAGGCGGCAATCACCATCTCCTTGCGACTCGTTGATGAGCCGCGCTTGGATTCTTCTATGCTCGACATCTATTCTTGGGGGTTCGGGCGAACGTTCCCCAGGGCCACCCCGGCACAGCAGTTACGCTACGCGTCCTCGCGCTCCTTGCTCACCACCGACCACAACCCTTCACCAAACTCCTGTAGCCCCGTTCGCGCCACTCCGGAAATTGCGTAGGCCGCATACGAGTCGGGCGCCGTGATGACTGGCATAGCATCTCGCGCTGAAACCAGATCGGCTTTCGAGAGCGCGATGCAGTGTGGCTTCTCCGCCAGCTCGCGGCTGTACTCCGCCAGCTCGTTTCTCAGCAGCTCATATTCGGCCTGGGCGTCTTCGACATCGCAGGGAATCAAGTACGCCAGCGTGCGCGTCCGCTCGATGTGTCGCAGGAACTTCAGCCCCAGTCCCTTGCCTTCGTGTGCCCCTTCGATGATTCCCGGGATGTCCGCCATCACCATCGTGCGCTCGCCCGATAACTGCACCACGCCGAGGTGCGGCTCCAACGTGGTGAACGGGTACTCGGCGATCTTGGGACGCGCCGCCGACATGGCCGCCAATAAGGTACTCTTCCCCGCGTTGGGTTGCCCCACTAACCCAACATCGGCGATCAACTTCAGCTCCAACTCGATACGTCTCTCGACGCCCGGCTTCCCCGGCTCGTGCTCCCTGGGTGCCTGGTGCGTGGACGTGGCGAACGAGGCGTTGCCGCGTCCGCCGCGACCGCCGCGGGCCACCACGACCCGGTCCCCAGGCTCCACCAGCTCGCCCAGGCACTCGCCCGTGTCGGCGTCCTTCACCACGGTGCCCGGTGGCACGCGCAGCACTACGTCATCGCCCGAGGCGCCGGTTCGGTTCTTCCCTTGCCCGTGCCCGCCGCGCTCGGCCCGATACTGCTGCTTGTAGTGGTAGTCCAGCAGCGTGGAAAGCTGGGCGTCGGCCGCCAACACTACGTCACCACCCCGGCCACCGTCCCCGCCGTCGGGTCCGCCACGGGGGACGTACTTCTCGCGGCGGAAGGACAAGCAGCCCGAGCCGCCATCGCCACTCTGCACGCTGATGACCGCGTGGTCGATGAGCACGGCTATCTCTTCCCGCTGATCATGATCCAGAGCTTGAGGGCAAGCTCTCCGTTTCCCGACGGCGCGAACGCGGCGGCCCGCTGTATGGCCTCCTCGACATCTTCGGGAGCCACGCCGGCGTTGAGCGCGCCCTGCAGATGCGAGCGCAACTGGCGTCGTCCTCTTTCTCCCGAAACCACCAGCATGGCCAAGATAAGAAGCTCACGAATGCCCAGACCCAGCCCCGGCCGACCGAGGACCTTACCGTAGCCCTCCACGACCATCCAGCGATCCAGATCGGGGTGGAAACGCGCGATGTTTTGCCGAAGCGGCACATAGTGGTCGCCGTAGACCGTAGCGCAGACTTTCTCACCCCGCTCCAACCACAGAGTCCAATCCTCCTCTGCCACGAGTGCCGGGTCGGCCTTACGGCTTCGCCAGCGTCGCAACGCTTCGATGGCCGATGGGAAACCCAAGAACAGATACGATTGAAGCAACGCCTCTTCAACCTCGATTTCCCGACCAGCCTCGAGCAGCCGAGCGAAGGAACGATCCATGCCTGCGTCGTCAGCGGCGGCCTGTGCCGCCGCGAGCGTCACCAGATCCCACACCCAACCCTCGTACGACACGGCTAGGTCGCTCCCCACACGTGGAAGGCAGGCCGGATCTCGCCAACGATTTCACCGCGCGTGTTCACCACCGCCTCGACATGGCGATCCTCCAGCCGCTCTACTTCATCATCGGCCAGCAACTCCAGCCGTGCCAAGAACTCGATGACTGCGGGCCCGATCGCTCGTTTCTGGCCGTCCTCGATCTTCAGGGCGATGCCGACGCCTCGCTCGCGGTCGCCCAAACAGTAGAGCGCCTCAGCTCCGTACTTAGCCAGCAGGCGCCCACCCGTCGCCTCCATCAGTCGCGTCGTCAGACGGCCCGTCCCGGCTACGTACCACGGCTCAGCCGTCATGGCGTGGGTCACACGCCCGGCAGGGCTGGCCCGGTCATGCCGAGCCGCTGCCATGACCTTCGCGAAGACGTCCGCCATGACGTTCAGCGGTTGGGCGAAGGACGGGACCCCGCAGCCGTCGATCCCCAGCGGCATCGCCTCGCACGAGGAGCCCGCCCACAACCCGATCTCCGAACAGATTCGCCGCTGCACCGCGTGGCTCGCCTGGATGTAATCCTTCGTCTCCACTCCGCTGTGCCGTGACCAGGCGAGCATACCTGCGTGCTTTCCCGAGCAGTTGTTATGGAGGCGCGATGGCGAATTCCCTTCGCGTCGCATCGCTTCGGCCGTCTCCTTGTGAAACGGCCATTGGACTCCGCACTCCAGATCTTCTTCCGAACACCCGATTCGAGACAGGATCGCCTCCACGGCTTCGATGTGCCCGGGCTCCGCCGAGTGGGATGCGCAGATCACGGCCAACTCGGACTCGCTGATCGTATACGCTTCCGTCACGCCATCCGCGACCAGCGGCAGCGCCTGAAGTGGTTTTGCCGAAGAGCGAAAGAACGTGAGAAGCTCAGGGTCGCCCACCCAGGCAATGAGTTGCCCCTGTTCGTCTACGGCCGCAGCGGAGACGCGGTGCCGGGACTCGACCCTACCGCCACGCGTCACTTCCACAACCGCCTCGCTGCTACTCACGCATTCGCTCCCGTCGAGAGTATACGGAAATGGCTAGTCCCAAGAGTATCAGTGCGCCACCCAGAATGGTGGACGGGCCCGGCTCCTCCTGCCCGCCCAGCAACCACCAGGCCAGAAGGCTCGCGCCGATAGGTTCGCCGAGAATGGCCAGGTTAACAATATAGGCGCGCACGTAGCGGAGCGCCCAGTTGAAACCGGTGTGCCCCAGTAACATCGGCCCCGCGGCCAGACCGACGAAGATCCACCATTCGCGGGCTGGGTAATCGAACAACGCCTCACCGCGTCCCCAAACGAACGGCAGCAGGAACAGCGCAGCGAAGAAATAGACCCAGCCCGCGTAGGCCCAGATCCCCAGCCTTTGCCTGAGTAGACGCCCGATCACGAAGTAGCCGGCCACCAACACCGCACCAACCAGAGCCAGCATGTTCCCCTTCACCGCGCCAGGGTCCACGGCGAGGCTCGCGCCGCCTATTACGACCGCACCCGCGATCGCCACCAGGATCCCCACCCATTCGCCACGGGCCGGGCGTTCACGTAACACGAGCGCGGAGAATCCAGCCGAAAAGAGAGGGTGCAAGTTCACGAAGAGCGTCGCGCTGGCCACAGTCGTCCGCTCGAGCGCCGTGAAGAACGTCACGAAGTGGAAGGCCAAGAGCGCACCAGCCAGCGCCAGCAGGACGAGGTCGGACCGTCGCGCTTCGAGGAGCTGTCGCCATCCGTGCGTGAGCGTGAGGGCTGCCCCCACGACTCCCAGCGAAAGCGTCAGTCGCCAGAACGCCAGCGCGTAGGCTGAGGCCTCCGACCAGCGTACCAGAATCGACGCCCATGAGACGCCCAAGATCGCTATGGCGATGACCAGTGCCAGCGGCACGGGCGGCCGCCCTACCGGGTAGGCCTGTGCGCTATCCGGCCGACGGGCGTCCAAACTCACCGCGCCTCCAGCTTGATCTCGATGAGCAGACGCCGCGACGCGGATTCCGGTCCCGCATCACGAGCCACAAGCTCGAGATCCTCCGGCCGATCGACATCGTACCATTCGGGCGTCAAGCCGGTCGTCAGGCCCGCCTCCCGTGCCCGGCGCAGGCTTTCCTGGAGAACCGCAGCTGTGGACCACGGAATATGCTGGAAGGCGGCGCGCGCCAAGGGCCACGCCCGGCTACGGACGCCGACCACGTAGTATCCGCAGTCGCGACTTGGACCGAAGACCATGTCCACCCTCTGTAGCTGATCCAACGCCTGGGTCAGGTATTCTGAGGGCAGGGTCGGGTGGTCGCTTCCCAGGATGAGGGCGCGTTCGATCCCGCGCGCGAACGATTCGGTGAAAGCGTGGACGATCCGGGTGCCGAGATCGTCTCCTTCCTGCTGCCTCACACGCTGGCCTGGGTACGAAACGCGGAACTCGGCCAGATCGTCGTCGTCACCGATAAGGTGAAGCTCGACCTGAACGTCAGGAACGCTCTTGGCCACGGCCAGCGTATCGCTGAGTAGGGCCAGGTGAAGCACGGCGGCTTTCTCGGGCGACAGCACCGGCTGCAGCCTCGTCTTCACCAACCCGGGCAGAGCCGGTTTGGCGAAGACTATTATGACATCCGCTTCGGCCATTAGCGGCCCAACAGGCTGAACAGGTTGGAGCTGAAGATACGCAGGCCCAACAGCAGGAACACCACCGCGAACATCAAGCGCAGCCTGTGCACCGGCATGCGCAGCTGAAGCCCGGTCCCGAGGGGCACCGCGACGATCGCACCCACGGCGAGCGACAAGGCCGCCGGCAAGTGAAAGTAGGTTAGCACGTCGCCCGGGTGTCGCAGCGAACCGCTCACCGCGTAGCTGACGACCCCCATCAAGGCCGTGAACGTGATCAACGCCAGTGAGGTACCCGAGACCTTCCGTATGGGGACGTGGAGCCAGTAGATGAGGACCGGGATCGCCACCAAGCCACCGCCGACACCGAGCAGTGCGGAGAAGAAGCCCACTGCCGCGCCACCGACGAGCGCCCGACCCGTGGGTATCGCACCCCCGCCTTCCGAGTCCTCCTCGCTCCGCTTCTTGCCGAACATCAGGCGAGTGGCGATGACGATCAAGAATACTCCGAAGGCAAGCTTCAGCAGCTCACCCGGCACCAGGACGGCGACCCGCGCACCCAGCACGGCCGTCACCAAGCTGGCGATTCCCATCCGCCACACGGCGTTCCACTCCACCAGCCCTTCCCGACTGTAAAGCCAGGCCCCGCGCAAGCTGATGGGAATGATCACCAGCAGGCTGGTGGCGTGGGCGATGACCGCTTGCTCGGCGCCGGGAATCCGCGCACCCGACCACTCGGGGAGCGCTAAAAAGAAATAGAGGAAGGGGACCATCACGGCCCCTCCCCCTATGCCTACCAATCCGGATACTGCGCCGGCCAGCAACCCGACCGACAGGGCCGCCAGCCAACCCGCCAGCGTCATCCGGGTCCCCTATTGCTCGTGAGCGACCGGCAACTCGTCTCCCTGGCGCCTCTCTGCCAGCGCGAAGAGCTGTGACTGAGTACCACCCTCACGCAGCAGTTCGGCAGCCGTCTCGACCTGGCGATCGAGCACCAGCCGTCGGCGCAGCGAGGTGACCTCATCGAACGCGACCGTCGCCAGCTGGATTCCCAACTCGCGCTCGACCAAACGGCTCGACCCCTCAAAGAGCTCGCGGTCTACTTCCAGGCCGCTATCCTCGAGCCATGCATATAGTTCGCCGAGCATTTTCGTGGTGACGTCGAAATCGGCATCCAGCTCCGGATGCGCGTCCGCGTAGGCCACGGCGAAGCGGAAGACTGCATCGTAGTAGGACGCCAGCTGCTCGCCGAGCATAGTGCGGAATTCGCGTTCCACAACGGTCGTCGTGTCGGTGCGAACGAGGAGGTCCGGGTTGATCCCACCACCGCCATACACCTCGCGTCCTGACGTGGTGTAGAACACCTCCGCTGACGCCGACATCTCGTTGGGCTCACCGCTCACATCATCCATGGCGATCACCGTAACGTCCTGATCACCCTGTTCGCGCTGGATGGAGCGCCCGCTCGGCGTGTACCACTTTGCCGTGGTCAACTTCAAGAAGTTACCACCCGGCAGTGGATACAGCGTCTGCACCGAACCCTTTCCATAAGTCGTTGTCCCCACAACCAACGCGCGGTCATGGTCCTGCAGAGCGCCAGCGACGATCTCGGACGCACTGGCCGAGAAATAGTCGACAAGCACGATGACAGGCACGTCCGCGTCGATGGGCTTGTGCTCGGCAAAGAAAGTGTCGTTCTGATCGGGCACGCGCGACCGCGTCTCCACGACTTCGCTACCGCTCTTCAAGAAGATGTCCGATACGGCGACTCCTTCCTCGAGCAGACCGCCGGGGTTACCACGCAGATCGAGGATCAGGCCCTCCATCCCCTCTTCGCCGAGCGCGGCGATCGCGGCGCGGATCTCGTCGGCCGAGTTCGCACTGAATTGCTGGTGCCTGATGTAACCGATCCGCGGCTCGTACATGAACGCCGTCACGTACACCACGTGGATCTCATCCCGCTCGATCGTTACCGGGAAAGGCTCCGGCACACCGATTCGCATGATCATCAGATCGATCGCGGAGCCCTTCGGACCCCGTAGCGCGCTTACGGCCTTATCGGCATTCCAGCCGCGCATCGATTCGCCATCGACCTCGATGAGCCTGTCGCCCGGCCTCAGACCCACGCGTTCGGCCGGCGTGTTCGGCAGTGTCTGCACGACCGTGATCCACTCGCCATTCTGGTCGATGCGGATACCCAGGCCGCCGTAGTTTCCCGTCGTCGAGAGTCGCAGGTCGGCGTAATCCGCCGGCCTCAAGAGCGTGGAGTGGGGATCGCCCAGTTGCTGAAGCAGGCCATCGATCGCCATGTCGTACAGTTCTGCAGGGTCGATCTCCTCCACGTAGCGATCGGACACAGTACGCAAGACATCGGTGAACACCTTGTTCTGGGTATAGACGTTGCCTTGCCCACCCTGTTGGAGCAGCCAGCCGCCACTGATCACCGCGATCAAGCCGATGACGCCTGGCGCCCAAAACGACTTCTTTATCTGCATGATACCTCCGACTCTACTGACAATAGGCAGGCCACCCCGCGCCCCTCTACTACCACCGATGCGGCGGGAAAGTTTCGGGAAACCTGGTGGACAAAGCTGCCCAAACCGCTTCAAAAACCTCTTCAATCTCTCCACGACCGCCCACGAGCGCAACATTCGGCTCACTCAGGGCCAATCCGCGATAGGCGTCCGCCACCCGCTGGTGAAACTCCACGTCCTCACGCTCGATGCGGTCCCGGCCCCCGCGCCGCCCGCGCGCCTGTCCGTCATCGACATCCACGTCCAGGATCACGCACAGATCGGGGCGTAGCCCCCCGGTTGCCAGCTCGTTGATCTCCTTGATCCTGGCGAGCGGCAGCCCGCGACCACCGCCTTGATAGGCGAACGTCGATAGCTCGTAGCGATCGGTCAACACGACCCGGCCCTTCTCCAACGCCGGTTTCACAACCTCACCGACGAACACAGAGCGCGCCGCGATCATCAACATGAGTTCGGCCACCGCATCGAGGTGCAGGTCGCTGTCGAGAGCCACGGCACGGATCGCCTCACCTGCTTTGGTACCGCCGGGCTCGCGCGTGACCAACGCCTCGACTCCCAATTGCTGAAGGGCACCGGCGACGAGCCGCACCTGAGTGCTCTTGCCGGACCCCTCGATCCCCTCGAAGGCGATGAACAAGGGGCCGGGCTTCCCCGACGAACCGCCCAACGGCTCAGGCTTCTCGGAGGTAGCCGTCGTAATACTCCGTGCCCAGATGAGTGATTGGCACTTCGCCCTGCAACCACCTGAGCGTGTTCTTCAATTTCGTCAACTGGATGAAGATGTCGTGCTCAGGATAGAGGTTCGGGGCGGTCATCGGGCTCTTGAAATAGAAGGAGAGCCACTCCTGGATTCCGCTCATCCCCGTCCGTTGCGCCAAGTCGAAGAACAGAGCGAGGTCGAGTACGATGGGCGCGGCGAGGATCGAGTCGCGGCAGAGGAAATCGATCTTGATCTGCATCGGGTAGCCGAGCCACCCGATGATATCAATGTTGTCCCAACCCTCTTTGTTGTCGCCACGCGGCGGGTAGTAATTGATCCGCACCTTGTGGTACATGTCGCCGTAAAGTTCCGGATACAGGTCGGGCTGGAGTATGTGCTCGAGCACGCCGAGCTTAGATTCCTCCTTGGTCTTGAAGCTCTCCGGATCGTCCAGCACCTCGCCGTCACGATTGCCGAGGATGTTGGTCGAGAACCACCCCGATAGGCCGAGCATGCGCGCCTTGAAGCCCGGAGCCAGGATCGTCTTCATCAGGGTCTGACCCGTCTTGAAGTCCTTGCCCCCTATGGGCACGCGCTTTTCCCGGGCCAGCTCCCAAAGCGCCGGGATATCTGCCGTCAGGTTCGGGGCACCGTTCGCGAACGGTACACCTTCCATGATGGACGCATACGCGTAGATCATCGACGGTGCGATGCCGGGGTCGTCGTTCTCCAACCCCTTCTCGAATGCTTCGAGCGTCTGGTGAACCGGGCCGGGGCTCAAGAAGATCTCGGTAGAGGCGCACCAAACCATCACCAAGCGATCACACCCGTTCTCTTCCTTGAAGCGCCTAATATCCGCGCGCAGCTGCTCAGCGAGATCGAGTTTGTTCTTGCCCTTCTTGACGTTGGTGCCTTGAAGCTTCTTGACGTAGTCAGTGGAGAAGACCGCAGGCATGGGCTTGATCGCGGACAGAAAATCACTCACTTCACGAAGATCGGATTCCTTGAGCACCCCACACGTCTGCGCCGACTTGAGCGCGTCATCGGGAATCGGGTCCCAGGCGCCGAACACCAGGTCGTTGAGATCGGCAAGTGGAACGAAGTCCTTGATCAGCGGCATCCGCTTGTCGGTGCGCTTGCCCAACCGAATCGTCCCCATCTGGGTCAGTGAGCCGATGGG
>Ga0209536_100003485_pt1 | contig 25254 bp, 21 predicted proteins | sample DeeMarSeWOR28_12_FD_187461 | JGI IMG/M metagenome (GOLD analysis project Ga0209536, IMG submission 187461) | Marine sediment microbial communities from White Oak River estuary, North Carolina - WOR-2-8_12 (SPAdes) (version 2) | ecosystem: Environmental > Aquatic > Marine > Intertidal zone >...
TGGGAACTGGTAAGGATAGGTGAGGGAGGAGAGATAGAAGTGATAGCAAAAAAAGTTTCCTCTTACGATGTTAACGATGAGGGAGTGGTTTATTTTACGAATGGATTCTATGTAAATGAATATGTAGACAAATCGGCCAGAAGAATTTGTCGAGAAATTCGAAGACGTAAAAAAGTTTCAGTTGGGAAAAAAGACTAGCTCGGCTAATGGTAAGTACCAGCAATTGCTTGATACGTGGGGCGCTCCAGATCAAGTTACTGTCGATAAAGAATCAAAATATGCGAATTTAGGTTGGATATCCGCACTGACGGGTACCATCATGATTGAAACACCTGCGCTTTGGTTGGGTACGGTAGGACTACTAGCCTTAATCTCTCCCCCTCCTCCAGAAAAACATACGTGGACGAAAGGTGACTATCGAGTAAAAGCACTAACTTCAACCAGGGGTTCCAAGGATGACAAGCGAATCGTTCGGTATTGGGATTGGCAAGTCAAGAAAGACAATGGCTATGTTCCGCTATTTGAGCGGGATAAAAGACAACTTCATGCTTTGTTTCAATTTCGATTTGCCAGAGGTTTTCATGACATCAATGAAACTGACAATAACAGTCCAAGTGGTGGCAGCGGTTTACAATTAGATCTTGGAATTGAATATAGTGATTTATTCCGTAGAACTGACTTGCAGCTAGTTTACGGCTACAAAACACATACTCTGGTGGATGATGACGATAAAAATCTGAAAATCAAAGTCACTAGAAATCCTATTCAACTAGCTGCTATGTATAATTTGGATGAACGATGGCGTCTTGGTGGTGGTTTACTTTATTTGACTAACACTGACTTGGATTACAATTATAAAGAAGACGAATCCTTGGACGATGCACTGGGTGTAGTTCTACAATTGGATTTTCGCACCTACCACCAAAACCGTTTTGGCATCGCAATTGAAGCCGTAGAGCAAGATATGGCAGGCGGAGGTAGTTTTAACAGCAGTAATTTCAATGCCTTTTCGCGAATTGCCTTTTGGTAACGTTGGTAGACAGAGTTCGTTACTCATCAACCTGAGCTAAGGACTACGCAAGTAGTGTGTGTTTTGCGCACCAAATTACGACTCCAAAATTTTGTTTGGTAAAGTAGTCAAATGCGCGAGCATTTCAGGCTTGTATGTTTTGAATCCGAATTGGACGCACTAACTTAGCAAACCATTGCAAATCGCGCCCCATAGGGACGCTCCTACTACCACGTTGTTTATTGACGTTATAACTACCCTCTTTCACAAGGTAGATCGTAGTTGAACTGAGCCGCCCCATTCACTTTTCGGTTTAAAAACAATACTCATAAAAAAAACGGCCTTGAATTTACAAGGCCGTTTTTGGATTTGTTTGGTTATTACTTAAAGATCAATACCCACCTTTACGTCTGGACTCAGGCAATCCGGCGATGCGGCCGCCTTGTTTGCTGGGGTCCAAGGGGAATAACTCGTAAACATCTTTTTGACCGAGCTTTTGTCCCCACTTGTCGGACATCGCTTTGACGATGTTGCGGGTGTTGGGTTGGTTTTGGTTGTTATTGAAATATTCGTCGCGTAAAAAATTAATCAAATCCCAGTGCTTATCGGTCAACTGGATGCTTTCTTTTTCGGCCAAGTGTTTGGCAAGGTCTTCAGACCAGTCGTCCGCATTCACCAGGAATCCGGTAGCTGTGGTTTCAATAGTTTTTCCGTTGAACTCAATTGCCATTTTTTTCCTCCTCTCTCAATGCTTTTAGAATTGCTAAGTAAAGTTGAACGAAATGTTTAACAAAAACGATTTAAGCTTATTCTTTTACTTCTTTAATATCTTTATGAGGTATGAATAATCCACAACCTAACCATCTGTGCGAACCCAAGCCTTTCATCTGTAACATTACCGACTCTTCCACAGATAAATCCGCCAACATCAAGCTGCGGGTTTTGATTTCTTTCTCCGGCGTGGCAATGATGGTTTCTGTTCCGCATAACATTTTTTTAGGCTTAATGCCCATGGCTTTTAGTTGTTTGACCATCTCTTCAAGAACCTCGGTTTCGGTTTCAAAACCTTCGGTGACTATATAACGGGAAAATACCGTTGGATGATCGCTTAATAGTTTCACCGACACTTCCTTAACAGTGACTGGATGCCCGTCCAATTCCAGGGTTTTACCCGTTAGGTTTTTACCCTCCTCGATGCGGTGTTTAGGCACCCGCACGCGAAGCTTGGTGCGGCGAGAAGGATGCAAGATGGCGTTGGCCTCATTGGGGCGCATCCAACCATTACCGGATTCAGCAACGTGAATGGTATGCACGCCAGCACCTTCTTCCTCTGCCAACCAAGGCAAAATTTCCTTCACCGCTTGGGATAGTGAATACGCATGGTCCAGAGGCAAGGTTTTAGCGGCGATCGCAAACACCAAGTCCACGACATCATCGGGAACCGACGGTGTGATTCGTTCATCTTCTTCTTGCCAATACATACGCTGCTTGCCTCAAAAATTCATTTATTTAACACATCTACGATTTGTAATCTCTGACCTGGCTCATTGATCCGGTAAGGAAGACCAAATAGTTTCACGATCTACCCACCAATTCTCTTGCACCAATACATCAACGACGTTTCGTAAACGCGGTAAGAACTTGGTGGGATCGTTAAGTTCCAGTTTATCGACCCAGTAATCGAATTGCTCCTGCGATTGTACGTCACTATGACGTCGGGCTACGGAGCCCAAGATGTTGTTGGTGAAAAACGCCAAATCGTCATGCTGTTTGCCTTCGGTACGCAAATCCACCACGTAGCGGGCCACTGCCGCAGCCACGGCCCCCCCATCGGAGTCATCGGGCGTTTCATCGACGATATGACTTAACATGTTCACAGTAAGTTCGGGATTGATGGGAAAGGTAACCGCCAACCATACGCCCTGTCCCAACGCCGCTAGCGAATCATCCTGCTCGGCTTGAAACATCACATCACAAGCTTGCACTGCCCCTTCCCAACTCTGAAGCTGTACAAAAGTATCAAACGCTTGCCTGGCAATATCAAAGGCTTCTTCGCCTCTCTCCAAATCCACCAAGATAGCGCCTATTTTCAGTTGCAACTCAGCGCGTTCTATATCGCCGCTATCGACAGGTAACGCATTGAGGCGCTGATAAGCATCATCCAACTGTTGTTTGAGTAATTCGGTTGCGGTTTCAGTGTCTTCCGCACTTTCTGCATCTAGAAATTGATTTTCACCTAAAAACTTCATTATATTTCCTACGTTGTGTTGTTCGCCAACCTTTTTGGTTTACTAAATTCTGGTTAAAAATCGTCTTCGGTTTTATCGATTCGCGGCCCCATCACGGAATACACTCCGGAGAATGCCCCTTCGATGGCATCCTCCCAATTGGCGGGGGTATCCGGATAATTGGGTTTAATATCGATTTTCAAATGTATCTCACCTTGCGCCCGGTCTTTAACCACCGCCAGCAAATCATCGAAGGATTCTAAATGAGGATTTTGAATTAATAGTTCACTTAAATAAAGCATAAATAGACGCCTCTAGTTTACTACACCGGTGTTGGCGATACGGTCATTAAAACGCGCCCGATACAACAAGCGCTGATGTTGCAGGTCTGTGCCGTCGGCAAAAGCGCTGCGGGTATGTAGCACATTGTTGGAAATCACGCCTTCGCCGGCGGCGAATTTAACGTGAAAAATATAATCGTTTGCCGTTCGCAAGACTTCTTCCAGACACTGCACAGCATTTTGTGTTAACTGATCTTGTTTCCATTGTATAGAACGGGTTCGGGCGGTATAGCGCATATGCAAGTTACCCGTCATGGGATCAACCGAAAATACCGGGCCAGTTTGCGTCGGCCGAATTTCTTGACCGTTTTGCACGTTGGCCGGAATGCTCATAGCATCATCTTGCATTAGAGCAAAAATATAATCGGGGTTGGTATCGCGAATGAGTAAATACACAATCTCGTGATCCAGTAGCCCATTTTCGCCTCCCTGCAGTGCCGGTCTGACACAATGTAACACCATACCTTTTATTTTTTTATCGCTGTCGTTGTAGTAACCGTCGGTATGCCAGTTAATGGGATGGTTGCTGTACGGAATATATTCTTGGCGTGTGCCTTTCGGCACTACATGCAGCGCCGATATGCCATCTTCGTCAGCACATAAATTGTGATCCATATGCTGCAAGCCGAACTGCATACAAAATCGCCGCAAATCTTCCTTGGTGGCTGTAAGATTGGGACTACGATATATGGCAAAATTAGTAAGCTTGCACTGCAGCACAATTTTTTGCTGTTCGGCGGCGGAAATTTTGCCGATATCTTCGATGTCGATAAAGAGATCGTCACCGCTGCGGGGATAAGCATGCAGTTTGTGATTTCGCCAGGCAATATAGGCCGACGCATTGTCCAGCAAGAAGGGGCTCCTATGACTTGCAGGGGTGGTTTCGCTTTGAGTTACTTGAGACGTAGTCATTCGGTTACACGCGCCATGAATTTTTTATAAATTCCTCTCTAATAATCTACTGATCAGACGATAACGTTATACATTTATGTGGGCTAGCCTGAGAATCTTTAGTGCACAAATACCCAAGCTTTCGGCTCAACAATTTTAGTATATTAATAGGTTGTAATATAATTTTAAACCTGTTATTTATATATGCCATAATTTTTTTGAAAACTAAAATAACAAAGCACCAAGAATAATCAGAAGAATCCGAGCGAGTTACATAATAATGTTGACAAGAGGTTGTTGTGGCGTATAAAACTACGTTCCCAATTATATTTTCAGTTATCAACCCAAACATTAATAAAACTTCTTGCGACAGCACGGGTTTTAATCATTTTTTTAATATATGCACAGCGATCCCTAGCCACATATCACTTTAGGGATATAAGGAATTTGAAGGACTAACCCTTATGGTTACTTTCCACGCTTCACTGTGTTACATAGAATCCGCAGTTAATCTTAAAACGCATGAATTTTGGCCAGTGCGTGGCAAGTGGAGACTTTAGAAAAGTTGATAGGCCGCGTAGAAACATAATCTGTATTGGGTGCACTAGCATCTTTCTGATTGTAAGATTTGAAGTACGTTGTAGTTAAAGTTTAATCGTTAAGTTACTTTTGAATTCGAGTTCAAACGAGGAGAAAAGGGCAATGGCACAAACACCGAAGAACCCCGAAAAACACAGCAGTTACCTGCCGAAGGAAAAGAAATCCAGCAAACCGTTCCACATTACACCCATGTTGGATGAGTTGGAGTCTGGCCCATGGCCTAGCTTTGTCACCGGCTTAAAACGCCTGGCGATGGACAATAATATGATGGTCGACTTGCTCGGCCAGCTGGAACACTCTTACAAAACCCGTTTGGGTTATTGGAAAGGGGGTACAGTGAGTGTATTCGGTTATGGTGGCGGTATCATTCCCCGCTTCACCGAATTGATGGGTGACGACGGCAAACCCATGTTCCCGGAATCCAAAGAATTCCATACTCTGCGCGTACAACCTCCCGCAGGTAACCACTACACCACTGACATGTTGCGTCAATTGTCCAATTCCTGGAATAAATACGGTTCAGGCCTGATTGCCTTCCATGGTCAAACCGGTAATATCATGTTCATCGGTACCACTACCGCGAACACTCAGCACTTTTTTGATGAAATCAACGAATACGGCTGGGATCTTGGTGGTGCCGGCCCTTGTGTGCGTACCGGCATGTCTTGTGTGGGTTCTGCACGTTGTGAGCAGTCTTGCTGCAACGAGCAAAAGATCCATCGTCTGTTGGTAAACAACTTCCTCGACGATATGCACCGCCCCGCCCTGCCTTACAAATTCAAATTCAAAGTGTCCGGTTGTCCCAATGACTGCATGAACTCCATCCAACGATCCGACTTTTCTGTGATCGGTACTTGGCGTGATGACATGCAGGTGGACCAAGAAGAAGTGAAAAAATTCGTTGCGTCAAAAGGCCGTAAATATGTGATCGATAGCGTGATAAGCATGTGCCCTACCAATGCATTGTCTTTAAATGACAACGATACGCTGGAAGTCGATAACCGCAACTGCGTACGCTGCATGCACTGCTTGAACGTCATGACCAAAGCATTATCTCCCGGTAAAGATAAAGGCATTACCGTTCTGATCGGCGGTAAGCGTACCTTGAAGATCGGTGACACCATGGGCACCGTGGTCATTCCTTTCATGAAACTGGAAACCGAAGAAGATTACGAACGCTTGGTTGAGCTGTCTGAAGAAATCATCGATTTCTGGGCAGAAAACGCGCTGGAACACGAGCGCTGCGGTGAAACCATTGATCGTATCGGTCTGGTGAACTTCTTAGAAGGTATCGGCATAGACGTTGATCCCAACATGATCAACAACCCACGTATCAGTAACTATGTGCGCATGGATACCTGGGACGAAGAAGCGGCCAAATGGAAAGAGCGTAAAGCCGCTAGCTAATGGTCCGTAGGATTTCGCCGCGTAAGTTGGTTACGCGGCGAAACCGGCCTTGCCTGAATTTGATAAACATTCTTACCTTGGAGGTTAACAACTAATGAGCGAACAGGCGCAACCAAGATTTCCGATTGAAAGTGGGGTTCCTGATGCATTCCAATACATGCACCCGACTATGATTAAAAACTACGGCAACTGGAAGTACCATGAACGCCCTCGTCCGGGTGTTTTGCATCACGTCGCACACAGCGGTGATGAAATCTGGACCGTTCGTGTCGGTACTCAACGCCAGTTAGGCCCTTACGAAATCAACTTATTGTGCGACATCATTGACAACTACGCTGACGGCTATGTGCGTTTTACTATCCGCAGCAACATGGAAATCATGGTCGACAAAGCAGAAAAAGTTGAACCCTTGATTCAAGCACTAACCGACGCAGGTTATCCCATCGGCGGTACTGGTAACTCCGTTACCATGATTTCTCACACCCAAGGCTGGTTACACTGCGATATCCCAGGCACCGACGCCTCTGGCGTGGTGAAAGCCTTAATGGATGAATTGCATGACGAATACGTTAATGAAACCATGCCCAACCGGGTGCATATCACCACTTCTTGCTGCCAAATCAACTGCGGTGGTCAAGGTGATATCGCCATTAACGTACAACACACCAAACCACCGAAGATCAACCACGACTTGGTGGCTAACGTGTGTGAACGTCCTTCTGTTGTTGCCCGTTGCCCGGTAGCGGCCATTCGCCCGGCGATGGTTAACGGCAAACCCAGTTTGGAAGTGGATGAGAAAAAATGCATTTGCTGCGGCGCGTGTTTCCCACCCTGCCCTCCTATGCAAATCAACGATCCAGAGCACACTAAACTGGCCATCTGGGTAGGCGGCAAACACTCAAATGCCCGCTCCAAACCCATGTTCCACAAATTGGTTGCTGCGGGCGTGCCTAACAATCCACCACGTTGGCCGGAAGCAGCGGCTATCGTCAAGAAAATCTTGCGCGTTTATAAAGAAGATGCCAAGAACTGGGAACGGGTGGGTGACTGGGTTGAGCGTATCGGTTGGCCACGTTTCTTTGAATTAACCGAGCTGCCATTTACCAAGTTCCATATCGACAACTGGCGTGGTGCTCGTCACATGTTGAATGCATCTACCCATATTCGCTTCTAATTGACCAATTGAGAGAGGGGAAAAGAAGTGAAATTGAGCATACAAATCAACGAGGGGCCGTATACTCATGCGGCCTCTGATACAGCTTACCAATTCACCAAAGCGGCACTGGAAAAAGGCCACGAGATTTTTCGCGTGTTCTTTTACCACGACGGGGTGAATAACGGCACTCGCTTTACCACGCCACCACAAGATGATCGCAATCTGGTCAATCTGTGGTCGGAGTTGGCGGCAAAACACAATCTCGACATGGTGGTCTGCGTAGCGGCCGCCCAGCGCCGAGGCATTGTGGATCCCGATGAAGCCAAGCGCAACGGTAAAGACGGTGACAACATCGCCCCCGGTTTTCGCATTTCTGGCTTAGGTCAGTTAATTGAGGCCGGCATTCAAAGCGATCGTTTGGTCGTGTTTGGTGACTAAGTTTGGAAAGTAAGGGGTAAGCTAATGTCAGATATTAAAAAATTCATGTATGTAAATAGAAAAGCACCTTACGGAACGATTTACGCCCTGGAGTCATTGGAAGTGGTTCTGATCGGCGCCGCGTTTGAACAAGACGTGGCGTTAGCTTTCGTCGACGACGGTGTGTATCAATTAACCAAAGGTCAAGACACCAAGGGCATTGGCGTGAAAAACTTCTCACCGACTTACAATGCCTTAGGTGACTACGACGTAAACAAAATTTACGTTGAAAAAGAATCACTGGAATCACGCGGACTTACCGTAGATGATCTCATGCCTCTGAAATACGAAGACGAAGATGACGACTGGGCGGAAAAAGACTCCATCCACGTGGTCAGCTCTGCCGAGCTTTCCGAGATCATGGATCAAAGCGACGTCGTTCTAAGTTTCTAAGTGAGGTGAACCATGGCTATGTTACATACTGTAAATAAATCACCTACAGATCGTAATACACTGGAAAGTTGTATTCGTCTGGCCAAGAAAGGTGGTTCCGTGTTGTTAATCGAAGACGGCGTATATGGCGCGATCAAAGGCGCCGCAAAAGCCGACGTGGTAAGCAATGCAATGAGCGGTTTATCGTTCTATGTTTTAGGTCCTGACCTGAAAGCCCGTGGTATTAGCGAAGATAAGTTAATCGATGGTATCAAAGTGGTTGATTACAACGGGTTTGTGGATTTAGTCACTGAACATGACACAACTCAATCTTGGCTTTAATTCTAAGTATTAAAATATTTATTAATTTTATTTTGCATTTTTTTCATTTTAAAACAGGAGAGTGAAATATGGCCCTAGAAGTCGGCGGTAAAACCATCGAAACTGATGAAGAAGGTTACCTCGTCAATCGTGACGACTGGAGCGATGACGTTGCTAAAGCTCTGGCAGTAGCCGAAGGTTTGGATATGACCGAAAATCACTGGGAAGTGGTTAACTTCCTGCGTGAATACTACGAAGAGTATCAAATTGCTCCCGCCGTACGCGTATTGACCAAAGCTATTGGTAAAAAACTGGGCAAAGACAAAGGCAACAGCAAATACTTGTATGAGTTGTTCCCTTACGGCCCGGCAAAACAAGCTTGTAAAATCGCTGGATTACCCAAGCCTACCGGCTGCGTGTAATCCAACACAAAAAAATAATAAAGCGCCGGGCATTCGCCGTAGCGGTTGCCCGGCAAAATAAACAACGTAACAAACTTTAAGGTCCCGCAATGACGCTATCGGTGTTGTATGCAATATTGTTTTATGTGGCTGCGATTGTATTTATCGGAGGAATCGCACGTAAAATCTATATTTACGCGAAAACACCCGCTCCGCTGAAAATACCGACTACCCCTGCACCGTTAACTAAACCCGGCGTTGCGTGGCGGATTATAAAAGAGATCACCGTTTTTCAAAGCCTGTTTAAATCCAACAAGTGGATTTGGATTTTTGGCTGGCTGTTTCATTTCGGCTTATTGCTGGTATTACTCAGACATCTACGTTATTTCATTGAGCCGACCTGGTTCTGGATCGATTTGATCCAACCGTTCGGTAAATACGGCTCCATTGCTATGGTCGTGGGATTATTCGGCCTGTGGGCAAGAAGATTCTTAGTGGATCGGGTTCGCTATATTTCCAGTCCTTCCGATCATTTGATGTTATTGCTTTTAATCCTCATCGGTGTCACCGGCATGTTGATGACGTTTGTTATTCCCATCAACATTGTGGCCGTCAAAGGTTTTACCATGGGTCTGATGACGTTTGACATGCAGCCCTTACCCAGCAGCACCGTATTATTCATTCACTTGGCGTTGATTATCGTCTTAATGGTGGTATTCCCCATCAGCAAATTATTGCATGCACCGGGTCTGTTTTTCGCACCCACCCGCAACCAGCGGGATAATCCACGCGAACAACGACATGTGCAAGGCTGGTCAGCAGAAGGCCAACAACAATAAATAAATCGAGATTTCGAGAAAAGGCTTAACATAGAGGTATAACATGGCGAAGGATACGGTAACAGCTCCAAAATACCGCGAATTCCGGGAAATTCCCGTCATCGTCGAAGGGGCGATGGCAGACAGTAAACCTTATGTCGCCAAACCTGCACACCAGGAAGGCGTGGGCTTTCCCGGAGAGTTGGTGGATAACTGGCAAGAGGTCGCGGTGAAAAAACTGGGTGAGCTGGTCAGCAACTCCCGCGCCTTACAAGTATTTCTCGACACTTGCGTCAAATGCGGTGCCTGTACAGACAAATGCCATTATTACATCGGTACCCAAGATCCCAATAATATGCCGGTAGCGCGCCAAGATTTGCTGCGTAAAGTCTACCGTCGCCATTACACGTTCGCCGGCAAATATTTTCCCAAACTCGTCGGCGCACTGGATTTCGACGAAGAAGTGCGCGACTTGTGGTACAGCTATTTTCACCAATGTTCGCAATGCCGACGGTGTTCGGTATTTTGTCCTTACGGTATCGATACCGCAGAAATATCGATGGCGGGCCGTGAAGTGTTGGACTCCATTGGCGTGGGTCAAAAATATTGCAACGAGATCCTGGGCAAGGTCCACAAGATTGGTAATAACCTGGGATTACCCGAACCTGCATTGGTAGACACCTTGGAAGGTTTGGAAGAAGACCTGGAAGACGATACCGGCCATAAAATCCGTGTTCCCGTGGATGAAAAAGGCGCCGAAGTATTGTTGATCACCCCTTCGGCCGACTTTTTCGCCGAACCTCACATCGATGGCTTGATGGGTTATGCAAAAGTTTTCCACCAAGCCGGCATCAGTTGGACATTGAGTTCTTACGCTTCGGAAGCGGCCAACTTTTCCATGTTTATCGGCAGCCATGACAATTTAAAGCGAACCGCCATGCGCATTCGCGAAGCGGCGCTGGACTTAGGCGTTAAACGCATCGTGGTGGGTGAATGCGGTCACGCCTGGCGGGTGGCATACAGCTTTTGGAACACCTTAATCGGTCCGTTCGATTTTCTGGATAAAACCTACCCCTCACCTTCCCATATTTGCGAAGTGACGTACGATTTGCTGCAAAAAGGCGCCATCAAGTTGGATAAAGAGGCCAATGACCACCGGATTATCACGTTCCATGATTCGTGTAACGTGTCCCGTGCCTCTCGCATGGGTAACATGCCGGGCGGCCAGTTCATTATCCCCCGAGCCTTGTTAAAAGCGGCCGCTAACAATTTTTATGACATGGCACCGGAAACCATCCATGAAAACACCTTCTGCTGTGGCGGTGGCGGTGGTTTGTTAACGGACGAACTTATGGATTTACGGGTCAAAGGCGCTTTACCACGTATGGAAGCCTTGGCTGAAGTGGTGGAAAAATACAACGTCAATACCTTGGTAGCCATTTGCGCCATTTGCAAAACCCAATTTGCCAAAGTATTGCCTTATTACGAATTCCCTATGGACATGATCAACAGCCTACATCAAGTAGTGGGCGATGCGATTGTCCTGGGTGGCAACCATTAACGATATTTGAGTACTTTTTGATAACTTTTTATAACTTAAAGTTTGGATGCAATTAGATAGCATGCATAGTGACAGGAGATAAACGATATGGCGACCCCTGCTGATAAAGTGAAACAAGCGCATACTTTTCGTAAGTTTAAGGATCATGAAAATCCCGACGCTATGCCCCTCAAAGAGAAAATCTTTGAGGCGGACCATAGTCACAAATGCCCTACTTACATCCATCAAACTCCGCCTTGCCAAGGCTCTTGTCCTTCCGGGGAAGATATCCGTGGTTGGTTGAACATCGTGCGTGGTATAGAAAAACCCAGCGGCGATATGACTTGGAAAGAATACGCTTTTCGCCGCTCCACAGACGCCAATCCATTTCCCGCCATCATGGGCCGCGTTTGCCCTGCTCCTTGCGAAGACGGCTGCAATCGTAACGAAGTGGAAGACCATGTGGGTATCAATGCCGTTGAACAATTCATTGGCGACAACGCCTTAAACGAAGGTTACAAATTCGCTCCAGGCAAAGACACCGGCAAAAGCGTCGGCATCATCGGCGGCGGCCCTTGTGGTTTAGCGGCTGCCTATCAATTGCGCCGTATGGGCCATGGCGTCACAGTATACGAAGCCCAGCAAGAATTGGGTGGCATGATGATGTACGGCATTCCTGGTTATCGTACGCCCCGCGAAGTATTGCACGGCGAGATGAACCGTATTGTCGACATGGGTGTGGAAGTTAAAACCAATACCCGCGTCGGTAAAGACATTTCCATTGCCGAACTAGAGAAAAAACACGATGCCGTGTTATTCGCCATTGGCGCACAAAGCGGTCGTCTGCTTCCTATTCCAGGTGGCGATAAAGCGCCAAACTGTATATCCGGTGTGGCTTTCCTAGAAGCCTTCAACCAAGGCCGCTTGAAGGCTGTCAGTGGTAAAGTGGTGGTTGTGGGTGGTGGTGATACCTCCATCGACGTCGTCTCCGTTGCCCGCCGTTTGGGTAACGTGACCAATATCGCCGAAAAAGACCGTCCAGAGAATATCGTGTTGGGTCACACAGCTCACGATGTGGCGGATATCGCCAATAAAGAAGGCGCTGATACCACTTTGATTTCACGCCATCCTATCGACGGCATGACAGCCGCCAAACACGAAATCGACGATGCTTTGCGTGAAGGCGTCAAAATCCAGGGCAGCTTGAATCCCGTGGAAGTGGTGTTGGATGATAGCGGCCGTGCCAAAGCCTTACGCGTGGCCAAGCTCTCTTATGAAAGCGGCAAGCCGGAGCAAATTCCAGGTTCTGAATTCGACATCGAAGCGGATTTAATCGTCTCTGCCATTGGTCAGACAGGCGACTTCACCGGTATGGAAGACTTCAATAACGGCAAAGGTTTGATCGACGCTGACAAACACTTCCAGGTTCCTAACAAACCCGGTTTCTTCGTGGCAGGCGACATTGTTCGACCGCACTTGTTGACTACGGTTATCGGCCAAGCGTCTGTTGTTGCAGACACTATCGATCACTATTTCAAACACAAAGAATTGGCCAAACGCCCTAAAGTGGATGTTCACCATTTTGATTTGATGAGCAAATTGCATGAAGCAGGCTTGGATCCGGAAAAATTCAATCCAGACGGCGATGCCAAAATCCGTGGCATTGATCGTGGCTTGCGCGGTACCAACGACGCTGACTTTGCCATTCATAACTACGAAGACCGCTCAAAACATCAAATCATACCGTCCGATGAGTTGTTTTTAGGTCATTTTAAATATGAACCACGTCATAAGCGCCAGGAGTCCGTACCTGACGCCGAAGAAGTACTCGGTCATTTTGAAGAACGCGTTATGGGATTGAGTGAAGAAGAGACCGTGGCCGAAGCTGAACGCTGCATGAGCTGCGGGATGTGTTTCGAATGCGACAACTGCGTGATCTTTTGCCCGCAAGACGCCGTGTATAAAGTCAACAAAGACATTCATACGACCGGCCGCTACGTGGACACTTATTATGACCGTTGCATTGGCTGCCATATCTGCGCCGATGTATGTCCCACGGGTTACATCAAAATGGGTTTGGGTGAGTAATCGGTAAACGAGATGCAAAAAAAAGGTGGCGTAGCAATGATAAAAGCAACAACAAGCCAACCGACAAAACGGCGGATGTTTTATGCTGGCGATATCAAAATCTGGTATCGCCTGGCTTATCTGACGATTATTATTAGTGTTTTGTCTGTGACTGCTTATGCTGCGCCCTATCCCGATGTACCCAAAGGCAAAGGCGACCAATGTGTGGAAGACACCGAGTTCATGCGCTCCAATCACATGGAGTTGTTACTTCATCAACGTGATGAAACCATGTATCGCGGCATTCGCACTAAAAAACACAGCTTGAAAGAATGCATGGAATGCCATGTGGTGACCGACGCGAACAATCAGCCGGTGAACGCGGCAAATCCAAAACACTTTTGCCGCGTTTGCCATGATTACGCTTCAGTGAGTATTGATTGTTTTCAATGTCATGCCTCCAAACCGCGTAAAGGGGGGACGAACTGATGAGTGAACAAACCCGCAAGGTGGACGAATACCGCCGTAAATTTTTCGGCAAAGCCGCAGCTACCGCAGCCATGGTTGGTATAGCACCGGGGGTGTTTTTACACACCATCGCCAGAGCCAAACCTGCTGACGAATCCGTAAGCAGTGAAGTTCGTTGGGGATTGCTGATCGACGCTAACAAATGCGCCGACGGTTGCAGCGACTGCGTTTCCGCGTGTAATGAAGAAAACGGCCTGACCGGATTCGATCGGCCAGAAACAGACGCGCAGTGGATTCGTAAAGTCACCTTAAAAGACAAACGTACCAATCACGTCACCAATCTACCTTTGATGTGCCAGCATTGCGCGCATCCTCCGTGCGTGGACGTATGCCCCACCGGTGCCTCATTTAAGCGCGCGGACGGCATCGTGTTGGTGGACAAACACATTTGTATCGGCTGCCGTTATTGCATGATGGCCTGCCCCTACAAGGCGCGTTCCTTTGTGCATGAAACCTTGACTGATCAAGTTCCAGACGTGCCACGTGGTAAAGGCACTGTAGAAAGCTGCACCATGTGCGTCCATCGCGTCGACCGCGGCGAACAACCCGCTTGTGTACAAGCCTGCGCGGCCTCGGAAAACGGCGCCATGGTATTTGGTAATTTAAACGATCCTAATAGCGACATAGCCACACGTTTGGCAGCAGAAGCCAGCACGGAGATCCGGGGGGATTTAGGGCTGGACTTGGGTGTGCGCTATCAAGGCATTTAACGTCGTCCTCAGTGTGAACTGTGGTTTTGTAAGGACGGGGAGTGAAACAGCGAGAGCAATATGGCAAAAAAAATAACATTACGAGCAATCGACGGTAATAGTGCGGGTTATTATGTTTTATTAGCCATTCTCGGTGCCCTGATCGCCGTAGGATTAGGAGCAGCGTATTATATGGAACACCAGGGGCATCATGTCACTGGCATGACCAATCAGATTGTCTGGGGCATGCCACATGTGTTCGCGGTTTTTCTCATCGTCGCCGCTTCTGGTGCACTCAATGTGGCTTCGATCTCTTCGGTATTTAATAAATCGCTCTACAAACCCCTCGCTCCGTTGTCAGGTTTGTTAGCGGTTTCTTTGTTGATTGGCGGATTAACTGTTCTAGTGTTGGATTTAGGGCGACCAGACCGTCTGATCGTCGCCATGACATATTACAACTTCAAATCCATATTTGCCTGGAATATCTTTTTGTACACCGGTTTCCTCGCCATCGTGGTGGTTTATTTATGGATGATGTTGGAAAAGCGTTTTAACAAACACAGCAGCCAGGTGGGTTTTGTCGCGTTCGTGTGGCGCTTGATTCTTACCACTGGTACCGGTTCAATTTTCGGGTTTTTGGTGGCCCGCCAGTATTACGATGCGGCGATTATGGCACCGTTATTCATCCTGATGTCGTTTGCCTTCGGCTTGGCCATTTTTAATATCGTATTGGCTGTTGCCTTTTCGGGCACACAAAGGCCGCTGGGTGATGTATTGGTAGAACGACTGCGCAAACTCTTAGGGATTTTTGTAGCATCGGTATTGTTCTTCGCGGCAATATTTCACCTCACCAACCTCTACGCCACTGAACACCATGGCGTGGAAGGTTTTATTCTGGCTGGCGATAACGTCTACAGCGGTTTGTTTTGGGTGGGCTTTATCTTGTTAGGCAGCATCATTCCTTTAGTATTGTGCTTTGCGCCCGGTTTTAAGAAATCTTTGGGCGCTGTACTCACTGCCTCCGCCTTAGTGATCGCTGGTGGATTATCTCAAATGTATATCATTATTATTGGCGGCCAGGCTTACCCATTGGAACTATTCCCTGGCAAAGAAGTGAGCAGTAGTTTTTTTGATGGCGTCGTCAATCACTACGCCCCAAGTTCTCCGGAAATCGCCCTAGGCTTGGGTGGAACGGCATTGGCATTATTCATCGTGGCATTTGCGGTTAAGGTACTGGGATTCTTACCGGAAAGTCTAGCAAACTCCGAGATCGACCCGCACCACAGCGCCTCTGAAGCTGAGGGCGAGGAAAGCGCCAGCGCGGCCAGCGCATAACAATCTATCTTTTGCACTTTACAGTGAGCTGGGAAATCACATTTATCAATTAATACCCATGGATATTACAGTCCAAGATATTCAACTCACAGTAATCGTCATTGCTTAGGCCCAGGAAAACATTATGGGTCATTTCTTAATTTCAGCAGCCCACAAGTCCTCCGGTAAAACCACCATAAGCATTGGTTTGTGTGCCGCATTGCGAAACAAAAATTACAACGTGCAAGCCTTTAAAAAAGGCCCTGACTATATCGACCCCATGTGGTTGGGCAAAGCCACCGGCAGGCCATGCTATAACCTGGATTTTTACACCATGGAACGGCAGGAAATCCTGCAACGCTTCGCCCTCAAAGCCCAAAGCGCCCAAATCAGTCTAATTGAGGGCAATAAAGGCTTATACGATGGTTTGGATTTAGACGGCAGTAATAGCAATGCCGCCCTCGCCCAACTGTTACAAGCGCCCGTGGTGTTGGTTATAGACGCCCAAGGCATGACCCGAGGTATTGCACCGCTGATTCTCGGTTACCAGGCGTTTGAATCCAACCTCAACATCGCCGGGGTCATACTCAACAAACTGGGTGGCGGCCGCCACGAAAGTAAACTACGCGCTGTCATCGAACACTACACTGACGTGCCGGTTATTGGCGCTGTGCATCGCAATGCCGAGTTGAAAATATTGGAACGCCACCTCGGTTTGATCCCCAGCAATGAAGTCAGTGAGGCGGAAAACCATATTAAGGTGGTTGGTGATTTAATTGCGCGGCAGGTCGATTTGGACAAATTGGTCACCATAGCAAATACCGCCAGCCCGCCCCTGGTAGAGACACCGGCAACAAACACCGCCGTTGTGTCTCCCGACATACGGATCGGCATCGCCATGGACGCGGCGTTCGGCTTCTATTATCCAGATGATATGGAGGCATTTACCAAAGCGGGCGCAGAACTGATCCCTATCAATACCTTGCAGGATACCACTCTGCCACCTATTGATGGTTTATTCATAGGTGGTGGTTTCCCGGAAACCCATATGCCGCAGTTGTCCGGCAATAAAAGCTTGCGCCAAGCTATAGCCAACGCCATCGAGCAAGATTTGCCCGTTTACGCCGAATGCGGTGGCCTAATGTATTTAAGCCGCAGTATTAGCTGGGGTGATAAAAAATACTACATGGTGGGGGCTATTGCCGCTGACACCGTGATGCATGAAAAGCCGCAAGGCCGTGGTTACGTGCAATTGCAAGAAACCGAACATCACCCCTGGAGCCGGCAATCGAGTAGCCACTCCTTGCCAGGGCATGAATTTCATTATTCGCGTTTAGAAAACTTAAGCACTAACGTGAAATTTGCTTATACAGTCCGACGTGGCGCGGGAGTTAATGGCAAGTTTGATGGCATACTGTATAAAAACCTGTTGGCGAACTACTCGCATCTACGCAATGTTAAAAACAATCAATGGGTGCATCGCTTCGTCGATTTCGTACGGAACCACAAGGTTACAAATCGTGTGACTACTCAAGTTTGTAACTAGTGTTGATACACAGTCACTTTACTAAATTAAACCCAATAGAGAGTTAAGAAGCATCATGATTACAATATCTCCCCGCGCCGCGGAACAAATCCGTTTTTCTGCCAAACAAAGCAATGCGGAAAACATGTCTCTGCGTATAGCCGCCAAGGTCGCCATTGACGAAAGCATTGAATACGGTTTGGGTTTCGATGAAGAAAAAGAGGGCGACCTCAAATTCACCATTGAAGGTATCAACATCCTCATTGCCCCTTCCAGCGCTGAACACTTACACGGCGCTCATTTGGATTTTGTGGAACTAGAGCCCGGAAACGCGAATTTTATTTTTCAAAACCCTAATGACCCAAACTACAAACCACCAAAAGAAGACGATGAGCAAGAATAACAATAATCATTTGGTTGTTTCCTGCTTAACTTAACTGTTGCTGACGTCAAAATAGCGTTAATTGCCCCGCTCCTCCTCGTTGTCAGACGATAAATTGTCGCTCATATCTTTACTATTCAACTCAATTAAACAGAATCTAACCAATTGTCGTTGTATATTTTTTGGGCAAGTATCTTTTTATAAAACTGTTTTGAGCGTTAAACAATCAATTCTCCCTAATTGTTAGTCGAATTTTCATAAGAAACACTTGGCTGCAAAGAAAATCGCCCAGGTTTGCACAGCTGTTGCATAGTCGAACACCAAACGACCTGGTTGTTTGACACAAACGAAAATCAAGGGGGATTTATCCATGTGCACCATAAATAGCTGTCAAAAAGCCGTAAACTCCTTAGCATTTATTCTTCTTGCAATTACTTGTCTGCCAACACATGCGGACATCGTATTCACTGCGCCACCGCGTGAAAATCCCGATACCGCTAAAGAACTGTATCAGCCTATCGCCGAAAAACTGTCTTCGATCCTGGGAGAAAATGTTATTTATGAATTACCAAAAGGCTGGGCGGACTACGCGAAAAGCATGCGCGAAGGCCGGTATGACATAGTGTTTGACGGGCCCCATTTTGCGGCTTGGCGAGTAAAGAACTTAAACCACGTACCGGTAGCAGCCCTGCCCGGCTCGTTAGACTTTTATATTGTTGCCCGCGGTAACGACGATTACATTAAAAATACTCGCAGCCTGGTGGGACAACAAATTTGCGCCATGCCCTCACCTCACCTGTCCACGGATTTGATTTATGACCTTTTCCCAAATCCAGTGTTACTTCCCGTTATCTACGAAGTCAAAGGCGGTATTATGCAGGGATATAAAGCTTTCAAAGAAGGAAAATGCAGAGCCACTATCATCCGAGCCGAACAATTCCATCGTTTACCAGAAAACGAACAAAAGTCGTTAAAAATCGTTGCCAAAACCCGTTCGCTCCCCAATCAAACCGTTACCGTAAGCCAGCGCCTGCAAAACAACGCCGCCCAAATCGCTGGATTTTTCACCTCCCAAGACGGCTCCCACGCTGCCGACAAACTCCTCAGCCGCTTCAGTAAAAACAATAAACGGTTTCAACAAACCCACTCACACAAATACGCAGGGGCTGAGGATATTCTAGAGGGTGTGGTGTGGGGTTGGTGAAAACAATTTGCGTTTCCCGTAGGCACAAGACAGCAATCCAGTGATTTGTCAAAGTAAAGACAAAATTAGTTATTGGGAGGTACGGATTGTGGTAGTCTAGTTGAGTACACATCATAATGTGCACCGCCATCTGACTGTCTCCAAATCACAACCCCTACCCCATTGCTGTCTATAACAATCTGCACATCACGGGCGGACCCACGCTCATCGTTCTCCAGCAACTTGGGCATACCCCAGGTATCTGCATTGACATCGTATCTACTCGCCCAAACACTGTAACTGTTTGGAGAATGCCAAACGGCAATCACATTCCCCAGACTGTCCACTGCCAACGCTGGATATTGGTTACCCATTCCATATTGATCAACCTGCTGCACAGCGCCCCAAACGTCAGTATTGCTATCGTAGCGAATGCTAAACAAATGATCTGGCGTAGGTGGCGATCTGTCAGCCATCCAAAGTATCGTCACCTGACCACTATTATCTACTGCCAACTGATGATAACTGTCATAGTAACCTACCTGGTAGTGAACTTGCTGCGCCGGCCCCCAGGTATCATTGGAAAAAGTATATCGACTGGCCATCAACGCTTGTCCAATGATTGTTCCACCTACGGGCGTATTCCTAACATATTTTGTCCAAACCGCCAGTCCATCACCGTTATCGAGCATGACCATTTGCAGATAATTAGTAGTGGCTTGTTCAAGTTCAAGTATCTGTTCCGCGCCCCACCCAATACCGGGTATATAGGCTTTGGCATAAATGGTATCGTCATTTACAGCACTAACGTTTTCCCTCCAAAGCGCCAAGGCGTTTCCGTTATTGGAAATAGCAATCGCTGTCCCATTCACACTATTATTCGTTGGCGCAGTCCATATCAAATCCGGTTGCGGTTCCCAAATTCCGGAAGCAAAGGAATAGCGATTTATATAAACATTATCCAAAAGAGAAACCGAATCTCGCAAGCGCCAAATCGCCATGACGTCACCCAGGCTATTTTTCGCTACGGTGTAAGGGGACGTAGCACCACTGGAATCAATCCTTATTGGCGATAACCAGGAATTATTTTGGTTGTCATATCGGCTGGACCAAAGTGTATTCTCCGGATTTAGATGCCAGGTCACTAAGGCGTCTCCCCCAGTATCCATCACTACTTGCGGTGTAGACGCATAAATACTGGCAGTACCTATTAGTTGTTCACCTTCCCAGACTCCAGCTGTGGCGTTATATCGATTTACCATAATGTTCTGTGCCGTTATGGAATCTGACCAAACGGCAATCACATTGTCAGCACCGTCGATTGCAATTTTCGGAGCGCCCATAGTATTAGCGCCCGCTTCTATCAACTCCGGTTGACTTGCGCCCCATGGGTCTCCCACCACAATAGTTTTCTTTTGGAGCTGAGAGCTTGTACCAACGCTGTCCGTCGCTTTAAAAGTAATGTTGTACTGTCCCGGCGTGGAAAAAGTAACCGTATGTGGACCCAGGGTCGACGCATTAGATATATCGCCACCGTCAAACACCCATTCCAACGTTAACTGATCAAGAGCATCTTCCGCATCAGCGGCGGTTGCTTCGAATGTCACTTGTGTTCCTGTCCAAATATCCATAGCGCCAATGGCAGGTTGGATAATGGACGCAGTTGGTGGAGTATTGATATTCAGGATGTAAATGCCATTGGTACCATCACCGTTGATCGGCTGATCCGCCAGTTTGATTTCGACAGTATCCGTTCCTGCATAGAATACCCGGAATACTTTGGCGTAGGATCCATTAAAATTATCCTCAATATGCGTTGGCGATGGTAGCGAAGTGGAAAATGTATAGTTATCACCCCCAGTAACGGTAATGTCTACTTTATCACCGCCCTGTGTTTTAGGATTGCCGTACATATCCTTGGCATAGATTCTAACTGTGACACTACCGCCAATCACTAAAGGATCAGGCAAAACTATAATGCTTGCATTGGTCTTAGCGGGATCCGCCGCAAGCTCGGTGCAACTGGTGGTAGTATTAACCCAAGCTGGCACTACGACAGATCCCACAGGTGAATCCAACAACAGCTTCAACTCGCCACAAGACATCGATAGATTGTTAGTTAAATTAATCGATGTTGCTGATGTAAGCTGGCTCAAGCTGTCGGCGTAGCCTCGTGCGTTATTGAATCCTATTTGATTGCCTTGCAAATCCAAGGTTTCCAGCCCGGTCAAATTCGCAATCGGAAACACATCTACGATCATGTTATCGGCCAATTCTAAGGTGGTTAAAGCATTAAAGGCCGCAAGCGGCTGTACGTCAATAATTTGATTGTTATTCAAGCGCAATATCGCAATATTTGGCGAATTAACTAAAGAATTTATATTCGCTATATTGTTGTTATCCAGTATCAGCGTTATTAAGGCTTGTTTATTCGAAAGTACCGACACATCGCTCAAGCCAGTATTGCTTAGATCCAAATAGACCAACTGATTAAGTCCGTTCAGAGGTGTGAAATCCGATATATTATTGGTGGATAGAATCAACTCAGTGAGTCCTACAAGACTAGCCAAGGGCGATATATCAGTGATATTACTGTTAATAGCTTGAAAGCCGGTAAGATAATTCAAATTCTCCATACCGGTTAAGTCGCCGTTGGTCATGTTATCGCAGACAAACGTACCAGTGACCTGATTGGCAAATACCCAACCTGTGCCCGCAATCCATGCATCGAGACAAGCCTGCAACTCTGGATTAGTGGCAGCAAACAATGTCGAAAGTGGCTCTGTGCAGTTTATTCCGGGCTGGGGTACGCCTGGATAAACCGAACCGGTTGGCGAGCCACCCAAAGTATCCACTAAGCTTTGCAACTCTCCACATGACATGGTGATATTTCCGCCAAGGTAGATGTCAGTTGCACTGGTCATACCGCTAAGAGTATCTACTCCACCTGGATTACCACTGGCGCCGATGGTGTTATTAGTTAGGTCTAAAACAGTTAAACCGGTTAGCGATTGCAAGCCGCTGACATCTTCAATGAGATTATCGTATACGTATAGTTTTTTAAGGCTTGAAAAATAGGTGCTTGTCAGCCCATTGATATTAGTCAAGCCGTTGCCCGCCAACCATAGGGTTTGCAATTGATTTAAACTGGTCAAATCGGTGATTTGTGTAGGCGATGTGATTCCAGTGGGCAACTCACTCAACCCCAAGTCAATGAGGTTATTATTACCAACCAGAGGCGTGACGCTAGTGATGGGATTGCCTAGCAGCCATAATCTTGTAAGGTTGGTTAGGGCGGCTATTCCGGACGCCCCTAAATCGCTAATATTGTTTCGCCAAACGATTAACTCCTGTAAATTGGGCATCAAAGACAAGCTACTGTAATCAGTAATAGCCGGGCTGTCCGATAACCATAGGATGGAAACAGTGGGCAGTGATGTCAAACCCACTGCGTCGCTGATGGCAGTCAGGCCATTGCCCCCCAAGCCAATTTCGTTCAAATAACGTAAATCCTGCAGCGACGTAACATCACGAATTGCGTTGCCGTATAAGAATAAATCTTGGACATTGGATAGGTACTCCGCACCGGCAAGATCGCCAATTCCCGTACTGTCACAGTAGTAGAAGTCATTTAATACTGTAGTGGTAACTTCGTGTGCAAACGTCCAACTATATGCTGCGGCCAGGTTATTCATGCAGTTTTGCAGGTTGGCATCGCTAAATAAGCCCGCGATAGCTACTTGCTGAGTGTAGGTATTGTAACTACCACTGATTGTGGTGCCGTTAATGGTAATGTCGTAGGTATCGATACCTGTATTGTCCATATACAGTTCAGCGGTGTAGGTGCCATTTCCATGGTCTGTGACCGTGGGCGGAATTGCCGCCGTCGACAACGTGATTGAATTGGCGCCGTTGGATGTTACGATCACTTGGGCTCCGCCCTCGGCAAAATTAGCTCCGGCCGCATCCACCGCTTGTACTGTGATAGCGACTTTCATGCCTACACCCAGCGGGGTTGGCGCGGTGATGATTGCGTAACTTTGGGCCGGATCCAGCGGAGCGGGATCAACGGTCCATTGAAATTGCGTGATGGCCTGATCGGTGTTGTCATCGGCGGTTACTTCCACGTTGTACTGACCCGCTGTGCCCGCCTCAATGCGCCCACTGATGGCTCCGGTTGTGGCATTGATGGTAATGCCGGTGGGCAGACCGGTGGCGCTGTAGGTGATGATATCGCCTTCGGCGTCACTGGCCGAGGCGTCAATAGCATTGGCTATATCTATGGTATCGCCTTCGGTATTAGTCTGATCGACGGGTGGGTCGTTGAATACCGGCTGATCGTTTACATTGGTAAAGTTAATAGTGGCCGGTTGCGCACCGCCGGGATTGCTCAGGCGAGCATCACTGACGGATACCGCATACGAAGGAGCGGCTTCACCGCCATTGTGGACAAACTCAATGGCGTTGGCGTTGATGTCCGCTTGAGTGAATGTGGTGATGGCGGCATTGCTGGGATCGCTCACCTGTTCGAATTGGCCGTTGTTCACAGCGCTTACGGTGAATGTTAAGGTAGCGTTATCATTGTCGGCATCGTCGGCGCTAAGGTTGGCGCCACTGATCAGCACCGTTTGACCTTCGTTGATATTCAAATTGTTGTTAATCAACTGAGGCGGCCCATTGACATTGAGCTGAGCTGTCGCCTGGGCAGAGGGCAACCCTTGGCTGTCTCTAACGGTGAGCGTGATCATGTAGATGTCAGCGGCTGGCAAAGTCACGCTGGGACTTGTGGCCGTGGAATTGTAACTAAAACCTAACGCACTGGTTATATCCCACTGGTAACTTAATGGAAAATGATTGTCTGGATCATCGCTGCCGGTGGGATCCAAGCTGATAGTGTCTCCGAGGTCAACTGTGGTGCCATCAACAGGTTGGTTGATCACCGCCGTGGGAGGCAGGTTAGCGTCCACGGTGATGGTTACAGGCCCTGCAGCGGTTGAGACACCGGCGCTATCGGTAACCGTCAGGCTGACATTGAAAGTTCCAGCGGTAGTAAAGGTGATATCGCCAGGATTTTGGTTGGTGTTGGGGTTGGGCGTTACCCCACTGGCTGGATCGAAATCCCAACGATAGCTCAGTGGCACTCCGTTGGCGTCGTCCTCGGCATCGGTACCACTGCCGGTAAAATTGACAGTGCCAGCGAACGGAATGTTTTGGTTTCCAACCGGTGAAACAATAGTGGCGGTAGGCGCATCGTTACTGCCGTTAATTGTGATGGTCAGAGTGGAAGCCACGTTGTCGATACCGTCGGTCACCACATAGCCGAATACCGGCTCGACCAGTTGCTCGTCCGTACCCAGGGCGTCAACTACAGCCAGCATATTATTCACGGTGTAGGTATAAGTATTATCGGCATTCCAAGTCAGAGTGCCATAGCTTCCTGTAACACTGCCCGGGCCGTTAAGACCGGCCAGGTTGACCAGGCTTAAGCTGTCACCCAGGTCTATATCAATGTCGTTGGCCAACACATCGCCGGTGAACGGGGCATCGTCTTCATTCACCACCTCACTATCGGGCAGTGGCTGAGGCAGATCGTTTTGGTTTTCCACGGTCAACGCAAAGCTGTTTGTCGCGGTGCCGCCGTTGCCATTGTCGTTGGCAATAACCTCTATGATGAGCGGCGTGACGGTGACATCATCGTTGCCGGGTGTACCACTGAAGGTGCGGTTGGGACTATCAAAGCTCAGCCAGGTTGGCCACGATGCCCCGCCCTGCAGTTGCGCCGTATAGGATAAGGCGTCACCATCGGTGTCGGTAAATGTGTCCGATGCAAACTGAAAGCTGTAAGGGCTACCTTGCTGTGCGGAAGGTGGCGGTGGCTGCTGTGAGGCGATGGGATTTGTCACCACCGGCGCGTCGGGTTGGGGAGCAATGTTGACGGTGTATTGCACACTGGCGGGCAAGCCGCGCGGATCGACCACTTCGATGCTGAAAGTGTCTTGACCGTT